>ERZ795056.5549-NODE-5549-length-12625-cov-25.229674_pt1 | contig 12625 bp, 8 predicted proteins | sample MGYA00375140_ERZ795056 | MGnify/ENA primary metagenome ERZ795056 (study PRJEB30185, sample SAMN05720227) | activated sludge metagenome | isolation source: Anaerobic digester | place: USA | collected 2015-03-09 ...
ACCAATCACTAAAAAATCAGTATGTACACGCATGATGATATTTTTCGCAAATTTAATCTGTTACGCTTGAATAGGGTTTATTTTTTAATAACCAGATACATTGAAGTCCGCTATTCCTCGTTGAGCACTGCAAACTTGATAACTAACAACTGACAGCCTATAAAAAACAAATTATAAATTACAAATTCTAATCACCAATCACCATCCACCTTGTCTCCTCGTCTCCACGTCTCCTGGTTTCCTTGTGGCAGTCTCCCAGTCTCGTTGTCCCTTCGTCTCCATTCACCATCCACTAATTCCCATCATTTCACGACAATTTCATCCACAAAAATGAAGGTTTTGTCGCCTGCGCCGGGGTGCCATGAAGGAATAGTTCCTAAATTGATGGCTCTTACCTTGATATAGCGTCCGCTGCGATTTATAGTGATTCCAAGATCCTTCACCTGTTTCCGATAATCGTCGGTGGCAATATTTGGAGCAACTTCGCCAATCTTCTGGAAATTCTTCCCATCATCAGAAAGAAAAAACTCGACCTTCGAGGGCATCCAGATCCATGAACCTGCGTCTTGTAAACATCCAAGGGCACAATGATGTATGGTTTTTTTGCTGCCCATGTCCACAATGGCTTCGAAATCCGTTCCTTGATAACCTTGCCAGCCGCCTAAACGCCAGTTATCGGGTCCGCGTAAGCCATCAATCAAGGCATCAGGCCCGCCTGCAGAATAATTGGGATGATAATTCGATAACAGCCGTATTTTTAAATTCGTATCTATTTTTACGAATTCAGCCATGGCTGGATAACTGAATCCCATTTCGGGATGCAAGGCAATGGCTATTACCTGAGCCGATTCAGTCAGTTGTATAGGTTGGCTGTAAACCAATGAGGTCTTATCAGGCATTGTTCCATCGAGGGTATAATAAATTTCACTCCCTGCGATGGGAGCTCCCATACTTATTTGAATGCTTCGGCGGATTCTTTTGTCGGGCGAATTAATGTAAGGCATAGGCAAAAGAAGATGATCCTGTATGATTGATTTGGGACGGCTTTCGGGCGGATTACCCCAGGTTTCGTTGGGATGTTTTCCCATTTTGAAATGTAAATGGCTTCCGGATTTTATATCTTGGTGCCGGATAAAGGATTTATCGTAGGACTGACCATTCAGGAGTACTTTCTGCACGTAGAAAGATTTTGGAGAAGGGTGATCGGTTGTAATGGTGAAGGTTTTCCCATTTTCAAACTGGACTTCCATTTCCTTGAACCAAGGTGTTCCCAATACATAAATGTCGCTGCCGGGAGTGACGGGATAAAATCCCATAGCACTCAATATAAGCCATGCCGACATTTGGCCGCAATCTTCGTTGCCAATCAAACCATCGGGAGCGTTGGTATAGAAATCATCCATAATTTGTCTGACTTTTTCTTGAGTTTTCCAAGGTTGACCGGCATAGGAAAAGAGATAGGCCACGTGATGGCTGGGTTCGTTACCGTGGGCATATTGTCCGATTAATCCACTGATATCTTTCATATCGCGGCCTGAAACTTTCTGGCTTGTGTTGAAAAGCTCGTCCAGTTTGGTTAGATATGCCACGTCACTTCCCATAAGGGCAATATGGCCATTCACATCTTGAGGAATGTGAAAATTATATTGCCAGGCATTGGCTTCGGTATAATTCCAATCCACTTTCGTAGCGTCGAAGGGAGTAAGCCAACCACCGTTTATTTTAGGTCGGATGAAACCTGTAGAAGGATCATAGAGATTCTTATAGAACTGTGCTCTTTTAATAAATTCAGAATAGACCGTATCATTTCCTAAGTCTTTTGCTATTTGAGCAATACACCAGTCATCGTAAGCATATTCAAGCGTTTTGGAGACAGATTCATGTTCTTTATCTCCTAGCAGGCATCCCATGCGACGATAGATATCCATACCAAAACGATCGGAATTAACGCTTCGAATCATGGCTTCCAAGGCACGATCAGGGTCGAAGCCTCTAATGCCTTTTACCCATGCATCAGCAATTACCGGAATGGAATGATTGCCAATCATGCACCATGTTTCGTTGCCCGCAAGTTCCCAAACCGGCAAGGCACCGCTTTTATCGAAATGATTTAGCATAGTTCGAATGTAATTGACCGTGCGGCCCGAGTCTATTATCGTCATGAGTGGATGCCATGCCCTGTATGTATCCCAAAGTGAAAATACCGTATAATTATCGAAATCGTCAGCCGTATCAACCTTTCGATCTATTCCACGATAACGACGATCGACATCCATGAAGATGTTGGGCTGAAGCATAGCATGGTAAAGTGCAGTATAAAAAATCGTCAGTTGGTTTTTCGTTCCCCCTTTCATCTTGATTTTGGCGAGTTCCTTATTCCAGATTTCGTAGGCCTGGTTTTTGGTTTCTTCGAAGCCCCATGCAGGAAGTTCATTTTTCAGGTTGTTATAAGCACCTTCGGCATCTACAGGTGAAAGAGCCACTTTCACCTCGATGACGGAGGTATCCTGGGTATCGAAACCCACATAAGCCTTTATGTTGGTTCCTTCTGCTTTGAGAATTCCTTCATGCAGTGAATCGTTGATGGCAATACCTTTCCTCACGAAAGGACGCGAAAATTCCATATAAAAATACCAAATCATATCCTGAGCCCAATTCGATGATCTTCTCAATCCTCTAATTTGACGGTCGCCAACAAATTCTATCCATGAATCTACTACTTTGTCGCGATGTTGCAAATCGATGATGATTTGTGCCTGAGGCGTAGGAGGGAAGGTATATCTGTGATAACCCACTCGGGGGGTAGCAGTTAACTCAGCCCATACACCCGGTTTTTCGAGGAAGACCTTGTAATATCCCGGGCAGGCCGATTCTTTTTCCTTGAGAAATGGTGACGAATATTCAGAATTCGAAAACACGGGTTTCCCAACTACTGGCATGAGCAGAATATCGCCATAATCGGAACAGCCGGTACCACTGAGGGCAGTATGTGCAAAACCATACAATATGCTGTCCGAATAATGATATCCCGAACAACCATCCCATCCTTCGAGACGGGTTTGAGGGCTAAGTTGCACCATTCCAAAAGGAAGCGTAGCACCCGGATAAGTATGCCCGTGGCCTGCAGTTCCTATGAAAGGATCTACCCATCGGGCGGGTTCTTCTCCGGATGAGAATTCTCTGTGGCATCCCATAATCATGAACATTATGGGAATGAGCCAAACGACAAAAAATCTACTTGTTTTCATGTCTATTCAAATTAATTCGATAAAGTTCATTGAGTGTAAAAAAGCTGAATTGGCGCTGGAATTCTTGTTCCGGCAGGCTGGTTCTGCAAAATATTTCCACGTTTTGGCCTGGCCATACATGAATGAAATTGTCAGAAAATTCGGCCGGAGATTCTTTCAGATAAAACTGTATGAATGCAATAAAGACATCACTTTTCACGGAAATGATATAACCATCGTTTTCCCTGCGAATCGATGTTAGTAAATGTGCTTCGGGAAGGTTTTGCTGGCTTAATAAACCTGGCAAGCAATATGCCTTTCGAATGATAGAATCGTCAAAACGTAAAGTGGCTACAAATAAATAATCTCCTACTTGTTGAAATTCGTTCAATGGTACAGAATAAACACAAGACGAAGAATTTGCGGAAACATTTACTTCGGCTTGCAAAATTGGAACAAGCTTTCCCGTGTAATATCTCATTTCGAAAGTCAATGTACCTTTAATATCTTTCGGTAAATCGGAGAATAGGAAGATTTTCACTTCCTGTTCATGGATGAAAGTTTCAATAGCAATTGGGTCGAAAAGCTGGCGTGTTTTATAAAACAGGGCTTTTCGATTGCCTTGAAAATCCATGGATGACCACGAAACTACCGGCCAGCAGTCGTTAAGCTGCCAAAAAAGCGAACCCATGCAATGCGGGCGTGAGGCTCTTTGGGCAGCCAATCCCAGTCCTATACCTTTAGCCTGAACAAGTTGGGTTGTATAGATATATTCTTCTAATGTTTGAGGCGAAAAACCCTCACGTTCGAGATAAACCGATAGGATTTCGAATCCTAATGAACATTTTTGATGACAACGCAATTGTGGAGAAAACAAAGAATCAGCCTCGGGAGGTTGAACTTTTCTGATGGTAGATATTTCGGGCATAGATTGAAAACCAAACTCACTCATAAAACGAGGAATTTTCTGCAATAGAATTTCGAAAGGTTGCTGGCCCCACCAAACGCCCCAATAATGGGAATCACCCGATACCATGCTTTGCGAACGACCCCAGCCAAATCTCGGAGAAGATGGAATATAGGACGTTCCAGGGTCGTACTGATGAACCACAGCAGGTAATAAGCGATGAAATAAATTGAGATAATGACTCCAGACAGCATCTCGAAGTTTGCTATTTTGGTATTGGTTTCGCCAGCCCCAATTATGCCAGGCTTCGTCTATTTCATTGTTTCCACACCATAGAGCCAGGCAAGGATGATTTCGAAGCCGTCTTACCTGCTCGATGGCTTCTTGTCTTACATTTTGAAAAAATTCTTCATCGCCAGGATACATCGCACAGGCAAACATAAAGTCCTGCCAGATAAGAATACCCATCTCGTCGGCAAGAGAATAAAATTCATCTCTTTCGTAAACTCCTCCACCCCAAACTCTTAACATGTTCATGTTAGCTTCTTTTGCATTACGCAATAATCTTTCATAATCAGAATTTGTAGTTTCGGTAAGAAAACTATGCGATGGAATGTAATTGGCACCTTTCATAAATACAGGAACGCCATTCAGTTTGAAATAGAACGAAGTCCCTATGCTGTCAGGCTGTAGAACAAGCTGAATGTTCCGAATCCCAACCCGAATATTTTTATGAAACCATTCTTTCTTCTCTGTTTTCAAAGAAAGTTCGAATTCATACAAATAGGGCTTACCTAATCCATTACACCACCAAAGCTGTGGATGAACGACCGGAAAATCGAATTCGAATGAATGGCTGCCTTTTTCTATGTTCAAGTCCTTATTCGAAATCAAATTTCCATGAAAGTAAAGTTCGAATTTGGTTGAGATTTCTTTGTCGAAATGAGAAAAGACGGTTATTTCACATTTTAGCAAAGCAGTGTCGTGAACAATAGATTGAGTAGTTATAGAGGCATCTTCTACTTTTATTCCGTTGTAGGCCACCAAATAAACTGGTTTCCAAATTCCACAGGTGATGAATGTAGGGCCCCAATCCCATCCGAAATGATAAGCTGCCTTACGACTCAAATTCCAGCGGCCGCCTGGCAGAGGATAGCCTAAAGCAGCAGAATCGGCGAGGAATCGGTTTAAGGCCGAAAAAAACCTAACTTCTAAAAAATTTCCTCCAATTTCTACAAACGGTTCAATATCCACCCGCCATTCCCTGAACATGTTGTTGGCCTCGAGAATGTTATGCCCATTCAGAATAACCTCGGCAAAACAGTCCAAACCTTCGAAAACAAGCTCAAGATTTTGAAATGAGAAGTCATTTTCATTGAGATAGAAATGCGTATGATAACTCCAGTCAGTCTGGCCAATCCATTGTAATTCCTTCTCGTTACAGGCAAAGAAAGGATCGGGAATCAAACCGTCACGGTAAAGGTCGGTATGAATGGTTCCAGGTACTCGCGCCAAATATCTTGCACTGCTATTAGTCTTTGAAAATTCCCATTTCAAATTGCATAAATCTGTTTTCTTAGATTCGAAACCTGATGCATGGCACGACAACCCCCACAGAACCTGCAGAGTAAGAAAGAAAAAATATCTTTTTAGAAAAATAGAATCCATAGAATAAATCTTTCAAAGTTCTAAGAGCAAGTCAGGGAATATGTAGCCACTTCAGGAATATGTTTTATAAAGAGGCGTTTTAATAAGATGTCATTTGTAATATTTCGAGATTGTGTTATTTTTAATTTACATAAGGATGAGGAGTTGGGCGTGAGATGGCAAGAATCAACACATAAAGAATACAGGCAGCAGGAACGATGAAACCTAACATTACGTTTATATCGGCCACAGCGCCAGTGATGGGAGGTATAAGTGCACCACCCACGATAGCCATAACCATCAATCCGCTCAATTCGTTAGCTCTTTGCGGAATAGCATCTACAGTAATTGAAAAGATGAGAGGGAAAATATTGGCAAAGCCCAATCCGACCAGAAAAATTCCACAAAATGCAACTGACTTGCTGCCGAAGAATAACATCGTCATTCCCGCAATCGACAATAAGGCAGTGATGAGGAGAAAACGACGGTTCGAGAGGATTCTCAGGATAAATGATCCCAGCAAGCGTCCAAGGAAAATTGGTAGGAAAAATAATGCCCATGCCAGCCAGAGTCCGAGAGTTTTTATGCCATATACCTTGTCCATTAGAATAGGAATCTGGGCGCTCATCGAGACTTCAGCTCCTACATACAGAAAAATTCCCAGTACCATGAGGGCTACGAAAGGATTTTTCAGCAGAGAGAAAGTAGAAGAAAAATTCGCCGACGAAGCCGATTCGTATCGGCATTCTTCGATAGGAACAGCATTAATCCAAAGCCAAGTAATCAAAACAATAAAAGCATAAACAGGGAAGAGCAGTGTCCAATCGAGGCCAAACCAGATAGACACTGCCGGAGGAAGCAGAAATCCCAAAGATGAACCAATGGCCTTGATGGATTGAGCGAGGGAAAGATTGCTCGAATAACGTCCTTGTGGCGAAACATCGCGCATGATGGGATTTCCCGAAACCTGCAGCATGGTAGCCCCTGCACCCAAAAGAAAGATCGACACAAATAACATGATCAACTTCAGTTGCCCGGAATCTTGCATTTGGGGGGTCTTTCCGTACATCCCGAACAAGATAGGCAGCATAAGCCCAATGAAAGCCACAAGCAACCCCCTCGACAAAACGAATTTCTTCCCTTTCTTATCTTGAATGATTCCCAACGGAAGCGACAACAGGCCAAACATGATGAACCCGCTTGTCGTCATGAGAGAAGCAACAAAATTTGAAACCTCAAAAGAATTCTTCACCAGAGAAACCAGAGGCCCGACTACATCGCCAAAGCCCATGGCCAGAAAAGCCATAAACACAGGTAAGGTTTTATTCTTCAGCATTAGGTATTTTAGTTTTTGATGGATGATTCTCGAATAATGATATCTACGGGCAAATAAATGCTTTGCTCATGCGGCAGGATTTTCTCTTTCTGAATTTGACGAAGTAAAAGTTCGAAAGATTTTTCGCCAATGCGGTCAATAGGCTGTTCGATGGCCGAAATGGAAGGATGAGTGTAAGAAAAGTAAACCAGATCGTCGAAGCCGATGAGAGCCACCTCTTCGGGTATGCGAACAGACAACTTTCTGAGATATTTCAAGGTAGCAGAAGTAAGATTGTTGTTCAAGGTAAAAATAGCATCAGGAAGATGAGCCGACTGATAAATTCTTTGTATTCCTTCTTTCACGGCTTGGTCGATTTGATGAAAAGGAGCCCGGATATGCCATTCTTCGGGTATTTTAATGCCCATCTCATTCAGAGCCGACTCGAATCCTTTAAGTCGCTCATTGATGGTCGAAATATGTTCGGGTGTAATGCTGATGACACAAAAATTCCGCATTCCTTGAGAGATCAAATGCCGGGCTGCCATACGAGCTCCTCCGAAATTATCTACCGAAACATTGGGCGAATGCATCTCGGTAAATATACGATCGATAAGAACATGAGGATAATTCTCGTCTGCTAACTTATTGAAGAATGAACCATCTTCCTGTGATGATGAGACAATTAAACCATCTATTTTGCGGCTTCTCAGCATCCTAATCTGCTCGAGCTCTTTGCTAATGTCTTCGTCTGTACTGCAAATCACTACAGTATAACCATTCAACCATGCGTAATCCTCAATGCGACGGGCTAATCTCGAATAAAATAGATTGGAAATATCGGAAACGATCAATCCAATGGTTTTGGTTTTTCCTGTTCGAAAACCCTGAGCCAATTCATCGGGGTGATAATTTAGCTCCTTTATCTTTTCCCGCACTCGTTGCTGAGTCTCGGCACTTATGCCATGCTCGTCGGCTTTATTGTTGATGACCAGCGAGACTAAAGTCTTAGATACACCCAGACTTTTTGCAATTTCTGCCAGTGAGATTTTTTTAGCCATAAACTTTATCTCCGAATGCAAATGTAAAAAATTTTAACTAAAACGTTTTAGCTAATAACAAGAAAAAATTATCAATATCATCAATCAAATAAAGTAATTCAATCCGAACGTTAGATACGCTTTTATATTCAATGCATTCTATTGGATGAAATAAGAAGGAATCATTACAGAATCTCCACTTCACTGATGAAAATCCATGCGGGTTGGCCTTCACCCGCATGACCAAGAGGGCATGTACCGCGATTTTTCATTTTCAGCCTGACGAAACGAACATTTTCGCGCAAATTCTCGAAGCCAAATAATTGAATTGCAGGCACAGGTTCTTGCCATGAATGCTCGTTCATTTTTTCTCCCACGGATTTCCATTCCTTTCCATCCTTCGAAAGTTCACATATTGCCTTTTCGGGAAAGAATATCCATGAGCCCGAAGCCTGAAGAGCATCTACCTTAATGGAACGGATTTTCGTCGGTTTGCCCAGATCGATGATTATTATGGCATCGTCACCCAGAAATCCTTTCCAGTTGCCATCCCGGTAATTTGTGCTTCCCCAAACGCCATCTCCCAAATTTCCGTTGTAACGCGAGGCACTTGGAATCTGAAACGTCATCTTTGCTCCGAAAGCCTTATGCAGACTGAATTTTTTAGCGATGATAGCTCCCATGCATTTTCCACCATGAAAGACACCTGCCTTCACCGTAGCCGATTCACAAAGAGCAAATGGGCCCGTATAAACCGGCGAGCTGTCCGTTGGATCTTTTCCATTGGTGGTATAATGGATTTCGCCGTATGGGGCTTCCGTTTCTATGGATATTTCCACGCAACGTCTCACACTGTCAGGCTGGCTGATGATTCTTGCCTGAAATGCACTTCTTGCATAATAAATTCCTAATTTATCGTAACACTTAAACTGATTTTCGAGTCGACGGCTGAAATCTTCCCAGTTACGAAGGTTATTGGGCGACCAAACCACTTCAGCCAAGGCGGCAAGGCGTGGAAAAATCATGTATTCGGCATGCTGAGGAGTACGAATATATTCTGTCCAGGTGTTGGCCTGAGCACCAAGAATATAATGGGATTCCTCCAGACTGAGTTCCTGAGGAACAGGTTCGTAACTATAAACTCTTTTCAGAGGGATATAGCCTCCAATGGACAGGGGTTCTACGGCAGGATCACCCTGATAATAATCGAAGTAGCAATGGCTTGCTGGAGTCATGATGGCATTGTGCTTCAGTCGAGCTGCCGCTATTCCACCTTCCTCACCTCTCCATGACATCACAACCACATTGGGAGCCAATCCTCCCTCTAAAATCTCATCCCAACCTATCATTATCCGTCCGTTAGCATTCAGGAATTTCTCTATGCATTGAACAAAATAACTCTGAAGCTCATCTACATTTTTCAGGTTCTCGGTTTGCATTCGTTGCTGGCACTTCGGGCATTTGTTCCATTCAGACTTGTCGGCTTCATCGCCACCAATATGAATGTAGATCGAAGGGAACATCTCCATTACTTCGGTAAGCACATCTCTTAGGAAAATAAAGGCAGAATCGTTTCCTGCGCAATAAATATGTGTAATTGGCCACACACTGCCTGAAGGAACACCCAAATTTTTGCCCGAGCATGAAAACTGCGGATAAGCCGCCAGAGCCGACATCACGTGGGCAGGCATTTCTATTTCAGGAATAATGGTGATATTGCGATCGGCAGCATACTTTACGATTTTTCTCACTTCGTCCTGAGTATAGAAGCCACCATACATCTCTTGTGTGGGTTGGCATTGTAACGGTCGAGCGTTCCAGTCCAAATCTTCCATGTCGGGACGCCATGCGCCAATGCTTGTAAGTTTGGGATATTTCTCGATTTCGAGCCTCCATCCTTGGTCATCTACCAAATGCCAGTGAAATACATTCATCTTGTGGAAAACCATTTCATCGAGCAAACGATAGATAAAATCTGCAGGCATGAAGTGTCGAGCTACGTCGAGATGAAGTCCTCTGTAACGAAATCGTGGATAATCAATAATGATGCAGGCAGGCAATACCTGCGAAGGATTCGCACTCATGAGCTGATTTAAGGTTTGAATGGCATAAATAAGGCCAGCCTGAGTATTGGAACGTAGAAACACATTTTGTGAAGTAATTTCGATGCCATAGCCTTCAGTACTTAATTCTTTTTCGGCGGGTTGTATAATTTGCAATACAAAATTTCCTTCCAGCTTTTCGTGTTTAATCTGTTGTATTTCACCATCCCAACCCGACCAGAATTTCCATTGCTGGCGGGCATACTGGGCAAGCTGCATGAGCGATTCATCCATGTACATAATTTTAGTTTCAGGGCCAAATCGAAATTCTCCGGATTTCATTTCTATTTTCACAGGTTGTGGAATTATCGAAATCACGGTTTGAGAGAATACGGCAATGGAAACTGTAAAAGTGAAGAAGAAAAGAAGACAATTTTTTTTCATAAGGCTTTAAGTTTTATTGAAGTCGTATCGACATAAACCGATAAGATAATGAGGTTCATTTTTGACAGTTTATCAGAATAAATGAAAATTTGGATATCATCGAAAGGCGCATTTTTATTATTTAGGAAAATGTGCAAAATACGGAAATAAAACATTACAATAAATTTTTAACACGAAAAAAATTATAATTTTAAAGTTAAGCCAAAGTTTTTTCAAATTAATAGAAAAAGATATTGGAGAGAGAGAGCTTGAGAAAACCAGAGTTGTTAATCTTCATGATCGAGCTTCGAAGCAAGTATTTTATGATCAAATGTAGCAATTTTTGCCAACAACCATTCATTTCCTCAGTCAAAAGGCTGTGAAGTGTATTTTTTAATTGATGATGTCCATTGATTTAAAAAAATCATTTGCTTATCATTAATCTAAATATGGTTAACCACAGAGGGCGATATAGTGAATATCTCAGAGTAGGTTGATTCCTCTTGAAAAGGAAATGGAAGCAGATTATTTTGTAATTTTAAAATGATATTTGAGGTTAATCTGGAGCTTTTTCAAAAGATATAAAAGATGGGATTAGTATTTTATAATTGCAAGCGGCGTTGAAAAGCAACTTCAGAACATGTTCGTAAATAGAATTAAAAAAAGAAAACTTACGGGAAAATTTATCATTAAAATTGTTCTTTGAAATAAAAGTTCATTAAGGGGTCACCATCTCCGATTGAGGGGGTCAATAGGACTGAAATATCTATTATTTATTTAAAATTCCAATTTATTAGTGGTAAAGATCTTTTTTCATTCCTATTCCAAAGGCCTACTTGCACTCCCTTTAATTTAACGGTACGATTAATAAATCCAATTTGAATACCATTCATAACCAGGGTACTATTAAATATGCCGATCGAAAGGCCATTAATTTCATAGTAAAGGTTCCATAACAAATTAATTGACACTCCATTAATATTCTTGCCTAAACTCATCCATCCAGATATAGAAACGCCATTAACTTGATCCGTAAAAGTGCCCAATAAGGATAAAATTAAACCATTGTGAATTGCTCTTTTAAATGAGGTATCTTTTTTGATAAATTCATCATCAATTATTTTATTTTTGTATACTTGCTTAAATGGTGAGTTAAAGATATAAAATGTTTGTAAAATACCTTGGCCGGGTATTTGAATATTAAGTCCATGTGAATATTTAGTATATGGTTTGTCACAAATTACTTCTGAACCAAATGGTCCTATTGCAATTCCAAATATATTATTTGCTTTTGAGGGAATAAATCCAATAACATATTTGTTCAGACTTTTATTCAGAACCGGATTTTTTATTTCTTCTTGACCTATGCATTTAATGATCATCATACATGCAATAATAGTACTTAAAATACATTTCATAATAATTCTTTTTAAATTAAGGTGGGGAGTTCCCTACCTTAAAATTATTTTGAGCCAACTTTAATATGAAAAAACATTTACAACTGTACTGCCATTTCTACCATGAGAAAAACTGACAGGGTAAACACCTTGCCTAACTAGAGTCTGTCCATACAGTCATCAAAATTTTCAGTAAAAGTATAAACTTCTTATGAAAGTTTACCTTTTTGAAGTTATTCTTGGTCAATTTTATAATTTTTCAGTCTAAAATTAAGAACTTCTTTTCAAACTCCTCTAAAAATTAAGTATTTTTTATTATTTTAAACATGAATATCCTTTATCAGAAATTTTATTTGCTGATTATCAATTGATTCTATGAAATCGAATTGTTCTTCTATACAGCCATACTGTATGAGGACTTGGCTCTTACATTAACCTCCTCTATTCCCTCCTTGAGTATCCTCTTTATAAAATATACTGATATAACTCCGATATTGTATGCTATTACACTCCAAAATACGTGTTATACAAAGCGATTTCATCCCAATCACCTTGTTTACCCCATGAATAATCTTTTCAAAAATTATTAACTCATTACAGAATAATTCATACTTATCATCTTTCTTC
>ERZ795056.5552-NODE-5552-length-12621-cov-8.877606_pt1 | contig 12621 bp, 10 predicted proteins | sample MGYA00375140_ERZ795056 | MGnify/ENA primary metagenome ERZ795056 (study PRJEB30185, sample SAMN05720227) | activated sludge metagenome | isolation source: Anaerobic digester | place: USA | collected 2015-03-09 ...
AAGAAAATACCAAAAGGACTTATTGAACAGTTAGGTGGTCAATGGTCGGTTGATTGTTCCTTTTGTAAAGGGACAATACCGAACCATTTCATTTGTGAGGTTATCACAAAGTATAAAGTTCCAGATCGCAATAACCCTTTTAGCTTTGAAGTACAGTATATCCATAAAGAATGTGCTCTCAAACTAGCGGAAAAACAATATGCAAGATACTTCTCTAACTAGGTGCATGATTTGTTACAAACAAATTGAAGAAGATCCTACGGTAATTGCAATAGATCATCGAGATGATATAGGCGTAGGGATGAGTAGACGATACAAAATGCCCTACGACTTTCATCTTGAGTGCGTTTTAAACCTCATAGAAAAACAATATAAATATTTCTCTCGAAGGAACAAGTTTCTCCTAAAAAGAAATCTACCTTTGCACCATGATGCTAACAAATGAAGTTTTACAAGAACGTAGGTTCCACTCTTCAGAAGTAACAATTCGTTGCTTTCTTTGTAAAAAGAAAAGCAAGTTCAACACAACTTTTGAAAATAGAGGATACATGATGTATGTAACATGGAAGCATTCGCAGCATCGTGAATTAAATGGACTTCGTTACTTCAACATTTGTAACTTCTGTTTAGGTACTTTGATCAATCGTCAGTATGAAAACTTCATGAAATGCGATGCTACTACTGTAACAGATTGATAACTCGAAAAGGAGTTGAACTAATTCTTTTAGTAAACTTAGATCTTGGTTCAGCTGATTTTGAGAGAGTCTTTTTTCACAAACGATGTCTTTTTGAACTAATTAAAATTCAATACAAAAACTATGATAGTTTCCGAACTGATTGAAAAACTACAAAACTATCCACCTAATATGGAAGTTTGTATCAGCGATGAAGGAATGGGTGAAGGTGGAACTCCACGATTTACTTTGGTCGAAGAATTAGCCTGCAATGCACGTCTTGATGGAGATGAATGTTGTGGACTTCTTTACACTTGGGAGGATGATCCATCTGATGTTCCTGAAGGAATGCTTCATGTTGAAAATGACCTTTATTCTTTTAAAGTTTTAATGCTAATTGCAGAATGAGAATATTATTCCGAGATCGCGATCATAGATATTATCTTGAAGGAACTGATAAAGTTCTTACTTCTGTATCTAAGTTCTTCGAGACGTTTAAACATAAGTTCGATCCTAAGATTGCGGTTGATTATGCAGCGAAAGGAAAAGACTTTCTTATTCCTGATTTAGCTAAGAAATGGGAAATCTCTTTGGCTGAAGCTGAAGCTAAATGGGGACATTTGGCATTTACTCCGGATGATATTCGGGAGATTTGGAATGAGAAATCTAAGATCTCTACAGATCGTGGTACAGCGTTCCATCTAAAGATGGAAGGAAAGGATATTGAATCTGGTGCCATTAAGGGATCAACTTATGTCGATGAAGAACATGTAGCGGCAATTGATATTAAGTCTTTAAAACCCGGAGAATATACTGAGTTGATTATTCCATATCTTCCTGCATGGCTTATTGGAACTGCAGACAAGATCATTATCCATGAGAATAATGAATTCACCTGCCGAGATTATAAAGGATTTCCATTAGATACTGAAATTCCTACTCCTACTGGATTTACTACTATGGGAGAACTCAAAGTTGGTGATGATGTTTTTGATGGAGATGGTATCCCTACAAAAGTTACGAATGTTTCTCAAGTTCATCATAATCCTTGTTATAAAATAACCTTTGATACAAACGAGACGATTGTTTGTGATAAAGACCACAAATGGGAAATTTATTCAGGACTTCCTCAAAAATACAAAGACAAAATTTATCAGAAAAAAAGTGTTATGACTGCAAAAGAAATTGAACAGTATTATAATACTTCAACTGCAAAGCTTAGGATAAAAAATTCCTGTCCTGAATTTTCTGAAAAGGTTTTACCTATCGATCCATATGTTCTAGGACTTTGGCTAGGAGATGGTAATTCTCATTGTGGAAGAATTACTCAGATGAATCCGAAAGTATGGGAAGAAATAGAAAAACGTGGTTATTCTATTGGGAATGATGTATCAAACGGATGTTCTGGAAATGCTCAGGATAAAACTATTTTTGGTATCTATGGAGAACTTAAAAAGTTGGATTTATTGGATAATAAACATGTGCCTGATATTTATCTCCAAAGTAGTAGAGATCAGCGTTTAGATTTACTTCGTGGATTCATGGATGCAGATGGTCATTTTAACAGGACACGTAAGAGGTGCGTAATGGAAACAACTAAGCAATGGCAAGCTGAGGCAATTAGTAAGATTGTATTTAGTTTAGGATATAAAGCAACTACGATACCTGCAAAAACATCTGGGTTTGGTAAAACAAATATTCCATGTTTCCACGTATGCTTTTCTCCAAAAGAAAATCCATTCTTATCGAGAAATGAGGACTATCTGACTGTTCGTGGAAACATAAGTACTTTCAATGCTGAGTATCGATACATAAAGTCAATTGAACCAGTTGAAATGGTTCCTACTAAATGTATTACAGTTGAGTCAGACTCTCATACATATTTGGTCACTCGTAATTATCTCCGTACTCATAATACTGACAAAGAAATGAAGTTTAAGGGAACAGCCTTTTGGAATCCATTAAAAAAGATTAAAGAAGTCAAAAAACTCAAACCTCCTATTTCACACGTTGACGAAGTCAATGGTCAAATCTACAACCTTAAAATGAGCTGTTATTGTTACTTTTTAGAGGCTTATGGGTTTAAGTATCGAGACGGCTACATTGATCATGTTGAGAATGTAGGAACTGATAAGGAAAGGATTGTAAGTTACCCAATGACTTATATGAAAAAAGAAGTTGAAACCATGTTAAAGTTCTATAAGAAATGATAGAGAAATATTACCAAAGACTTCAGAGGCATTGCCAAAGAAAATTCAAAGATCCTAATTGTGAAGATACGGTTGGGGACTTTGTACTCAAGGTTCTTACTAAACCTAATTTCTATCCTGAAACCATCAAGAATGAAGATGAGGAATGGCGATGGACAAAGGTTTGTTTTGATCGATTTAAAATCGATAAGCTTCGTACAGAAAAAGTACGGAAAGATGTTTTACTTACACTATCGATTAATCCAACTGGAAACCCATCACTCAGTCCAACTGAGACAACTTCTAGGTTTAACAGTGAAGTCTACATTGTTAAAGAAATACTTGAGGAATCTGTTGAAATCGCACATGATCTTTCAGATCTTGAGTACGAACAACATATTCAAGCATACCTTACAGATAACATTCTAAGCATTTACAGAGCACTTTCTTCCTTTGATAAAAGGATTTTCCAATTGGTTTATTTTTGTAAATATTCCACAATTGAAACAACAGCCTTTTTAAAAGAAACTCAAGTTGTTACGAAAAGAGACGTAATGCTTGCTCTAAAAAGGATAAAAGAACGTTTAAAAGGTAAAGTGAAAGTTCATGGTAGCTGAAATTATTAAGTTAGATCAAGATCTTAACTTTAAACCAACAACAAATGCAATGCTTGTTCCGGAGTTTAAAAACCTCTGGACTAAGGTTGAGAACCCTGAGATATACTTTTGTTATATCCATTTGATGCTTTATCCGATAAGTGTCTTTTCCAATCTTCCTGAGAATGAAAAAGAAAAGGCAATTCACGAAGAGTATCCAATCGACAAGATGAATCCCTATTTCATTTTGGCTTACGAGAAGGCTGAGAAGTTATATGAGACTCCTTTGAAAAGAGGATACATTTCAGCTAAAAAGGTCTATGATACACTTGTGCACACAATGTCCTCAATTGAGGACACCGGAATATCTTTTGGTAAGGATGGAAACTATGGTGATGTAACTAATTATTTAAAGTCATCTTCCCAATACATGGCTGCATATTTGGAAGTTCAGGATAAATTTTTGTCCGAAACTACAGGGTTTGGATCTAGAGAGATTGGTTATGATGATGAATATTCGTATATTGACAAAACCCCAAATCTTAATGATTAGGACGAAAAACAACAATCCAAAAACTGTCTATTATTTAAGCAAATTTAAAGGTATTGATGAAACTGAAATATTCAAATCTGGAATATATCAAATATCTTTTGTTGGGAGTAATAAAACATATATAGGATCTACAAGTAAAATTAATTCTATTTGTTGGAAATCTGGATTCTATAATAGATGGAAACAACATCTTTTGGATTTACAAAAGAACAAACATCCTAATCCTAAGGTACAGCATATGTACAATAAATATGGAGAAGATGCTATTGAAGCCTGTGAATATACAGGAGTATCGTATGGAACATTGTTTCGGCAGTTAAAAGGAAAATCTACTAAACTAAAAGATATGTATGATGTTAGACGGGTAGCAACACCTATTCCAATCTACAAACAATTTTTAAGTCATCCTGACTATGCTAAATATTTTGACATAAATTCAAATTAGATGTATTTGCAAGTACCCCAATACAACACAGTTGACAAAACATGGAGTTATAAAGTCTTCGAGGAAAAGAAAGAATGGATCAATTATCTAAGGGACAAATTCAAGTCTCCGGGTCAATACGCCCTTCATGAGACTAAAGAGTGGATCAAACCACGGCTTGAGTTTAACGCTACAGGGATGTATACCCAATTTGTAAAGAACTCTAAGTCGTACAAAGACTTTTGGATTAAAGAAGGCGTAAAGGCTGTTAAAGGGATAATTTTTAAAACAGGCTCCGATGAATTCTATGTCACCGGGGCTTACTATTTTTATCTCAACTACTGTCCGATCACAATCAAACATGAAAATAACCGTAACACATTCCCTGAACTCTGGGATAGTGATTACCACATTTTTATGTATTTTGATCTTAGTAAGGAACTTAACCTTTATTCTGGTGTAAACAAATGTCGTCAAAAAGGATTCTCTTACAAAATTGGTGCGATTATAATAAGAGACATGTGGTTCAAATCCCACCAATCAGTTAAGCTTTGGACAAAGGGTGATGATAATATGAAATCTGTTTGGGGCGTACTTCAATCTAATCGTCAATGGTTATTGAAGAATACAGGATGGTTGCGTAACTTTAAAAAGGATGACCAAAAGGAACGTGACTGGCACATGCTTTGGAAAGTCAATGAAGGTGGTAAACAAACCGAAAGGGGTCGTGATAACAAACTTCGTGGTATTTTGACTTCAAAAGAAAGTACGGCTCTTGTCGGTGGTTACAACACATTGGCTATTGGGGATGAGGTTGGTGTTAATCCTAATTTGCTTGAGCAAATTACGTACATTGAACCAAGTATCAAGGCAGGTGGACTTCTTACCGGAAATCTAATTGTAGGTGGTTCTGTGGGTGAATTGAAAGATTGTGAAGATCTCCGTAAAATAACATACAATCCGAAGGATTATGGATTTCTCGGAACCCCGGATATAGCGGACAGGAACCAAATGAGATTGCCTTTTATCGCAACTCAATGGAATTATATCGATTATCTTCTTGACGAAGATGGAGAGACTATCATTGGTAAAACTAAGTATTACGATGACGATGGAAACTCAAACATCGAAGCGGCTTTAGCTCAAATCGAAATTACACGGGAAAGTAAGAAAAGACAGGATCAAGGATCATACCTAAAGTACTGTTCTCAAAACCCTATCAATCTTGATGAAATGTATCAGATGCGGGAAACCAACGTGTTTCCTGTTCCTAAACTGAACAAGCAAGCTTTGTGGTTAGAAGCGAATTACACACCGAGCACCTATGAGCTTATCTATGGGGATGATGGTAAGGTTGAGGCAATTGAAATGAAGAAACAGCTTGTAACTGACTTTCCATTGAAAGGTGAATCCTTTAGGGAAGGAGCTGTTTGTATCGAAGAACTTCCCGTTTCAGATAAACCTTTTATCTATTATGCAGGTATTGACCCTGTTAAGAATTTGATTGGTAAAGGTGAATCCCTTATGTCATGTTACATCTATCAAGCCTTATACCAAGAAGGTAATGAGATGAAAGGTGGAAAGATCGTTGCATGGTATACAGGAAGGTTTCATGACGATGATGATACTTTTGAAGTAGTTCGTAAACTCTGCAAGTTCTACAATGCACGCATGGCTATTGAGTCGGATGAAGGTGCCTTTATTGAGTGGATGAAAGGAAAAGGCGACAAAGGGATGATGATGAAACGCCATGAGTTTCCCTTCTTAAAAGATCTAGTTCCCAATTCGGGAATTGGAGATGAATATGGTATTAAGATGAACACTGGTGGTACTGTATCCCGGGTAAAGAACTTTGTGTTTTCCTCAGCTATACAATACATGGAAGAGGTTTTAGGTGAACTTGAAATAGGTAATTCTAAACACAAATACTACGGGGTTGAAAGATTAAAAGACCCCATGTTAGTAAAAGAGTTCTTGAATTATGGTAAAGGTAACTTTGACCGTGTTATTTCAGCATGTATTGCTATTGCTACAGGTAGAGCGTATGAAGCTTCTAATGTTGTACAAAAGATCAATAAAACAGAAGTTATCCATACGGAAAGAGCCGTTGTTCCAAGCATGGTGAATCTCACCTATAAGTCATTTTTCAAAAACAGATTCTAGTGAAAGACTTTCGTACCAAATATAAATCAGGGGATACCTATCAATACGCTTCAAAGACAACATTGAAAGGTAACTACATGGTTAAAACCAATGATACTATTCCAAGTAATGTTCTTTTGACTGAAAAAGATAAAGAAGCACTTACCGAAATCAAGAAAAAGTTTCTATGGTTCAAACAAATAGGCCTCAATCAAGTAAAGAACAAAAGTGAAAATATCTCTAAGTTAGAGAATTTAGCCAATGGTATCATTGAGCGAAGTGATTTTATCAAAGGTCAAGAGATTGAGCAACTTCAAATGCTCGATCCTACCCTTAAATATGATGAATCAGATGTTGAACTTGAGTTCTTCCCTATCACCCCAAATATCATAAACTATTTGGAAGGGGAAATCGATAAGAAATACATCTCATTTAACGCACAAGCCATTAATCCTGAGGTTACGAATGATATACTCGATAAAAGGAATAGTGAGCTTAAAACGATTTTGGCACAGTACATTCAAGCTTCGCTTGAAGGTCAGGTTGCTCCTGAAGAACTTCAGCAAAAAATCCAAGAGAAATTAGAGTTCTACAAAGTAAACTATCGTCATGACATTGAACAATGGGCAAACCATTTGATTGAGATTGAGAACCAAAAGTTCAACATGAGGAATATCTCTCGACGGATGTTTAAAGAACTTCTTATCCACGAAGAGCCTTATATCCATGTCAACCTTGTTGATTCTTACTATTTCCCTGAAATCTTAGATTCGAAGAACTGTTTTCTTTTAAAAAGCAAAACAGCCCAAGATGCATCAGACTACACAATGTTCGGTTGGTTCGAATATGAGAACCTTAACTCGATCCTCAACAAGTATCAACTGAGCGAGGAAGACACTAAGAAACTTAACAAATGGGTAGGATTTAAACCTGCACCATTTGAAATGGATAATCAGATGTTCGATAACAAGAACACAAATATCCAACGGAGTTACAAGAACTATCGTGCTCATCAAACATTTTCAAATAGTGATGATAGTCCACAAAACAGAAAGTTTAGAATAAGCTCTATTTATTGGTTGGAACCTAAGAAGATCGGCTTGCTGACTGTTGTTGTGGATGGGGAACTTCAAACAACCAAAGTGGATGACAATTTCAAAAGAACTGTCATGCCCAAATATCGGTTCAACAAAAAAAGGAAAGAAGATCTACTTGAAGGTGAACATCTTGAATGGGTTTATATCAACGAGCTTTGGAAAGGCGTAGAAATAGCTCCCAGTTGGTCTGTAGGCGCATTTGATGTTCAAGAGGACACATCTATCTATATTAACTTAGAACCTCACCCAATCCAATACAGCCACAAATCCTTGAATTATGGAATTAAGATTCCGGTTCATGGTGGTTCAGTAACAGGTTGGTCAATTACGTCCCGAACATATAGCTGGCAAAAGTTCTATAACTATTTGGGAAATCGTAACAAGCAATTGCTTTATACCGAAATTGGGAAGTTCCTTCTCCTCAATCAGAATATAATTCCAGATACATCGATCAATGGAACATGGTCTGAAGCAGGTCTCCTGAAATTCTTTGTTCAAGCCAAAGAGTTATCCCTTGGTCTTACGGATAACAGTATGACCAATACAGGAATGGTTGGTCAACAAGGTGCAGGTCAAGTCATTGACCTTACTAAAACTCAAGAAGTAGCTGAGAAACTTCAACTGATGCGAAATGTCAAAGCTGAGTGTTATGAATCCATTGGAATCAATATGGGACTTCTTGCACAAAAAAGTCCTTATGAAACAGCCACAAGTACAGCTCAACAACAATCAGTTACACTTAGTCAACTTCAAACTCTATATGCCCGCCATATTGATATTCTGAGGCTTACTAGGGAAACCATGTTAGAGACAGCACTTTATCTTACTTCAAGGGGAGAATACAAAGAACTTAACTATGTTACTCCAGATAAAGTACGTGTAGCTTTCAAGCTTGATTCAGATAATACATTGCTTCATAAGCTTGCTATCTATGTTGATAATGACATCAATGATGTTTTTGATCTCGAAAGGATCAAAAATCTTGTGATGAACGATAACACCATGGGTGCTGATAGCTTGGAAAAGAGTATGATGCTTACTTCAAAAACCTCAGGAGAGTTGTTTGAAAAACTCAAGGTTGTCGCAGACAATAGGGATAAGAAAATCCAGCAAGAACAAGAGTTCCAAAAACAACAGCAACAAGAACTCATTGCTTCGCAAGAAAGATTGAAACAAGCTGATCTTCAGTTTGAAGCTGAACAAAATGAACTTGATCGTCTCAATCGTCTCGAAGAGAAACGTATTGGTGCACTTGGTTATGGTAATTCAACAGCTGATGAAATTGGTAAAGAGATTGTTGAACTTCAACAACTTAAACTCAAAGAAGCTGACTTGAACAGGGCTCGAGCTAAGGATGAGTTTGACAATAAATTCAAAATGGCTCAACTTGATCAACAAGGTGCTCAACATGAAAGTAAGATCCTTTCGGATCAATCTGTAAAACTTATGGAAATGGAACTTCGTAAGAAAGAGATTGACGCGGCTCGTGAGAGAACTCATATCATGGCCAAAAAGAAATAATTTATTATTAGAGTTTAATCCCAATCGTTTTTAACAGAAAAGAGAATTATTCATTGAATCAAACCCATTTATAGTTATGACACTTACAAACATAATGCAACCTACAATTGAGGCTGCAGACGATGTAGAAGTTCCAGAGGCACCAGTCACAGAAGTTGCTGAAGAACAAACTTCTACAGAAGAACAAGAGGTTACTCAAGACGAGAATCCTTTTATTGATCGAATCGAAACACTTTACGCAAGTGGTGTTTTGGGGATGGATGAACTTCCAGAGGAGTTTAAAGGAAAAGAATTCAACGCAGATACAACTATTGATTTGCTTGAATATGCCCTTAAAAACAAATCTACGGCAGATGTGGAGAAGGAACGGGAAACTATTTTTAATGACATCATGGGCAGTATGAGCGAATTGACTCGGAAAGCCTATGAATATGAACTTAAGAATAATGACCCAGATGATCTAAAAGACTTTTATCGAGGTCTTGTTTTTGAGCAAGACATCAAATCTTTGGATCCTGAAACAAATGCAGAAGAGATCATTCGGGAATATCACAAAGCCATTAAAACACCAAAGGCTGAAGTTGATGAACTGATTGAAGATCAAAAAGCACTTAACAAACTCATTGATAAAGCTAAAGCAATTAAGCCTAAACTCGATGAGAAAGTTGCTGAGATTGCAACTAAAAAGCTTGAGGATCAAAAAGCATTTGAACAACGTGAACGTGAAGCCCTTAAATGGGTAGATAAAAATCTTGACAAGGTTATCAGCGAGGGAGTTGGAATTAAGATCACAAAAGAGATGGAAACATTTCTGAAAGGTGTCTTGGTTCATGATGAAATCCTTGTTGAACATCGTGGTAAAGAAATCCCAGTCTCAGGAGCTGAATGGCTTATTCGCCATCACAAATTCTCTAAAGACGGCAATCTTCCTCACCTTGTCAAAACCCTTTTGTTTCTCCAATATCCTGAGGAGTTTGAGAAACAATACGAGAAGAAAGCGATTGAAAAAGAAACCCAAAAGTTTATCAAAGATCACAAGGTTTCTCAGTCAGTTAAAAGCGGACTTTTCTCAAACAACGATATTGCCCTTCCACCTAAAAAGGGCGGTCTTATTCTTAAATAAAAAGGCAACGAAACGCCAATCTATAAATGACACAACCTATTTCGCTCTCAGGAGGTATTTACCTCCAATCAACTGAGTTCAAATATGATACGCACATGGACACTGCCCATGTCAAGTATTTGAATTCCCAACATGGCATCCGTCCAACCAATCTTGGTGTGGTGGAACATTTCATCACTTCAGGCTATCTCCAGAATATGGGTGGCGTGTTTGACTTTGTGGGTTTGAATCCACAAGTTATTGAAGTTGATGGTGGAGTTTACACATGGAAAACTCCAATGACTACTGAAGACTTCTACATTGTGGAAGATCTGAGCTGTACTGATTATCCGGGTCGGGATGAACAACCTTTCAAACTTCGTTTTAATCGTCGGGCTGTTGGTAACACCGCTGTTATCTCACACTCGCCTTATGCTAAGTTTGACCTTATGGTTACTGAAGATGAAATTCAACAAGATGGTCGTACTTGGGTGTACACGGTTGTCCTGAAAGGACAAGGTGCTAAAGAAGGCTGGTTCCCAAAACAATACTTGATTTCTGGAACTCGCTTTACACAAAAGACTTCCATGCACGCTGACCAAAGCACAATCTACAATACGATTGACCTTGGTGCAACCAAAATGGCTGAGTTCTACAACTACGTTGGTCAAACTGAAGCAAACATCATCACTACTGTTGGTGGTAATGCAGCTGGTCGTCGGATTGCAGGTGAAGCTGTGGTTGCTGTTAAAGACTACACGAAAGTTCTTGAAATGTATTTCTTCAAACCCGGTTCGGAAGGTTTTGAAGCTCAGCTCCGTAATCAATCACCTATCGATAAAGTCTATAAAGGTGATATGAAAGCTGCCAACCGTGATATTGTTGGTACAGCTTGGATTACAGCTATTGATGCAATGAATCGTGCTCGCTTGGAGCTTGATTGTGTTAATGAAGCTGTTTGGGGTACTGGTGGTACGGTTACTTTGAAAGGTCAAACAATGTACTCACCTATTGGTCTGTATCAACAATTGAATCGTGGTAATCAACATTATTACTCGATTGAGAACATGACGCTTACCAAATTTGATGGTATTCTTTCTTCGTTCTTTGCAGGTCGTACTCAAGCATATCAAAATAATGTGATTGAGATTGTGACAGGTGATGGTGGTATTTCCTTGGTTAAGAAAATGACCCAAAACCTTCTTTCTTCAAGTGGTCTTACTGTTCAAAGCGAAAAGTTCCTTACTGGTTCCGATCCTAAGGACATGCACTACACTCCACCTAGCATCACTTCGTTTGATTTTACTTTCGGTACGATCAAGTTTAAAGTCAATCCTGCACTCAATCCTTTGGATGCAAATGAGATTGAAAACCCAAAAATTGGTGCTTTCCGTTTGTCTTCTTATATGTTCATCATCACTGACGTTCTTGGTAAGAATGATAACATCAAATTGCTCCGTAATACCGATGGTTGGGACTTTGTTCACCAATACCAAAACGGTAAAGGCAATTACCTTTCAGCTCCTGTTGGTACTCCCGGCGATCCTGATAAAGAGTATGACTATCGCGTCACTATGCGCAAACGTCACTATGCTTATTGGGTGATGGATCCAACTCGTTGCTTTATCATCAAGCCTTATAATCCAATCACCAAGAAACCATTTGGTGAAATCTAATTTCAAAAGAGCCCTTGCTTAATTGTGAGGGCTCTATTTTAAAACAACTGAAGAAATGAGTATTATTTTGCAACAAAATCCACACCTTGTTAAAGCTGGTGGATATGAAAAGGAAGGACTTAGTCTTTTCCCAAACACAAAACTCTCAATGAGTCTTCCACTTGTTCATGGTAAAATTGTCCATGGGCTTGATGATGATGAAATTGAAGTTGTAGAAAAACATTTTGGTTATAAGTTCGATAGCCCTGAGGGTGTTGAATTTTATTCAGCTCAAGTGTTTAGTCTACCAAGCACAACTACAGCTCTTAATATCGAAGATAATCCACAGGATCTTCTTCGGTATAAATTGGGTAAGCACAATGGTTTCATTGCTGACACTCAAGATGAAGCTAAAAGTCCAATGTCAAATGCTATTTTTTACATTTACAACGCTCAAAGCGAGAATAAAGAAAAAGCAAAAGACAACAGACTCAAAGCTAAAATTGGTGGTCAATTGAATGATTGGTTTGAAGACAATCCGGAATATCTGATCAACATTGGTAAATACCTTTTTGAATCATATTCTGTTTGGACTGAAGACAAAGCATTGAATGATATTCTTGCATATCTTGAGGCTCATACTTCACGTAACAAAAACATTCAAACAG
>ERZ795056.5556-NODE-5556-length-12608-cov-4.822752_pt1 | contig 12608 bp, 8 predicted proteins | sample MGYA00375140_ERZ795056 | MGnify/ENA primary metagenome ERZ795056 (study PRJEB30185, sample SAMN05720227) | activated sludge metagenome | isolation source: Anaerobic digester | place: USA | collected 2015-03-09 ...
GAGATCGAGTTCCCCGAGGTCTTCGACCGCGACAACCCCGGCTTCGACTACTTCGTAGGCAATCCGCCCTTCATGGGTGGCCGCTACATTAGCATGAACTCCGGGGCCCGGTACCTAGAGCACTTAATCGCGTGCATGCCAGAGACCTCCGGCGGGCTCGATCTCGTGGGATTTTTCTTCAGGCGCGCATTTTCTCTACTGAGAAGCGCTGCATCTTTCGGACTCATCGCCACCCAGACCATTTCCAAGGGAGACACACGGGCCGGAAGCCTCCGCTGGATCTGCAAGAATGGCGGGCAAATCTATTCGGCAACGAGACACCTCAAATGGCCGGGAAAAGCCTCCGTCATCATCAGTACGGTCCACATAGCCAAGGCATTAAACGTAAGAAATGTGATGCTCGATGACGTGCCAACACCACGAATTTCAGCATTCCTCTTTCATGTGGGACCAGACGATGATCCAAAGCGACTAATCGCCAGCAAGAGCCTGTGTTTCCAGGGCAACATTGTGCTCGGGACCGGCTTTACATTTGATGATTCAGAACCAGGAGCAACGCCGGTCGCAGAAGCCGAGCGGCTACTCCAAGCATCTCCCCGCAACAGTTCGCGGATCAAGCCGTTCATTGGGGGTCGGGAGGTCAACGACAGCCCAAGGCATGAATTTAGTCGCTATGTCATCGACTTCGAGGAGTTGCCCGAGGCTGAAGCATCACAATGGCCTGATCTGCTCTCCATTCTGCGCCTCAAAGTCCTTCCAGAGCGGTCGACGAAGGATGCAAAGAAGTACCCCAGAATGGTCCATGAATGGTGGAAATTCTGGAACCGAAGGAGCGAGCTGTACCGAGCGACTCAGGGGCTAAGCCGAGTCTTGGTGACGTCGCTAGTCACAAAACACTTCAACTTCTGCTTCATTCCGGCATCCTGGATTATCTCTCATAAGCTTGCGGCATTCAGCCTCGATACTTTTGCCTCGTTTGGTATCATCCAGAGTTCGGTTCACGACCTGTGGGCCAGAATGTTCAGCAGTTCACATGGTGATGGGCTCAACTACTCTCCCTCGGACTGCTTCGAGACCTTCCCCTTCCCGCGCGACTGGCAGCAAAACCCCGCCCTCGAGTTAGCCGGCAAGCTCTACTACGAGTTCCGCGCCGACCTCATGGTCCGCAACAACGAGGGCTTAACAAGCACCTACAACCGCTTCCACGACCCCGACGAGTTATCCCCGGACCTTTTAAAACTCCGCGAGCTCCACGCCGAGATGGACCACGCCGTCCTGACGGCCTACGGCTGGACCGACCTCGCCGAGCGCGCCACCTGCGAGTTCCGCCTCGACTACGAGGACGACGACGCCCCCGCCGACGACGACGCACCCCGCGCCCGCGCCAAAAAGAAACCCTGGCGCTACCGCTGGCCCCAAGACTTCCACGACGAAGTCCTCGCCCGCCTCCTCGACCTCAACCAACAACGCGCCACCGAAGAACGCCTCGCCGCCCCCACCACCAAGCCCACCAAGCCCGGCACCAAAACCCAAAAAAAAACCGCCAAGAAGGCCAGCAAGCGCCCCTCCAAAGCCACCGGCCCCACCCAGACCGCCCTCCTCCCCCCCGACGAAGACTGACCCGCGAGCCCCGCGCATCGCAGCTCAGCGCGTCCCCGTGTTCTCATCCGCCAGAGGCCCCCATCATGAACCCGCGCCGCGAACGCTTCAAGCACGCCATGTCCCGATTCGAGCCCTCCGACGACCCGGCAGACGCGCTCAAGCATGGCCTCTACGTCGAAGCGCCCAGCCAATCCATCGCCAATCGAACACACGCCCTCCTCGAACTGCGCCCAAGATCATCGCACATCATCGCCGGCCCGAGCGGTACCGGCAAAACGATGCAGCTCCGCGTGCTCGAGCGCGCACTGAACAAGGCCGACGATCTGGACCCGCTCTTCGTCGACGTGACGACTCCAAAGCGCGACCTGCAGCAGCCCGGGCAGCTCATCGAGCATCTCACCGCGCAACTGCAATCTCTCAAGATCAAAGACCAGTCAAAGGGTGAGCTCGGCCCCCTCCTCGTCATGGCCATCTTGCACGCGCTCGCGCCCAAACCCTCACCAGCGGTCGATCTGCTTGGGCGGGTACTCGCGCCCGCCAAGGCGCCGATGACCGACGCGGTGCAAACGATCGCCCAGCTCAAACGCAAACCAGTGCTCCTCCTCGATTCGCTCGATCGCCTCCCCATCGAGGTCTTCACCGAATTAGCCACAGGTGATCTGGCCAAGATTCAGGAGCACATGGCCGTTGTTGTCGTCGGCCCTCCGGCCGTGATGTACGGGGCGGCACGCGAGGTCGTGGACCAATTCGACTACTTCCTGCGTCAGCCCACCTATCACCCGACGCATGGCGGCGAAATGCACGCCTTCCTGACGCAGATCCTCCGCCAGCGCGCGGATGAGGACATGCTCCCCGCCGAGAGCTGCGTCCCGCTCGTCGAGGCCTCCGGCGGCATCCTCCGCGACCTCATCGCCCTCACCCAGCTCGCCCTCGAGGAATCCTACGTGGCCGGTCACGAACGCGTCGAGGTGCCCGATGTCCGTCGCGCCATCGACACCTTCGGGCGCAAGCACATCATCGGCCTCGACAGCCGCGAGCTCGACCTCCTCCAGCACCTGCGCACCACCGGCAACTTCGTCCGCGTGGACGACCGCGATGTCAGCCTGCTCGTGACCCGCCGCGTCCTTGAATACGCTGGCCCGACCGGCGCTCCGACCTTCGCGGTTCACCCCACCCTGCTCCCCCTCCTCGAGCTGATGGAGGGCGCTTGATCGCCGCGACACAACTCGCATCCATCGACCTCTCCGAGTTCGCCGCTCGCGTGGGCCTCCACAGCGGCGCACTCTGCGCGCTCGTGGCCGATGACGCTGCATTGCCGGCGCTCGCCACCGAGCTCGCGGATGAGATCAAGTACATCGCCAACGCACCCATCCGAGCGATCCACGTCGCCACAACCGCGAATGCGACGATGCAGATCCTCACCCGTAGCGACAACGCCTGGGTGATCCTGCACGGATTCTCCCCGGGCACACCGCAGCTCTGGGCACGCATCGATCAGCTCCGCAACAGCCTGCAACCCATCGCCGGCCTCGTGTTTCTCCTGTCACCCACCGACCTCCACGACCTGCAGGTCCACGCGCCCAACCTCTCGAGCTGGCTCGGCGGACGAGTCTGGCGCCTCGCCGATGAGACCTCGAACCTCTCACCCGCCGAGGTCCAGCAGCGGCTCGCCACCCTCCGCGCGGCCTACGGCAAGACCGACGAAGAGGTCGTCACCGCCGCCCGCACGGACCAGTTACCCCCTGACCCGGAATACGCAGAATGGTTGATCCTGCTGGGCCATGGAGACCTGATCGCATGACCGCAGAGCCCTCACAGCGGCCCGACGTCCTCGAGCGAAACCTCGCGCTCCAGGCACGCATCCTCCCGACCCCACTCCTCACCCCCGCAAAGACCGCACAGGCGCTCCACGGCGCCATCCGGAGCCACCTGATCCGCGCCGCCAACGACGGCATTCTGGCTAGCTCCATCGCCGAGATCCACAAACACCTGCGCCTGCACCGCACCTCGGAAGGCTTCACAATCTACGGGGCACGCCTCGAATGCGCCAACTTCCGCCGCAACCCGACGGATCCCCACTTCACGCGCGAAGACGGCGCGTGGTTCGATTTCCTCATCTCCGGGCGCTCCGTCGATGCCGACCGCCTCGAGATCGTCGCATACAACTGCGAGCTCCGCCTGCCCGAAGCCATCACCGGCCTCCCCAGATTCCTGCGCCTCGACCTCAACCTCCCCGGCCACCGCAACGAAGCCTCCGGCCTCCGCTGCCACATCCACCCGGGCCACGACGACCTACAAGTCCCCGCCCCCTTCATGCACCCCCTCGACATCGTCGACTTCTGCGTCTACGGCGTCACCTGGCCCGAAAAGCTCCGCTCCTGATCGGGGCGCTCCACCAGCCCCCATCGCCCAATCCGCCACACCTGGCCCAGCGAGCGCGGTCAATCGTCGTCAGGGAGGAGGGGGGCTGGGTGAGGCCCGATGGCTTTGGGGGGGCGCTTGCTGGCTTTCTTGGCGGCTTTTTTGGTGGTCGCGGCGCCAGGCTTTGCGGTCTGGGCGGCGGGGTCGGCGAGGCGCTCTTCAGGGTGGCTCGCCAGCCCCGGGCCCGCCTGCTTGCCCGCATTCAATGCCCGCGGCGCCTCACCCTCACCGGGATCGTCGGAACCCAGCACCCGATCGAGTGCACGCCATTGCTCATCGAAGATATGGCGCCGCCTGGGCCCGATCTCCGCCTCGATCTCCGCCCTGGAACGCCCGCTCGCCTCAAGATGTCGCTCCTGATCCGCCAAGAGCTGGAGCCGTGCGTCGCCCTTCGCCTTCACCGCCCGGATCGCTTCCTCCTCCGGAGTAATGAGCCAGCCCGCAGCGACCGCGACCCCCGTGGTCAACACAGCGAATAAATACGAGCCGAACAACAACATGCCGGCCACCATCGCCGGACTCAGCAGCGATCCAGCCACCAAGTCCACCACCATCAGCAATCCCCCGACAAGCGCCACCCCGAGGGCGTAGAGGACCATGAACGCGGTCTTTCGTTCGCGCCCCTCCGTCAGCCTCCTCAGCCCCGCCTCCAGCGTCCTCCGCAGCCCCGGCGCGAGGTGGGGCGCCACCTGAGCGACCAGCTTGCTGAGCAGCGTGGTGATGCTCTCGGGTGGCGGTGACTGCGGCTGCGTTACGAGCGAGTTGGAATCGCCCGGGCCACTCTTGCCCGCCCCCGCCTCGCTCTCCCCTTGCCCGCCGCGCTCGCCTCTCAGCGGCTGCCTATCACTCATATGTCCAGTCTCTTCGGCCGCCGAAGGACTCCCAAAAGCGACCTGACGCAGACTACGGCCATAATGGCCCCGAACACGACCGACATTATCTCGGCGCGCCCATCACCCATCGCTCCCTGTCGCCACGAGAAATAGAAGATGAACCCGGTCGCCATCGCCGCCGAGGCCAGAGACGCCAACACAATAGTCATCGCCGCACGTCGCCGTGTCAGCAGAATCCTGAATGTCCTGGGACCTCGCGGACCTCCGCCAGTAGCCTGCTCATGCCCGGAAGCGCCACGGTGATCTGCAAATTCCTGCACGGATTTGGACCTCATCATAACGGTCTCACACGGTTCTGTTCGTTGTCAAGAATGGGAAATCTACCCCGCGACGGCCGCTTCCAGCCCGCCAGGTCGATCGAGATCAAGATCGCACCAAGCCCGCCCGTCGACGGTTCGCGCGAAAACACTACGGCTGCTCCGTCAATGTGGCATCCGCCGAGAACGCCCCGGCCGGAGAACCGAACCCGACCGCGGACGGCGAGCCGGCGCCCTCCCGCGTCGAGCAGGTCCCCTGGTTACATGCGCCCGGAATACTGGTGCTGCTATCCTGGCAACCCCATTTGCCCACACAACGAAGCCAGAGGTCGAAACACGAGAACACATTCTGACACTTCGCGTCCCTCACCCTGCAAACGCCGAGGTCGCGGCCCGCAGCGTCATAACAGTCATCGAGCCGATACGACCAACATATGCGCGTGCTCGGCGAACAGTTCTCAATGAGGCACGACGACCAATTCGGCTCTTTCTTCTCGCTGTACGGCGGAGATCCATCATCACACACAATCGGATCCTCTGATGATATTGTCTCCGATAAGGGAGTGACGAGCTCAAATAGGAGGATCGCGAACTCGAACATGATGAATCCCTTTATTCCTGGCCGGCGCGTTGACCCGCTTCGAAGAACGAAAGCCTTATTTTCGCCTCTTAGCACGGTGGATCTCCCAGATCCAGTCTTTTCTCCCACCTCCAGGCCACCCGGATCAACAGGACACGAACGCCGTTACCCGTCATTTTTCTGCGCCACGAACCCCGAAGGGGCCACGAAGTCGTGACGCTTCGAGTGAAGAATGCGTGCAAGACCGATCACGCTCCCTCCCCGAAAGGGCCGATTCCAGGGTCCACAACGGAGTAATCAACAACCCAGCCCGGCCCACATGGCCACCTGTTCTTCACCCGTGGCCGTGATATTCCACCGCGTACCCTTCAGCGGCAACGACCCGTTTCGCATTCGCCCACGCCTCCATGCTCCCGCGTAGCGACCGCTTCAAACAAGCCCTCTCCCGCCTCGACCTCGATGGCGATCCCGCGGACTTCATCACCACATCCGACTATACGAAGCCCGCGAGGGACTTCGCCGCCCCGCGCAAGAACCTCGAGCTGATCTCGGGAGTGCAGCTGATCCAACGCCTCGAGAGCCTCTTCGAGGCCAACCGTTATCAGATCCTCGTTCACGCATGAACTGACCCATGGTGGATCCAGCCTCCTCTGCCCAGCAACAGCTCGTCGAGCTCCTCCTCGACCTGTTCTCGCACGAGGAGCTGCGTCGCTTCGTGCACGTTCGGTATCCGAAGCTTGCAAGAGACCTGCGCGAGGGCACGTCGCACCACGCGCAAGCCGATTCGCTGGTAGCGACGCTGCAACGCCACGGCGAGCTCGACGAGGACCTCTTCGCCGGCCTCCGCGGCGAGCGCCCCAAGCGTGCCACACAGATCGACGACCTCGCAGCCCTGTTCCCGTCACGTAAGGCGGGAGCCCGCCCCGCTGCCGACGCGACGCACTTCGACGCGCAAATCGCAGATTGCGAGCGCCGCATCGCGGCCCTCGCCCAGGACGGCCTCGATACCCAGCACGAAAGAGCCGAGCTCCTCCGGCTACGCGAACAACGACGGGCCTATCCGAATCCCATCCGCGGCCTGCGCCTCGCCGGACGCTACACCCTCGACATCGAGCTCGGCCAGGGCGGCTTCGCCTCCGTCTGGCGCGCGTTCGATCGCCAGGCCAGCCGCAGGGTCGCACTCAAGATCCTCCACAGCCACCACGCCGCCGACCTGATCCGCCGCGACCGGTTTGCTCGCGGGATGCGGACCATGCGCTCCCTCGATCACCCCAATATCTTGCAGGTGCACGAGCCCGAGCTGGTCTCCGACGGCTTCGTCTTCGCCGTGCTCGAGCTCGTACCGGGCGGCGACCTGCACCAGGCATACCTCCATCAGCGAATGTCGTGCGACCACGTGTGGCCGATCCTCCTCGCCATCTGCGACGCCCTCGCCCTCGTGCATGACCGCGGCTTCGTTCACCGCGACATCAAGCCGAGCAACGTCCTCCTCAACGACACCGGCACGCCCTTCCTCACCGATTTCGACTTGGTCCTCGACCACGAGACCGCCGGCGGGACCCGCACTGGCGCGCTCGGCAGCGTCATTTACAGCGCCCCCGAGCTGTGGAGCGACGCCCACGCAGCGACCCCCTCCGCCGACGTGTACTCGCTGGCGATGACCGCTGTCTTCGCGCACCGCAGCGCGCACCCGTCCCCTGCGATCCTCCGCGACATGAACGCCGAGCTCGACGACCTCGACCTCACGCCCGCCCTGCGCGACGTGCTGCGACGCGCCCTCGCGTGGACCCCCGAGGACCGCTACCGCGACGCACGCGCGCTCGGACAGGCGCTACAAGCCGCGCTCCTCCGCCCGCTGCCCCCCGAGGACACCTCCGCCGACCCCCTCGCCGCTCACGACATTCTCTACTGGATCGCCGACGAGCGCGGCCGCGCCGAGACCGTCTGGCTCACCGGCACCGCCCACGGCGCCAAAGTCCTCGGCCGCGCCCCGGGCATCACCCTCGCCGCCGGCCCGCGAGTATGGCGCCTCGTCCGCGACACCCGCCAGATCGCCGGCAGCGAACAGACCTCGTTCAGGCCCGAACGCTACACGATCGTGCCGTTCGACTTTGAGGTCGCCGACTTGGTCGAGCTCAGCGACGCGCGACGCGTCCCACTCGGGATCTTCACCGGCCCCTCCCAGCCCGACATACCCATCGGTACCGAGCTGGAGGACCCCGACGTCGAGGCCGTGGGTCCAGCAGAATTCGATCATACCGTCTCGCTCACATTCTCTGCGGGACCATACCTGTTCGTCCGCAGCTCCAGCTACGCCTGCTACCACGGGGCCGCGCATGGCTCCGCCGATGTCGGCTTCGAGATCATCGATCTCCGGACCGGCACCGAATGCGACATCCTATCGCCCGAGGAGCGCTCGGACCTCACGCAAGAGCTCTCCGCCAAGGCCTCGGCGCAGCTCGACCAGGAGCACGGAGACCGCGAAGTGCCCGAATTCGATATCCCCCAGGACGATCCCACGCCCCGGTTGACCATGTACTACGCGCATTACGACCTCGACGGCAAGCTCGAGCTGACCTATCAGTTCACGCGAGACACCTACTACGCGGCCTCTGACAACCTGTGGCACGACTACACCTGCTCGACGCGGATCCCCGCCCCCCGCCTCCCCGCCGCGCTCCAAGGCCTCGCCGCCGCCCCTCGCCTCCTGCAGCAGCACTGGCAGACAACGCCCCACCACGCCGGGAACCACGGCTGGACGGCCGCCCCGCGCACCCCCCACATCCGCCGCCTGCTCCACCACTGCTTCGACCAACACACACGACCCAGGGCCCAATAGACGCGATCGACTGGCAATCTGCACTGAGCCCGCGCGCAACGGGCGCCGCCAGCCACCCCGTAGACATCCTCGACCTGCACGTCTAAGGTGTCGCCCTGCCCGCAAATCTGCGCTCCTGAACCGACCACCTGAGCCCTCCCATGGCATCCAAAGTCGATATCTCTATCAATGACCTCGTCGAGATGATCCGCAGCGGCCAGCTTCGCCTGCCGGAGATGCAGCGCCGCTACGTCTGGCGCGCCACGCGAGTGCGCGACCTGATCGACTCGCTCTATCGCGGCTATCCCTCGGGCTCCATCCTCGTCTGGGAGACCGACCAGGCGATGCCAACCGTCGATATGGCGGTCGAGCAGAAAGTCAGCCCCTTCGCGGGCCACAAGCTGCTGCTCGACGGGCAGCAGCGCGTGACCTCGCTCTCCGCGGTCCTGCGCGGCGAGCCCGTGACGGTCCGCGGCGTGAAGCGCCCCATCGAGATCCTGTTCAACCTCGACCATCCGGACGACGTCAACCAGGTCACCGAGGTCGACGATGACGACGACCGGGACGGGCCGGATGAGGACGATGAGGCCAGCGAGGCCGAACGCGACGAGGACATCGCCGGCGCCCCGCTCCAGCAGCGTCTACGCCAGCGCACCTTCGTCGTCGCCAGCAAGTCCCTCGCCGCTGACCCGCGCTGGATCAAGGTGTCCGACGTGTTTCGCAGCGACGCGTCGGACCTCAAGCTCCTCAGCGGCATTATCACCAACTTCGCCGACCCCAACGCAGAGAAGTACCTGCGCCGGATTCAGCAACTGCGTAAGATCCGCGACTATACCTACGTGATGCACGTCCTCGACAAGTCGCTCAGCTACGAGGAGGTCGCCGAGATCTTCGTGCGGGTCAACTCTCTGGGCGTCAAGCTGCGTAGCTCCGACCTCGCGCTCGCCCAGCTCACCTCCCGCTGGCGTGACTCCCTGCGCCTCTTCGAGGGCTTCCAGAAGACCTGTGAGGAGCGCGGCTTCGACCTCGACCTCGGCCTGCTCGTCCGCGCCCTCGTCGTGTTCGCCACCCATCAGTCGCGCTTCAAAACCGTCAGCTCGATCCCCGTCGATCAGCTCAAGGCCGCCTGGGAAACCACCACCCGCGCCGTCAGCTGGGCCACCAACTTCCTGCGCAACAACGCGGATATCGAGGACGAGGTGCTGCTCTCCTCCCCCTTCCTGTTGCTCGCAATCGCGTACTTCGGTGCAAGACACGGGTACAAGCTCGAGCCCGCTGAGGAAGCCGGCCTCCGCAAATGGCTGTACCTCGCCGGGGCCCGCGGTCATTACTCGGGATCGAGCGAGACCTTCCTCGACGCGGACATCAACGCGATGCGCCGCGGCGAGGGCGTGGAGGGCCTCCTCACCCTCCTGCTACGGCAGGTCGGCCGCTTCGAGTTCACACCCGCCGATCTCGCCGGTCGCGGCTACCGCAGTCCTCTGTATGCGATCATGTTTCTGGCGCTCCGCGCCCGCGGAGCGAAGGACTTCGCCACGCTCGGCCGCCTCGCCCTCACCGAGCGCGGCACCAGCCGCTTCCCCGACGCGCGCTTGGTGTTCCCCAAGGCGCTCCTCCAGAGCAACAGCGCCCAGCGCTTTCGTGGCGCGGAGATCGACGAGATCGCCAACCTGCTGGCGCTCAACAACAGCAAGCGCGGCACCAGCGACCCGGCCAAGCTGCTGCAAGAGGTCCTCGAGAAACAGGGCCCCGCGGCCCTGGCCGCCCACTGCATCCCCATCGACCCAGAGCTGTGGAAGGTGGAGAACTACACGAGGTTCCTCGAGCATCGCCGAGCTGCGCTCGCCGAAGCCATCAACACCTTCATCCATGGTTCATCGGGTGCAACCCAATCCGTCGACATCCCGACGATGTTGGCGGCGGGTGAATCCGACACGGTCGAATTCAAGGAGCTCGGGCTGCACATCAAGGTGCCCCTGACCATCAAGCCGCACACGGTCGTACGCGCGATCGCCTCGTTCGCCAACACTTACGGCGGCACGGTGCTCATCGGCGTCCGCGACGACGCCTCGATCGCGGGGATCAAGGCCGAAATCGACGCCACGGTGAAGGGTCACGACGGCTACCGGCAGAGCCTCTATGACCGCATCAAGGAGGATATCGGCGGAGCTGCGGCTTCGGCCGTCCAGATCCACTTTCAGGCCCACGGCGACGCCGAGCTCTGCATCATCCGCGTACCTCGCAGCCCCGTGCCCGTCTACGTCAAGTTCAACCAGCAACAGCAATTCCTCATTCGCATTGGCAATCAGTGTAAAGACCTCGACACCAAGGACGCGCATGCCTACTGCGCGACGCACTGGCCGCACTGACTCTCCGGAGCGCATTTTCGCACACTTCCGCCAGCTTTCGTTTCATCCGACCCGGTTAGGCGGGTCGGAGATAGGGTCCTCGACGCCCACCTCAATCGCAGCCTCGGCGCCGACGTCGTCGACAAGTTCATGGCTCAGCCGCTCGCGGTCGTTCAAGGCCTCGCCGTCTCCGCCCTGACAGCTCTCGCGTGCTGACGAAATAAGCCCGGAACAGCGCGACAAAGCCGAATCAAGATGCGGCGAACCGACGAGCACGATTCACCGACCGCCGCAGCTTCCGCTGGTCTTCAGTTGATGACTCGGATACCGTGGCCACGTGTCGGCCTCTGCCCGTGTCCGTGATGCGCTCGCCTCGGCCCTCGCGCTCGACCTGATCGGCCCGGAGCCCGGCGACGCCGCCCACGCCGAGGAGGTCCTGTCGATGGCCCCGGCCGTCTGGTACCTGACCGGCTTCCTCGTCCCCTTCGACGCCCCGCCGCAGGACCGCGAGGGCGACGACGCGGACGGTGAGCTCGACGCCCCCAGCGAGCCAGGCTCGGGCGACGACGCGGGCGCCCCCGAGGTCGCCGCCGCGCGCAAGGGACTGTTCCCCTCGTCGATGGGCATGACCGTGCTCGTGCCCGCCACCACACGATCACTGCACGTCGAGGTCTCCTGGGGCGATTACGCGCCGATGGTCCCTCCCACGAGCGGCCGGGCCCAGCGCTCGACCCACTGGCGTCGCAGCCCGCGGCAGCAAGCGCTCGACGTACCACTGCCGGGCGAATCGACCGAGCCGATGGCGCACCCGGTGCCCGGCAGCGACGGCCTCGAGCTCGCCGTCTCGGTGCGCCAGGTCCAGCCCGGCACCCTGCCCCCGGGCACCCGCACCGTCTCGATCTTCCTGGTCAACCGCCGCAAGCCCGTGGAGGGCCCGCGCGAGCAAACCTGGGCGTTTCAAACCCGTCTCCACGTCGACAGCAGCGAGGACTTCGTCGCCCGCCCGGACAATCGCAGCGGCGAGGATTGGGACGACAAGGTCGCGGACCTGCAATACCGCGACGCCGTCGAGCACGCCGTCGGCCACAACGTATCGGTGCACGCGATATGTCAGCAGGACGGCAAGTGTCGCAGCGCCGAGACCACGTGGTTACCACGCGCCTCGGTCGCCCGCGTCGTGCCCGGTCAGGTCGCAGACGTCGAGCTCTCCATGGAGGCCCTCGCCGCGCAACCCTCGGGCCAGGCCGCCGCCGACGCGCTCGCGGCCTTGCCCGCGCGCTACAGCGAGTGGATCGCCCGGCAACAGCGCAGCGACCTCGGCCCCGCGCCGCGCCCCGAGACCGCCGTCGAGCTGCTCAATCGCGCCGAGGACGCCTGTCGCCGAATCTCCGCCGGCATCAACCTGCTCGCATCGGACCCGCTCGTCTGGGAGTCCTTTCGCCTCGCCAATCATTGCATCGCCATCGCCCTGCGCCAGCGCGCCGGCCACGACCGCGTGATCCGCCCGGAGGCCGCGCCCGCACCCGCCTGGCGCCCGTTCCAGCTCGCCTTCATCTTGATGAACCTGGCCGGCCTCGCCGACCCGCTGCACGGCGACCGGCAGATCGTCGACCTCCTGTTCTTCCCGACCGGCGGCGGCAAGAAGATCGGAAGAGCACACGTCTGAACTCCAGTCACCGCTTAACATCT
>ERZ795056.5559-NODE-5559-length-12602-cov-7.485933_pt1 | contig 12602 bp, 6 predicted proteins | sample MGYA00375140_ERZ795056 | MGnify/ENA primary metagenome ERZ795056 (study PRJEB30185, sample SAMN05720227) | activated sludge metagenome | isolation source: Anaerobic digester | place: USA | collected 2015-03-09 ...
TTCATTTTTATGGAAGCGGATACTCGGCGCCCAAACCCCTTCGCCATGGCGGGGAATGGAAAAATGGTCAAAAGGCGGCATTCGGGTGAGGGCATGGCCAATAAGCGTCCAGTTTACGAGGTCTTTTGAATGCAATATGGGTAAGCCGGGAATATCTTCAAAGGAAGAGGATACCATGTAATAATCATCTCCCACGCGTACCGCATCGGGGTCGGAGTAATCGGCGTGAAGTATGGGATTTTTATAGGTTCCATTACCTAAATCGGCCACCCAAACTTTTGATGCGCTGACCGGAGAATTGGCAATTATGGATTGTGCATTTAACGAAAAAAAACCAAACAAGGCAAGGCAACCTGCAACTATTTTATTCATTATCAGTTGGTTAATAATATTCAGCAATTGAATATGGGGGGTATATACAAAGAAAGGGATAATACCCTTTATGTCTATCATCGGCTTTGGTGATTATTAACGCAATCGTGCCCAAATATTTTTACAGAAAATCAAACTAGCAGGATACCTCATGATGCTATCAAGGGCATTACCGTGTAATATGCAGGCCGAAACGAATTAATTGACTGCAGTAAGGCCAAACCTTGCAGTTGGTATTTTGCTCACGCTTGTAACATTGGCTGCTTATGAAAAGGAGATTTCCCTGTTTACTGGTAGGTTCTACCCTGTTTTGCATGATTTTTATGGCGCTCCGGGCACAATCCCAAACACTTCCATCTAAAACTGAATTGCTGAAGGTAATGAACCTGACCAACCAGTATTTTATGGACAAATGGCCCGATGCGGGCAAGCCCATTTTTACCAATATTGAGCGTCCGAGCAATATCTGGACCCGTGCTGTTTATTACGAGGGCCTGATGGCTTTATACAACATTAAACCAGAAAAAAAATACCTTGACTACGCACTGCAATGGGGCGAAAAGCACAATTGGGGTTTAAGGGGCGGCATTAATACCCGTAATGCTGATAACCAATGCTGCGGCCAAACTTATATTGATCTGTACATGCTGGATAAAAAGGAGGAGCGCATCAGGGATATAAAAGCAAGCATGGATTTGATGGTTAAAAGTGAAAAGAAAGACGACTGGCACTGGATAGATGCCCTGCAAATGGCTATGCCCGTATTTACACGACTTGGGGTAATTTATAATGATACCTCTTATTTCCGTAAAATGTACGATCTGTATGCTTTTGCAAAATACAGGCATGGAGGCAGCGGCCTTTACAACCCGGTAGAAAAGCTTTGGTGGCGTGATAAAGACTTTGTTCCACCTTACAAAGAACCCAATGGTGCCAACTGTTACTGGAGCCGCGGAAATGGTTGGGTAGTGGCAGCCCTTTTGCGCACCATGCAATACCTGCCCAAATCTGACCTGCACTATAATGAATACCTGAACGACTATAAAAATATGCTGCAAGCATTGCTGCCGCTGCAGCGCCCCGATGGTTACTGGAATGTAAGCCTTGCTGATGCCACCAATTATGGCGGAAAAGAACTAACCGGCACCGCCTTGTTTGTATATGGAATGGCCTGGGGTATAAATAACGGCCTTATTGACCGGAAAACCTATTTGCCGGTGCTTTTAAAGGCCTGGAATGCGATGGTAAAGGATTGCGTACATCCAAACGGGTTTTTGGGGTTTGTGCAGGGTACGGGAAAAGAGCCTAAAGATGGCCAACCGGTAACTTTTACCAGTAAGCCCGATTTTGAAGATTATGGTTTGGGATGCTTTTTACTGGCTGGAACTGAGCTTTACAAGTTAAAATAATCCGGGAAACCTGATTTTTGGCGAATATTAAACTGCCATTGAAGAATAATCTTAAAACTAAATCACATTTCAGGAATATATATTGTATTAAGAATTGACCGATCTGAAGGAAAATTTACTGTCGCAGGATGCGGCAGGACGGTTACCCAATTGCCCAGGTTTAATTTTATGGAATAATTATAAGTTTTAACGCTGTTTTAATACTGTTGAACTACTTGTAAATGACTGAACGACTATTGCTAATTGAAAACAAAATTGCTTGTTACCATGCTGCTGATTATTAATCGCAACTTATCCAAATACCTTAATACTTGACCGGGGTAATTGCATAATAGAGTTTTATTGATTTTTTGTCAGGTCTTCTATCTGAGGGCTTGTGGGGATTCGTGTGCTGTAACTTGAGGTATAATAATTTTTTTTAAATAGAAAACCAGGGTTTATTTATGTCCATTAAAACGAGCCGTACAGTTGGTTTGCTGATGTTACTTGTAATAGGAATGTCAGCTTGCAAAAAGGAGGCATGGGATGAATATTATGGAAGGCCAGCCGGACTGGAGCCCCCCATCTACGAATTGCTTGAAGCAAAGGGTAATTTCAAGAATATGTTGCGGGCCATTGAAAAGGCGGGGTACAAAACCACCCTTGCCACAGCCGGTTACTGGACACTTTTTGCACCGCACGATTCTGCCTTTGATGTTTACTTTAAGGCGGTTGGCGTTTCAGGAATTGATCAGCTTGATTCCATAGCCTGCCTAAAGATTGTTACGTATTGCCTTACTTACAATGGCTTTAAAAAATCACGTATTGATGATTACCAGGCAAATACCGGCTGGGTGGCCAACAGTTCTTTCAGAAGAAGAACGGCAGCCTACACGGGTATTTATGACGATGTGAATAAGCTGGGAACACCAGTAAAGGCAATTGCAAGTAACCGCAATAATAATGGTACTACCTATTATGTGGAGGCGGACAATAATAATAAATACATAAACATTATAACGGATACCTTTTTCAGGGCAAAGGCGCTGAGCGCAAGCGATTACGCTTATTTTTATCCCACTACCGCTTTTACCGGATTTAATGTAATGGATGCTGTGGTGGTGGAGGCTGATTTGCCTGCTGAAAATGGGGTGGTGCATATTGTAAACAAGGTGTTGGTTCCTATGCCAAGCATTGACGAATACCTGCGCAGCAAACCTGAATTCAGCGAGTTTAAAAAGATTTTCGACAGATACCTTGTTGAATTTGTATTAAATCCCGCAGTTACAGATAAGTACAGAAATATTACAGGGAAAGCCGATAATATTTATACGAAAGTATTCAGTAACAACCTTGCTTTTTCGCTCAACAACGAGAATTTCCTGAAGTTGCAGGATAATGATGGTCAATCAAACTGTTTCAGCATTTTTGTTCCGCAAAATGCTCCCTTAGTTGCCTATATTGACAGTGTAATTCTGGAACATTATACCAGTGTTGAACAGATTCCCATCAATATTCTTTACGATTTTGTAAATGCACATCTCTGGCAAACGGCAGTATGGCCAAGCCAGTTCAATAACAGTTTTAATTACCTCGGCGAACCCGCCCGTTTTGATCCCGCAACCAATGTGGTGGATAAAAAGATGCTGAGCAATGGCTTCTTTTATGGCACCAATAAAGTGCAGGAGTCGAACCTGTTTTCCACAGTTTATGGAAAAGTGTACCTCGACCCTGCCTACAGCTATATGAACAGGCTTATTGACCAGGAGATGAAATTTATTATCAGCAACCCCCGGCAGCGATATGTATTATTTATGGTAAGCAACCAGGCATGGAACAATGCCGGATTTTATGCGGATGCGACCGTTGATAATAACCCGGCTTTTCAGTGGCGCTATATTCCTCCAAACGGCGGTACCCAATTGGTTGGATCAACCGTATTATCACGAATGCTGCGCCTGATTAATCAGCATGTGGTGCCCTCTCCTAAAACAGCATTGGAAGACCTGACCGGAACCGGTGTTGCCAGAACCTATGGAAATGAATTTATCCGTTGGGATGGTAACAAAATATTAGCATCAGGCAATATGGATTCTAATTACTTCGCCAATGTTTCTGAGTTCAAAAGGGCGGCGAACGGTACGGTTTTTTATATTGACAAATTACTTACCTATACCGATATTACCCCGGGTAAACATTTGCAAAAGCTTGGAGAAAATGTGGCTTCTCCCTACAATTATTTCTGGCAATACCTGTTCAATAACCCCATGTTCAACAAGACCACCGGGGAAATTGCCGGCCTGGGAGCTGGTGTATTTTATACCATTTATGCACCCACAAATGCTGCCATTCAAATGGCTGTTCAGGATGGCATATTGCCGGGTACTGTAGTTGGCGGCAACACTGTGCCAAATTTCAAACCAACCGCACCGGCGCAGATTGAACAGGTAAATAAATTCCTCCAGTATCATATCATCAATAAAACAGCAATGGCTACTGATGCAGAAGGAAGTGGCGCTTATCAAACTTTTTTATTGAACAGCATCGCAGAACCCCTGACCATTTTCGTAAACAATGCCGCTGCCAATGTGATGAGTGTTACTGATATGGAAGGAAGGGTGTCAAATGTAAATTTAAGCCAGAGTAATTATTTGAGTAACAGGGTGGTTATTCACCTGCTTGATAATTACCTGAAATATAAACTTTAGGTAGAAGAATATTCTGTAAGAGAAAAATCATTTAGAACTGGTAAATCATAAAAGCTCATGCGAAATAATTTGCTAAGAGGGTTAATACTTTTCATTGTTGCAATTTGCAGCTTTAACCAGGTTACAGGGCAGGAAACTACCGGTACTTCTATCGTAATCCGTGGAAAGATTACTGACAAAAAGAACGGTGAACCTATTGCCAATGCATCGGTTAGTGAAATTGATGCCGATGGCCGTATTATAAAGGGTGCTTCCTCGGATATTGAAGGTAATTATGTGCTGCGGCCAAAAAGTACCAGGAGCAAAATCTCCGTATCTTATATTGGTTACAAAACCATTACAGAGAGTATTGGAACACGCCAAACCATTAACATCGTGATGGAGCAGGGCGAGGCTTCGGAACTGGGCGAGGCAGTAATTGTAGCACAACGCAGAACAGATAACGGTATGGTGCCTATTGCCGACCGTAACCTTACCACTGCTGTTTCCAAAATCAGTGCAAAAGACCTCGAAGAAATGCAGTCCGCCAGCATTGATCAGGCATTGCAGGGACGCTTATCGGGTGTGGATATTACTGCAACAAGCGGTGACCCAGGCGCTGCCATGAACATCAGGATCCGGGGTGTTTCAACCATTAACAGTTCGGGCAATCCGCTGATTATTGTGGATGGTATGCCATACGAAACCGAAATCCCCGGCGATTTTAACTTTGGTACCGCTGATGAACAGGGCTATGCACAATTATTAAATATTTCACCGGCCGATATCAGGGAAATTGCTGTACTGAAAGATGCGGCAGCCACCGCCATCTGGGGTTCAAGGGCAGCAAATGGTGTACTGGTAATTACAACCAAAAGGGGTACAAAGGGTAAACCGCAAATCACTTATAATTTTAAAGGATCGGTTAGTGTTCTACCTGATGCTATTCCCATGCTCAGCGGCGGACAATACAGTACGCTCATTCCTGAAGCCTATATGAACCGGAATGGCAGCACATTAAACACTACCAATGTTCGCGAATTTAATTATGACCCCAACGATCCTTACTGGTACAACAATTATAGCAATGATGTAAACTGGGTGGATGAAATTTCGCGTACCGGAGCGCTGCACGACCATACCGTAAGTATGAACGGGGGTGGTGAGAAAGCACGCTATTTTGCATCGGTGGGTTATTTTGGACAAACAGGTACCACAATCGGTACCGACCTTAAACGTATCAATACCCGTATCAACCTCGATTACACCGTTTCAGAAAAAATAAAATTCTTTACCAGTATTGCTTACACGCATACCGATCAGAACAGGAATTACCTGAGTACCAATGATGGTGCCATCCGTAATGTGGCTTACCTGAAAATGCCCAACATGAGTGTGTTTGAATATGATGAACAGGGCAATCTTACCCCCAACTATTTTTCCCCTGCGGCCAATATTCAGGGGCAGTACAGCCGTATTTACAACCCGGTTGCTATGGCCGATCAGGCTAAGTATTCAGTTTTGGGCGAGCGCATAGTACCCCGTTTTCAAATTGATTACGACATAATTAAGCGGGTATTGAAGGCAACCTTTGATGTGCAGTTCGACATTAATAATACCAACAACGAAAGTTTTTTACCACAGATTGCTACCGGCCGGCCAAATACCGAAACCGTGGTTAACCGTTCGTACAATGGCGATATTGACCTGTTTACGGTTAATACCAAATCAAGCCTTGTGTACACCCCAAGGCTTAAAAATGAGAAGCACAATGTAATGGGCTTCTTTTCGGTGCTTTCCAATGACTTTAAGGCGGTAAACCAGGAAATAATGGTTTCGAATACAGCGTCATCCCTGTTAACCGACCCATCGGCACCTGCAAGAACACAAAATCAGGAACTACGGGCAGTTTCAACTGTAAACCAAAGCCGCAATATTGCAGCGGTTATAAGTGGCCAATATGGATATGCCGATAAATACCTGATCAACTTTTCCCTCCGTGGCGAAGGTCACTCAAGGTTTGGCCCCGACTACCGTTATGGCGCCTTCCCTTCTGTTTCGGTTCGGTGGAGGGTTTCTGAAGAGTCGTTTATGCGTGGCTGGAAAGATTTGGATGACTTTAGTTTCCGTGCAAGCTACGGGCAAAGTGGAAATGCTCCCCGCAGGGATTATACTTTTTACAACACGTATAATACCTATACCTGGAACTATCAAAACCAAAGTGGTGTGGTCCCCAGTAATATGGAGCTGAAAAACCTGCGTTGGGAAACCATTTCGGGTATGAACCTCGGTACCAACATAAGCCTGTTTAAAGGCAGGTTACGGTCCGATATTGAAATTTACCGCAACCGCACTACCAACCTGTTTTTTGATGGTTTGCAAATTGCGGCTATCAATGGATTCAACAGTGTAAACATGAACGTTGGTACCCTTGATAACGAAGGTTGGGAACTTTCGCTGTGGACCATTCCGGTTAAAACCAAAAACTGGACCATTGGATTTGACCTGAACCTTAGCCAGAACCAAAACGTACTTCGTGAAATTTCAGAATTCTATCCCGCGCAGGCCGGTAACGCTTCGGCCAACGGAGAGTACCTGCGATTCCTTCAGATTGATAATCCATTTGGAGCCTTTTACGGTTACAGGTTCAAAGGAGTTTACCAGGATCAGGCATCAACCATTGCAAAGGGTGCTGATGGTAAACCCATTACCGGACCCAACGGGCAAAATGTTTATATGAGGTTTAACTACCCGAGTATTGATTATGTTTTCAAGCCCGGCGATGCCATGTATGAAGACATTAATAATGATGGCAATATTGATTATAAAGATGTGGTTTATCTTGGCAACAGCAACCCAAGGCTGAATGGCGGTTTTGGCCCATCCATTACTTATAAAGGGGTATTAAAATTATCTGCATTTTTTAACTTCAGAACAGGGTATGGTGTGGTAAATGGTACCCAAATGACCACCACCAACATGTACCGTTACGATAATCAGAGTACTGCTGTATTACGGAGGTGGAGAAAAGAAGGTGACATAACCGATATACCACGTGGTGTAATAAATGATGGTTACAACTGGCTTGGCAGCGACCGGTATGTAGAAGATGCATCCTATATCCGGTTCCGTACCATTACTGCCCGCTACAGCTTTGATAAGAAAGTACTCAACAAGCTGAAGTTAAAGTCGCTGAGTGCCTTTGTTACAGGCGAAAACCTGTTTACCTGGACAAAATACACCGGTCAGGATCCTGAAGTGGTTCCCCGTGGTGCGGATCCTTTCAGGATTGCCATTGACTATACAATGACCCCTCCTTCACAAATTTTTACCCTTGGATTCCAGGTTGGATTTTAAGGTGATCAACTCATAATTGTTAAGTGAAAATCATGATAAAGCAAAAATCCATACAACTGATCCTCGGAGTGCTGTTGCTTACCTCCCTTGGTTCATGTGATAAGTGGCTCGAGCTTAAGCCCCAGGATGGCATTATCCGGGAAGAGTTTTGGCAAACAAAGGAGCAGGTAAATGCTGCCGTAACGGGTATTTACTCCAGTATGATGGGTGGCACGGTTACCACGGATGTAGCAACAGAACGCCCCTTGCCCGAATTGTTCTTTTTGTGGGGCGAAGGTCGCGGGGATATGATTATCCCGACAGCACGGGCTATTTCGGAGGAGATAGACCTGACCACCCTCAACATTCTGCCAACCAACCGTATTACCAACTGGCGCTTTGTTTATCAAACCATTAATTATTGCAACACGGTTATTGAGCTTGCGCCGGGTGTTTTGGAAATTGATGAAACTTTTTCCCAGCAACAGCTCGATCAGGCAGTAGGGCAGGCTTTAGCCATCAGGGGTATGATGTATTTTTACCTGGTGCGCAGTTTTAAAGACGTTCCGCTTAAATTAACGGCTACCAAAAGCGATCAGGATCTTGCGCCTTTAGAAAAAACGGAAAGCAGCAAAATACTTGAGCAAATTGTTGCGGATTTAAAAAAGGCTGAGGCCGCTACCCCCATTACATACGGCAATTTAACTATTGACAAAGGAAGAATAACCAGGTATGCTGTAAATGCCCTGTTGGCCGATGTGTACCTGTGGATGGATAAGTACACCGAGTGCCTTGCCGAATGTGAGAAAGTGATTGGAAGTAACCGATTTGGTTTAATTTCTGGAGATGATTCCTGGTTCGACAAGCTGTATTACAACGGCAATTCAGCAGAGCATATTTTTTCGCTGCAATATGATGCTCAAAAGCTGAACTCATTTTACTTTATGCATGCTACCACTAACCGCAGGTGGGCGGGTGCATCGCACCTGATGGAAAATGTTTTTGGCCTTGATATTGTTAACAATCCTCCGTTAGCCGATATACGTGGCGACGGGGGGGCGCTCCGCCCTTCGGATCTAACCATCTGGAAATATGTGGGCGCCAACAGCAACAATCAGTTGCGCACAGCAGAGCAGTCATTCGCTCATTGGAATTTTTACCGGTTTGCTGATATTTTGCTGATGAAAGCGGAGGCTTTAAATGAAACAAACAAATCGCTTGAAGCATGGGAGCAGGTAAAGATCATCAGGAACAGGGCCCTTGCAGTAGATTTTCTTGGACTGCCTGATAGTACCAATAAGGCCTCTATGCAGGATTTTATTCTCAGCGAAAGACAAAGGGAATTTGCCTTTGAAGGCAAGCGCTGGTATGATGTATTACGTGTAGCTAAACGTAATAATTATCAGCGCCTTGATTTGATCCTTACCATGGCAAGCATTAGTGTTCCTCCTGACAGGCAACAATCTGCTTTTGCCAAACTGAAGGATTACAATAGTCATTATTTCCCGATTTATATATATGAGTTGCAGACGAATAAATTGCTGACTCAGAATCCATTTTATAACTAATTGAACTGCCTGATATGAGAAAAAATTTGTTCAGCACTGCCTTCATATTCTCGTTTATCATGCTCGGCTTATTATTTGCTCTTGAGTCGTGTAAAAAAGAAGAATACAAACTGGCAACAACAGATGATGTTAACATTACCGGTTACTTTCTCGAACATCCTGATTCCTTTTCGTTGTTCACAGAAATACTTGACCGTACGGAAACATCGGCGTTTTTAAACGCTTATGGCACCTATACCTGCTTTGCAGTAACCAACAGTGGTGTGCAAAAATACCTCAATGATATTGGGGCTGCCAATGTGGGCAGTGCAGATATTAATGTATTGAAGAATATCGTAAGATTTCATTTGATAGAAGATACCATTGCCACGGGCGATTTTACCGATGGTAAACTGCCGCTTCCCACCATGCTTGGTCAGTTTCTTATTACCGGGGTAAGCAATAATGGTGGGGTTTCAAGGTATCTGATCAACAGGCAGGCACTTACTTTTCAAACAAATGTGAGGGTAGGAAACGGTATTATTCACATCATAGATAATGTGCTGAGACCTGCTACCAAAGCACTTGCTGCTGAACTTGAAACCAAGCCTGATTTCAGCATATTTGTACAGGCCATGAAAGAAACCGGGTGGTTTGCTAAAATGAATGTGGTAGATCCTGATCCCGCAAAAAGATGGTTCACCATTTTGGCTGAAAGTAACAAGGCGCTCAGCGATAGCGGCTTTGCCACTTATGCGCAGTTAAAAGCGCGTTATTCACAAACCGGTAACCCGGCCGATCCTAAGGATAGCCTGAATATGTATGTATCCTATCATATTTTGCCGGGCTTAAAATACCTTGCTGATATCATCACCCTTTCAGCCCATCAAACCCAGCTACCCCAGGAAGTGGTAAGTTCCAAACTGCAGGCCCAGGAAGTTTACATTAACGATGATGTGTTTGACGGTATTTTGGAGCCTGGGGTAATACTTATTCGTCCCAACAGCGATAATTCAACCACCAACGGCGTATGGCATACATCCAGTGGTCATTTTATGGTAAAATACCGCAAGCCACAGGCTGTTTTCTGGGATGTAAGCGCTTTTGACGAAATTTTGAAGTTACCTGCTTATTACAAACGCCAGAACTATGGTTTTGTAAAGGCCAACCAGGACGATAAACCTGTAAAAACAATGGATTGGCATTATAATTCTGCCAGTACCACAATGACTTATACCTATAGTTCAACCGGTTCGGTTACCATTGATGCCTGTAACCAGGATATTAACATGCTTCCACTTGGATTGCCGGCAAGGGCAGCATGGTGGGAATTGCAAACACCTGTGGTGGTAAAGGGCCGCTACAAAGTTTGGGGATGCTACCGCACACAGCGTCAGAGTGCCAGCTCTGTTAATGTAAATAATGTTTTAATCAACGGAATATTAATGCAGCGTCAACTCACTTTTACCGAATTTATTCCTTCGGGTACCGATGCCGAACGCGAAGCCATTGGATGGAAGCAATATACCGCCCTTGTTAACAACAACTTTGCCGGAAGGTTACTGGGCACGGTTGAAATTGCCACAACAGGCAGACAGGTCCTTCGAATTGAAAACGTAACCGGAACACAGAATAATAATAACCTGGATATGATCCATTTTATTCCTGCTGACGATCCACAGATTTTTCCACGTTTTGCCAGGGATGGCTCCAAGGTTTATCAATAGGTTTCAGGTTGGGGTTGGTAGTAAGATACTGCCGGTTCCGGAGTTTCAGGCCTGAAAATTTGTAAAGGAAATAGGTTGAATGAATTAAATGAACTAAAATGAAAAGTACAAATAAATTACTGTTGATTGCTCTTACAGCTATGCTCACATTTGGTGGCTGTAAAAAGGATTGGGATAGCCATAACGCTATTACCGATGAGCAGTTAAATGTAAACCTTTTTGAAAAAATTCAGGCCAACAGCAAGCTGTCAAAGTTTGCTGAGTTACTGGTAAAATCGGGATACGACAAAGTGTTGGCTTCTTCAAAGAATTTTACCGTGTACGCCCCCACCAACGATGCTTTAACCGGCCTTGATCCGGCAATTGTAAGCGATACAGCAAAACTGAATCCATTTATTGCAAATCATATTGCCAATCAAAGCTACTATTCGGGCAAAATCACCGATACACTCCGTATTGAAATGTTGAATTTCAAATTCCATAATGTGCTTGGGAATAAAATTGAATCAGCGGCTATTACAGAACCGGATCAGCTATCAAAAAACGGCGTTTTGCAGGTAATTGATAAAATGCTTCCGGTACTGCCCAATTGCTGGGATGCCATGTATGCAGGTTCAGGTTTTCCGCTGAAGCAGGCTGAATACCTAAAGAAACTTAATTACACAGGATTTGACCCTAATACGGCTGAAGTGATTGGTATTGACCCGCTTACAGGAAATCCCATTTACAAACCCGGAACAGGCAGTGTGCCCCGTAATATGTATTGGGACAGGGTTTACGACCTCAGAATAGAAAAGGAGCAATACACTTATTTTGCTATTGATGATGCAGGATTTGATGGGGAAGCGGTAAAATTCGCTACCTATTATAAAAGTCCGGATCCTTTGATTACTGATTCTGTTACCAGGTTTGCCGTGTTAAAGGATTATGCATTTAAAGGTAAATATGCAATGGCATCCCTGCCCGATACCATGGTTTCAAAATCGGGTGTTAAAGTGGGTATTGACAAATCGAAAATTACCCGCACCATATCCTGCAGTAATGGGGTTATTTATGTAATGAGCGCCATGATTGTAGCACCCGCTACCAAATTTATTTCAAGGGTAATACAGGCTGAAAATTACGCCTCCTCAAGCCATGACCGAAGGGGCAATACTTTTTTCCGCGACCGTTTAAATACGGTTACCGGTTTAAATTACCGGGATGTGCTTGTACAAGGCCATGGTGTTGCTAGGTTTAGTTTGAGATACCCGGTTGTTGAAATGCCAACCATGAAATTCCGGGCATATTGGGTTGCCGTAAATGATTTTCAAACAGCAACTTTCAGCCAAAAGCTGAGCATCGATTCAATTAACAATGCCACCATACCATATGTGGTGGTGCCGGTAACCACGTTTACGGAGGTTTTTATTGGTGAATTTACCCTCACCAGTTATATAGCCACCCGCGATATATACCTTACTGCTGCAAACAGCACCACTGCTGCGGCAAATCCATTGGTATGCGATTATATCCGGATAGAGCCTGTAAACTGATTTTATAAAT
>ERZ795056.5561-NODE-5561-length-12598-cov-7.502751_pt1 | contig 12598 bp, 9 predicted proteins | sample MGYA00375140_ERZ795056 | MGnify/ENA primary metagenome ERZ795056 (study PRJEB30185, sample SAMN05720227) | activated sludge metagenome | isolation source: Anaerobic digester | place: USA | collected 2015-03-09 ...
GCGGCTGAAAAATTTGATTCGAATGCCGGATGCAAATTTTCAACATATGCTTCATTTTGGATTAAACATTACATTTCAAGATTTATTGCAAAAAGAAGCAGACCGATACGACTTCCTATAAGAAAAACAGAAATGTTGAGAAAGATTTCTTTCACAAAAGAGTATCTTATGAAAACGGAAGGTAAAGAACCTGACAATTCAGAAATAGCAAAATACCTTAACACAGATGTTAATTCCGTTTCAGAAATTATTAATTCTTTTCAACCGGTAATATCACTTGATGCGGAAATAGACAATGATTTTTCCGTAATGGATGTAACGGCAGATAAAAATAATCCGGCTCCAGATAATAAAATTATTAATGAAGAACTTTCAAACAGCATCAAAGCAGCTCTTGATTCACTGATTGGAAGTGAAAAATCAATTCTCATAAAAAGATTCGGAATGGACGGGAATAAAAGCTCGACTCTCAAGGAAATAGGAAACGAAATGAACCTTTCTGCGGAAACCATCCGTCAGATTGAAACACGGGCGCTCAGCAGAATCAGAGAAAAACATTCTCATTTAAAAGAATATGTAAGCGCCTAAACCCTATCGGGCAGTGAAAAAATAAACTCACTGCCCTCGCCCTTTTTACTTTCAAAGCGGATTTCGCCCCCATGACTTTCTGTTATTTTTTTTGAAATCGCAAGCCCGAGACCTGTACTTGTTTCTCCGCCTGTAGTTCGAACCTTAGCCTTGCCGAACGGTTTGAATATTTTACTTTTATCTTCATCTGAAATTCCGTCTCCGGAATCCTTAACTGAAAAAAAAGTAAGCCCTTTATCACAAAAGATCGTCACAATAATTTCACCGCCTGAAGGAGAATACTTAACGGCATTTGAGATCAAATTGCTTATAAGCTGATCAATTCTGCGTTTATCTGCAAATACCGTTTTCAACGAAGAATTATCCTTTAATACTATTTTGATGCTTTTTTTTCCGGCGAATATCTGATTTCTAATTATAACGGATTCGACGAGATCTGCAAAAATAAATTCTGATTTTACCAAATCAATTTTACCGGATTCTATCGCAGAAATATCAAGAAGATCATTTATTATCGCCAGCGCAGATTCACTTGCCTCCCTTGAAACATCAATAAATTCCAGTATTTTTTCTTTTGCGGTATCAGAAAAATTATCATAAAGAAATGACAATATGGTTTTCACAGAACCGATGGGGTTTCTGAGATCATGCGCAGTCATCCCGAGAAAACGGTTTCTTTCATCTATAAGCCGCGATAATTCAGAATTCTTTTCTTCAAGCAGCCTTCGGGCAGATTCTATCTCTGTAACATCATCAACAATTACTAAGGCTAAAACCGCTCCATTGTAGACAATAGGCGTAACAGAATATCTGAAATATTTTAACAGTTTCGAATCAGTGATATAAAAATGCCGTTCAATAATTTCATTGCTTGTAACAGTTTTTGATTCCAAAGCTCCGGACACCGCTTTGCGCAGAGTACACTTTGAACAATAATCGCTTGTTCCGCATTCCATTCCTGCTTCTTCAACAAAAACACAGCCTATAACATTTCCGCAGAGTTTTCCTACGATGTCATCTGATTTCTTTTGAAACAATTTTGAAAATGTTTCATTAAAAGCTGCAACACGCAGATTTTCATCTGAAAGAAAAAGTGCAGATGAGATATTATCAATAATTGATTTAAGAAAATCATTGGATTCTTTAAGTGAAATCAGATTTAGTTCCATTTACCGAGATTCATCTCCGCGGAGTTTTATTTCAAGCAAATTAATCCAGACTTGACAGACGGATTATCACTGGCTAATATGCCATTCTATGAGAAAAATACGAATATTATTAGGAATTTTGTTTCTTTTGTTTTCGGCTTCATCATTTTATGCAGCTTTCAAGGAATTTATTTATAACGGAAATATTCCGGGGATTTATCAATCCTCCTATTTTTCAGTTCTTGATGAAGAATTTGCGCTAATAGAGGATATTTTTGTATCCCAGCTAATTTATGGAAATGATGACAAAGCACCTTGGTTAACACTTGAAGATATAAAAAATAAACATGGCATAAACATAATGTTTTATACGTATTCAAGCATCATAACGCCTCCTGAAATCTTTAATGCAGGACCTACGCTTCCTGATAAAATAAAACAGACAAATGAAACTACAAGCTTTATAGAAAATGACAGATATGTTTATTATAAACCTTTTATTTTTGACGGCAGGCTTGCATTGTATTTCGGCAAAAAAAAAGGTTATACGGCAGGATATTTCAGGTTTGAAAAAAAATTCAAACAGAATATAATAATAGGCAATGAACGTAAGATTATTTTACTGTCTCTCGGCACCTTGATTCTATTTTTTTCGGCAATTCTGATTCTTCATGATCCCGATAAAAAATTAAGCAGGATTTTCACACGATAGACAAAACAGATATACCGTTAAAAAATAATTGCATTTTTATCATCAGACTAGTCTGGTGAACGCAAGGTGAAAAATGAGCGAAAAAACACTTGTAATAGTTGAGTCTCCTTCAAAGGCCAAAACAATTAATAAATATCTGGGGAAGGATTATATAATATCTTCTTCAATGGGCCACATAATTGATCTTCCGAAATCAAGGCTTGCAATCGATATAGATAATAATTTTAATCCAGAATACATTACAATACGCGGGAAAGCTAAAATATTAAATGATCTCAAAAAAAAGGCAAAAACTGCAAAAATGGTTCTGCTTGCAACGGACCCTGACCGCGAAGGCGAAGCAATATCATGGCATTTACATAATTCTCTCAGCAAAAACTGCCAGAATATCAAGAGAATCGAGTTTAATGAAATCACAGAATCTGCGATAAAAGAAGCAGTAAAACACCCGCGTGACATCAATATCGAACTCGTAAACGCCCAACAGGCCAGACGCGTTCTTGACAGAATAGTAGGTTATTTTATCAGCCCTATTCTATGGAGAAAGGTCAAGAAAGGCCTTTCAGCAGGCAGAGTTCAGTCAGTAGCTCTCAAGGTAATCTGCGAAAGGGAAAAAGAAATAGATGCATTTGTTCCTGAAGAATACTGGGATATATCTGCCGATCTGAAAGCCGGAAACGCAGCTATGAATGCCGCTCTTTACGCTAAAAACGGTGAAAAGATAAAAATAACCGGCAAAGAAGCGGCAGATAAAACAAAGGCTGATCTTGAAAAAGCAAAATATATAGTTGAATCCGTCAGCACAAAGGACCGCAAAAGGAATCCTCTGCCGCCGTATATAACATCAAAACTTCAGCAGGATGCGGCAAACCGTCTGGGATTTACATCAAGTAAAACAATGATGGTAGCACAACAGCTTTATGAAGGTATTCCGCTCGGAACAGAAGGTCCGGTTGGTTTAATTACTTATATGAGAACCGATTCACTCAGAATTTCTGAAACGGCCATCAATGCCGTGAGACAGTTCATTTCTGATAAGTATTCCTCAGAATATCTTCCGGTTTCACCTAACCAATATCAGAACAAAAAGGGAGCCCAGGATGCTCATGAGGCTATAAGGCCTTCTGATGTTCTTCGCGACCCGGAAAAAATAAAAGAATTTCTCACAAAAGATCAATATAAACTGTATTCGCTGATTTGGAAACGCTTTGTTTCAAGTCAGATGACTCCGGAAAAAAGTGAATTGATAAGTGCAGTAATCAAAGCTGATGAATATGAGTTACGCGCCTCTGCAAGCAAAACTATTTTTGACGGATTTACTGTTCTTGAAAAAGAGGAAAAAAGCAAAAAAAACACTCTTCCGAAAATTTCCGAAGGAGATATACTTGCACTCGACAAAATCAATTCCGAACAGCATTTTACCTCTCCTCCTCCCCGTTTTAATGATGCTTCACTAGTTAAATTTCTTGAAGAATCAGGAATAGGAAGACCGTCAACATATGCACCGACAATTAACACTCTTATAAAACGCTACTATATAGTGCGTTCCGGACGTCAATTAGTTCCGACTGTTCTCGGCAAACTTGTAAACGGACTCATTATTGAAAACTTTAAGGATCTTGTTTCTGTTGATTTTACAGCAGAAATGGAAGCAAAACTCGACGGCGTCGAAGAAAAAAAATATGAATGGCATAAGATGATTGCGGATTTCTTCACACCTTTCAGCAAAACTGTTGAAGAAGCAGAAAAACAGATAGCAGATCATAAAGGTTCTCTTGATGAAAAAACCGATGAAGTTTGTGAAAAATGCGGAAAACCGATGCTGAAAAAGCTCGGAAAATTCGGATATTTCCTTGCATGTTCAGGTTTTCCGGAATGCCGAAATTCGAAATCGCTGCCTTTAGGAAAATGCCCGAAGGAGAACTGTGACGGATCGGTCGTAAAGCGCTCCTCTAAAAAAGGACGACCTTTTTATTCATGCAGCAATTACCCCGATTGTGATTTTATTACTAGAGAAATACCTTCGGATAAGCATTGTCCGAAATGCGGTAAACTTCTCTTTTCAAAACGAATCAAAAACAAGGGTGTTAAATTATCCTGCTTGAATGAGAAATGCGGATATACTCTGGAAATTTCTGACGGAGATTAATTTGGATTCAGAAATTGATGCCTTTGCAGAATATCTCAAATCTGAAAAAAACCGTTCCGCCAATACTTTAAAATCATACCTAACTGATTTATTTCAGCTTAGAGATTTTCTTATAAAAGAAAAGGATTCTGATATTGACGTTAACGCTGTCAGTTATGAAGATCTTTCTCTTTTTGTCGGTCACAGATACGATTGCGGTGATGACAGAATGACTCTCCGCAGAAAAATAGCAGCAGTTAAATCTTTTTATTCTTTTCTAATACGAAATGACTACATTGAAAAAAACCCTGCAAAGATGCTTCCGTTTCCCAAGAAAAAATATCAGCTTCCGAAATTTCTTAAATTCAAACAGTCAAAAGATTTTATTGAGATTGAAGATGCTGATTTGAAAGGACTTAGAGACCGTGCAATATTCGAACTTTTTTTTGCAACTGGAGCGCGTATTTCCGAAATAACATCAATAAGAATCCGGGATGTTGACATTTATAAAAAGCAGATTAAAGTTATTGGAAAAGGAAATTATGAAAGATTTGTTTTTTTGACAGATGATGCATCCAAATATTTAAAAAAATATCTTTCTAATAGAAAGGATTTATCAGATGACTCACCTCTTTTTATGAATTTAAAAGGCGGCAAACTGACAGAACGCGGAATATTCTACATCATCAAAAAGCGTTCCGAAGAATGCGGTCTTGGAAGTTATGTTACACCACACGTTTTCAGGCATACGTTCGCTACAGAGATAATGAATAACGGAGCTGATATAAAAACAGTTCAGGATCTTCTCGGACACAAATCAATTACTGCAACACAAATTTATACTCATACTACAAAACGAAAACTGAAAGATATTTACACCAGATTTCATCCTCACGCCGAAGAAAGTAAAGATTAATATAATCTTAATATCAAAGATATTATTGGCGGCGGAGAAAATCGTTAAGATCATTAACCATCATGTTTTCATCGTAATTTGAAAATACTTCAAATAAATCGAATCTGTCATATCCGGATGATATCAAAAGATGTTCGAGTTCTTTTTTTGTTTTGGGAAGTTTTGCTTTTATTAATTCGCCGATTTGTTCGCATTTCTCAGGAGTAATTTTGCGGTTAAGCACCGTATGTACCAAAAACTGAATGAATCTTTTCTGTTTACTCGATGATGAATAACTGTTATAAAATGAAAGTAAAAGATCAAAAACTTTAACTTCTTTCAAAGAAAGATTAGAAATTTCTTTATCATGTGATAAAAGATCCGCATTTTTAAGTTCTGTCATCAATTCTGTAACACGGCTTCTGTGATTGCGTGTGTAATAATCAAGCCACTTCTCATTAAGATAAATTAATCCGTCATTATTCTGATCTATAGCGTATGTCTCAAAATCATTTTTATTGATCTTTAAAAAATCATTAAAATCGGTTTCTTGATCTTTAGTAATTCTAAAAAGATCATATACGTTTTCAATTGCTTTGAAAGCTTTTTCTCCGTCACGAAGCTTATAAAACGGGTTATGACTTTCCATTCGCTCATTTTCTACAAGAAATCTTACAAATTGTTCTAAAAGAAATGAAAAGAATTTTCCGCTGCGCATCTCAGAATAAAGCAAAAATATTGCGAAAACACTTGAATAAGAAGTCTTCCTGTAATCGCGTTTTACGTCAAGAAGCGCATCAAACATATCGCAAAGAGATAATGAATTTGCAACAACATCAAGCGGAGAAAACTGATTTAATTCAACATTAATCTCCCTGCCGATTATTCTTCCGAATGCATTTAATTCTTCTTTTGTATGATATGATTTTGTTACGGCATCATGATGACGAAATACAATATATAATAAATCCTTGTTCAGGGAATGAACAAAAGGCATTTCTCCCATATCAGAAAAATACTTTTCTATGTCGTCGAATGATGACAGATCGCCTTTCATTATTTTAAATATCCAGCGCTGAACCTGCGCTCCAAGATTTTTTTCATTATATCCGGAAACTGTTTCAATAGGGCCGCCGTTTTTAGCGAAAAATTCTATATCCTGACCTCCAAGCAATGCGGTAACAGAATGCCATGGATGGCGTCTGATCTGTTCAAATTCGAAAGAAGAAAGTTTTCCTTCTTTGTACATTATTCCATGCATAACAAGAAGTTTGCCAATATCATGGACAAGAGACGCCATTAGACAATTTTTCAAAGCCCATGAAGTAAGATCAATATGCCCGTTCTTATTCAAAAATAAAAGAAACTTGCCGTATATCTTGGTAGTCCGTATTACGTGGTCGAAGGTTCTCTGATGAAGATCCCTGTGAGTACACATCTGCATTCCGAACAATGCGTCGAAAAACTGCATTCCGATTTCATAATTATTTTTTGAGCCTATTGCACGTTTAGCAGCTTTTACAAAATTCGCCGTCAAAAAGGGTTTTATAAAATTATTATCGATATTAAGCTCAAGCATTTTATGCCTGTCAGGCTCTTCAGAGGAAAAAGTGATTATTGCGGTGTCCGGATCATCAGAACGTATTTTCTGAATTAACGAAAGACCTGATTCAGATTCATAATCACAATCTATATCATAAACAATTAAATCATGTTTATTAGTTTTTACATATGAGAAAAAAGCCTTTCGGGATGAAAGAACCGTTACATTTAAAAATCCTTCATGATGCAGAACACTTTCGAGCTTACGCTCAAGTTTAGAATCCCCTACATGTAAAACAATCCGCGAATCAAAAAAAGAATCAAGCTCCCGCGGTGTGTTTTTTCTGCGCTTGAGAAGAATATTCATCAGTACCCCACACGGAATACTTTCAGAAATATTCTTATAAAAATCAAGCCGGATTTTTTCAGATACAAAATAAAAAATAAACCGGTTTGATTTTTAATATATTAAATATCCGTAGAATTGATAAAATCTTTGTTTGATTCTACCATTGTTTCAACTTCTTTATTCAGATTAGCTGTTGCAGCAGCCATCTCTTCCGTTGCTGTTGTAACTTCTTCCACTAATTTCGCTATCGACGCAAATTGATCAAATACATTGTCACTGCTTTCAGATATGCTTTTAAAAGTTTTTTGAATATTATCAGCGTACGGCTCGATTTTTTTAACTTCTTTCTGAGTAGTTTCCGCAAGTTTTTTTACTTCTTCTGATACAACGGCAAATCCGCGACCGACATCACCTGCTCTAGCAGCCTCAATCGCAGCATTGAGCGCAAGCATATCTGTCTGTTCTGCAATTTCCGTAATAGAATTTACTATCGGTTTAAGCTGAACAGAAAACTCATTCGCCTGACGGACTTCCTGTATTAGCTTTGTTAATGCATCTTTCTGATCATTGGAAAGAGCGGAAAGCTTCATTGCCATATCAGCTATAGACTCATTGTTTACTTCTAGCTCTGATGTTGTTGCAGAAATAGCCTGTGCAAGATGGCTTTTTTTCTGATATTCCATCTTAAGTTTTTTCTGACTTTCATCTATCTGGCGGAGTGCCTTAAGAGCAGAAGACTGACCTTCCTGTGCTTTCTGATGTTCAACTTGAAGCATGGCCTGTTTATAGAAATGACAGTTTTCAGGCTTGTTAAGTCCGTTATGAATCGCAACAGCCATATCAAGACAGGTACCGTAACCGCAGGATGAGCAGTTCAAAATATCTTTATCTCCCTGTTTTTTCAGAGCTTCCCATATATTGGAAAGCTCTGAATCGTCAGGAATTGAAATGGTATTATTTTCAGCAAGATTATCATATTTTCTGACATACAGTGATTTCTTCCAATACTTTGAAAGAACCTTGTCAACATTCTTGGATGTTTTTTCAATTTTACCTTTATCATATTTCTTCCGCATTTGAACATTTCGGTTTCTGACAAGACTTTCAATTTTATCCACATGCGCGCCATGATTCAATGTCCCGGGTCCGCCGTTACAGCCCATTTCGCAATTGAGACAGTCTACCAAAAGTGGATTTGTACCGGAAGATATAGATTCAGAAAAGCCTTTTAAATATGGATAAATCGCATGGACTCCTTCAATTTTTCTTGTAACTGAAGAAATACCGGGCATATCCCTTTCAGCAGTTGCAAGAAGACCGCCGGGTGATGAAAAAAGAACTCCTCTCTCTGCTGGCGGATTGTCAAAATCTGTTTCAACAAAAGCAGAAAGATTTATACCGTTGACACGCATAAAATTATCAATTGATTTATACGTAACATTGTAAGTTTGACCGGAAAGTCCTGTTTCATCAAATTCACGTTTTTTAGCATAACATGGCGAAATCACAGCAACTTTTGCATCAGCGTATTTTTTGTAGAAAGTTTTAATCATTTTTACAGTATGAAGCATAGGAGAATCAGCCGGCGCAAGATGTTCAATAAGTTCAGGCTGATACAACTCAATAAATGTAACTATTGCAGGACACGGCTGAGCAATTACTGTTTTCGGTTTGTTTTTCTTCACATGATCAAGATATGATTTTACAGTAAGCTCGGCGCCGAAACTGACATCAAAAACAGCTTTTATTCCAAGCGACTTCAGCCAGGTGTTCAATTTGAGATATTTGCCGGGAAAATTTGCAGCTGCCGCAGGAGCTACGATCGCAACCATTTCCACTCCGCTTCGAACATCAGAAAGAAAAGCATCTATATCATCCACTCCGCTTCGCGCTTCATGAGTACATGCATCGAGGCAATTCCCGCATCCCACGCACAAGTTGTCATTTATGGTAACATAATCTCCGGAACCGTCATTGCAAAATTTTACGGGACATGCAGAAATGCACGCATGACAGTTAACGCATTTCTCTTTATCAATCTCAATCACCTTGGACAGCTGTTTCATATTCTTTTACCTCTATTATTATATACCTCTTGTTTATCGGCATAAATAGGAATATAAGACTTAAATAATTATACAATATTTTGCAAAGAAATAAGATTTTAAGCTTTGCGGCGCCATCTTTCAGAATCAAAACATTCAATAAGTCCTGATTCCTCTAGACGTTTTAAAATCTTAATCATATCTGATTTTCTAATGCCGAAAGTCAACGAGAGGTCTTCAGTAGTTGAATAAGTACTTATTTTATCCAACACAGCCTTATCTATTTCTTTATCGCTGCAATTATCAAGTGATGAATCGATAATCTGAACATTGACCGGCAAAAGTTTTTCCGAAATCGCTTTCAGTTGATTAAATGAAGCTCTTGGTACGTTTTTTTCTGCTCCGGGTCTTGACAGGTAATTAAGCTGAACAACAACCGGTTCAATTGTCATCATGTATTTTTTTAAAAGATCAATCTCTTCTTCAGAATCATTTATACCGGGAATAACAAAATATTCTATAATAATCTTCCCGCAATACTCCCGGCATAGAGAACTGATTCCGCTTAAAATTTTTTCAACTGTAACTGATTCATGGGGTCTTAAAATTTTTCTTAAAGAAACATCAGTCATCGCATCCAGTGATGGAACTATAACATCTGCGGAAATTATTTCATCTCTTACTTCTTTTAAATTCAAAAGTGTACTGTTTGTCAAAACACATATTCTGTAATCAGGATAATGACTCTTTAAATATGATATTATTTTTCCTATTCCGCTATGAAGAGTCGGCTCACCCGAACCTGAGAAAGTAATATAATCAAGTTCAGGTTTCTGCGACAAATATTCGTCAAGTTCCCTTATAACATCCTCAGTTTTGACATATTCACGTCTTTCAACCGTAAGATGAGTTGTGGCGCCGCACTCACAATAGATACAGTCAAGGGAACATGTTTTGTAAGGAAGCAAATCAATTCCGAGAGAGATTCCGAGCCTTCTCGAATTAACCGGACCGAATAAATACTTCATATAATCTCCTTTATTGACAAATAAAACATTATATTATAAAATCAGAGCCGGTAAATGGCGGAAATTCTAAAACAGTAAAATGAGGATATATGAATTTATCAATCAGTTTTGAAAACAAAAAAAATATTATTCTTGCAGCCAGGAAAGCTGTTGAAACTGAACTCTTTAATAAATCTTCACTCATTCCTGATCTTTCTGATTCATTTTTTGATCAAAAAAGCGGAATTTTTGTGACTATTCATAAAAAAGGCAAGCTTCGCGGATGCATCGGCTACATTGAGGGCTTTATGCCTATACGTGAAGCAATCTACGATCTTGCCCTATCAGCTGCATTCAGAGATCCTCGTTTCAACCCTCTTTCTACGGAAGAATATCAGAACATAGATTTGAAATATCAATTCTATCTCCGATAGAACGAATCAACTCGATTGACGAAATTATAATAGGCGAAGACGGTCTTATAATAACAAAAGGAATGAAAAGAGGACTTCTTCTTCCGCAGGTAGCAACAGAAAACAACATGTCCAAAGAAGAGTTTTTATCCCATACATGTATGAAAGCAGGTCTGTCTCCGAATGAATGGAAATCATCTGAAGTTCAGATTGAGAAGTTTTCAGCAGTGATAATACGTGAAAATGAATTTGTTTCTATGAATTAAAATATAATTATTAAAATTTCTTTTTCTAAAAGCATTCAATTTAATCTTGACAAAGAACCATTAGAGGTTGATTTTTCCGCCATGAAAACAAAATTATTACTTTTAACAGCATTCTTGTTACCGGCAGTCCTTAATGCAGGATATTCCGCCGGGCGATCATACTACACAAAGAAAAATTATGATAAAGCCAAAGAAGAATTTCTTTCTGCAGTGGAACAGAACCCAAAAGACGGAAACTCTTATTTCTTTCTTGGTGAAATTGAAAAAAATGCAGGTAACTTCAAAGAGGCAGAAGAATATTACCGACTCGCTATTGAAGGAAATACAGATAAGCGGTTTAAAAATTTTGCATACTGGAACTATAATTTAATGGTTGAACAGCGAGGTGAACCTAAAGATATAGTTATTGCATATAAAACTTTCTACAAGAATATGAATAATCATGAGTCAGTTAAAAAAATAGATTCACTCATCGATAAACTTTTGTGGACAGATAATCAGAACGCTCAGAATTTTTATAAAGAAGGCATCGCATTAAAAGAAAGCGGAAAGAAAAATGAAGCAATGGATTCATTTAAAAAAGCCTCATCTGAAGATTCCGCTTTTCTTGCACCTCATTATCAGATTGGCATGATACTTCTTGACCTCAACGACAAAACCGGAGCCGCAAGAGAACTATCAATTGTCGCAGAAAAACTTCCATTTTATTATGGAGCAAACAGAATACTTGCAGACATATATTTCAGCCAAAATTCATTCTCCAGCGCAGAAAAGTATTATTCAAACTGCATCATCTACGGAATCATCACAAGCGACACCGAATATACACTATTGCTTAAGCGTGCTACATGCAGATATAACATAAAAAATTATAATGAAGCTCTTGAAGATGCCGTTAAAGCATCAAATCTCAGAAAAACCGAAACAGATCCGCTTTTTATAATGTCTGCCATATACATCAATAATTCTGATTACGACAAAGCTGTTTCAACTTTGAAATCCATAGACAAACTTTTACCAAATTCACCTCAGGTTCTTTTTCAAATTGGAACAATTTATTATAAACAGAATAAGACGGAATACGTCACTTATTTCGATAAACTCTTCAACGCAGCATCAACATCAGAAGAAATTCCTGACAAGTTCTACAAAGCTTTTATTATCAACGCGAATTATCATTTTTCACAAAAATCATATTCTCAATTTACAAAAATCATTTCTGCTATTCCGGAAAAAATGATGGATAACCAGATGAAAATAAATGCAGGCAAAGCCTATTTAGAAACATTAAATTTTAAAAAATCTATTTATTTTCTCAGTTCTTCTACTTTGACCGGCGAAAATAAACTTCTTCTGGCATTAGCATATCTTAAGGACAATCAGAGAGATAAGTGCAAACAGATTCTTTCGGAAATAAAAAATGATTCCGCGATAAAGACCATGGCTCTTGATAATAAAAATCTCAAGCCGGTTATGCTGGAAATAATTAACGAAGATAAACCGAT
>ERZ795056.5562-NODE-5562-length-12596-cov-8.465912_pt1 | contig 12596 bp, 12 predicted proteins | sample MGYA00375140_ERZ795056 | MGnify/ENA primary metagenome ERZ795056 (study PRJEB30185, sample SAMN05720227) | activated sludge metagenome | isolation source: Anaerobic digester | place: USA | collected 2015-03-09 ...
CGTCAGTTCCTCCTTTTTGGTTTCAACTATTTTGTCGAGAATGGTCATGGTTGAAGTGCTATCAGTTTGGTAAGGGTTTCAAATGCTTTTCCACGCTCAAGGCTTTCCACAGCGGCAAGATACGCGGTTTCGTAATTGGCATACTTACCGGTGCAATGAAGCGCCATGGCCGCGTTGGCCAAAACTACCGCATTTTGCGCCCATGAGCCTTCTCCTTTGATGATTTGCCTGAATATTTTCGCGGATGCTTCCACAGTATCCCCACCCCGGATATCATGCTCCATCACCATCCTTTTTCCAAGTTGCTCGGGCGTAAATATGCGCTCACCGTGCTGGGTTATTACCTTGGTATCGTTGGTGAGCGAAATTTCATCGTATCCGTCGAGGCTATGAATGATGGTAAAAGGCTTGCCCGACTGCTGCAACAGGTAGTTGTAAATACGGCCCATTTCGGGTGAGAAAACCCCTACCAACTGATAAGCGGGATTGGCCGGGTTTACCATGGGGCCAAGCATATTGAAAAATGTACGTACCCCAAGGTTTTTACGGATAGGTGCTACAATCTTAAGCGCCGGGTGAAACAGGGGAGCATGCATAAAAGTGATACCGGCTTCTTCCACTTCCTTTTTCAGTTTACCGGTATCATTGCTGAATTTGTAACCAAGTTGCTCCATCACATTGCTTGAACCGCTGATGGAAGTGGCCCCATAGTTACCATGTTTGGCAATCTTTTGCCCGGCACCGGCTACAATAAAACAAGCGAGTGTTGATATATTGAAGGTGTTTTTACCATCGCCCCCCGTACCCACAATATCTAGGGTATCGGCATCTCCAAGGTCAACAGGAACGCACAATTCCATCAGCGCATCCCTGAAACCCTGCAATTCATCAATGGTAATGCTGCGCATCAGGTACACGGTCATAAAGGCCGTAATTTCATGCTCGTTGTAAACGCCTTTGCCAATGTTCAGCAATGCTTCTTTGGCAGTAGCCCTGTCGAGGGTTTTATAGGCAAATAACGTTTGTAATATCTTCTTCATAATATTCTTTTATAAAAAATTCCAAAAGGTCAAATTCCAAATTCCAAAATGACTACGACTTATGTCGCCGATAAAATGGCAACCCATTTCCATTGGGAATTTCATTATTTGGAATTTGGCTGTCTTCATTTGGAATTTGGAATTTTTTGATTTGGAATTTGGTTGTCTTTGTTTGGAATTTGGAATTTGCCTAATTGGGATTTACTTAAATAACCAGTTCTTCATCAATTTTTCACCCATTGGGGTAAGTACACTCTCCGGGTGAAACTGCACAGCCTGTATATCGTAGGTTTTGTGCTGCATAGCCATAATTAAACCATTGTCATCTTCAGCAGTTATTTCCAACTCTTCCGGAAAATCTTCTTTACTTACTACCCAACTGTGGTAGCGGCCAACATCAAATGATTGGGGCATATCATTAAAAAGAGGAGAGATGGCAGATGAAAGATGGCAAGGAAGGGCTACACCGTGGTACACTTCGGAAAGATTGGTAAGTTTGCCACCAAATGCCTCTCCAATTGCCTGATGTCCAAGGCAAACACCTAAAATACATTTGGTAGCGGCATACTCCTTTATCAGCGGTAGCAGCAACCCGGCTTCCGTTGGAACGCCCGGTCCGGGGGAAAGAATGATTTTATCATATTCCTTTACTTTCTCCAGCTTAATTTCATCATTCCGGAAAACCTCCACCTTAACAGGCACCAGTTTTTCAACCAGATGAACGAGGTTGTAAGTAAAAGAATCGTAGTTATCAAAAACAAGAATACGCATGGTTGATTTCTTTGTTGGGGTTGTTTAAAGTTTTGTGGCTACTTCAATGGCTTTATTAAGCGCGCCGAGTTTATTATTCACTTCCTGCAGTTCGTTTTCAGGAACACTTTTAGCCACCACACCCGCGCCGGCCTGACAATACAGGTGATTATTTCGGCTCATAAAGGTACGGATCATGATGGCATGGTTGAAACTGCCATCCAACCCGATCATGCCAACCGCTCCGCCGTAATAACCTCGTGCTGTGGGTTCAAGGCTGTCAATCAGTTGCATGGCCTTGTATTTAGGTGCACCGCTAAGTGTGCCCGCCGGAAAGGTATCCGACATAATATCAAAGGCTTTTGCATTTTCTTTTACCCTGCCGGTTACCTCGCTTACAAGGTGAATTACATGGCTGTAATAATGCACTTTGCGGTAGCTTGTTACGGTTACTTCGTCGGCATGCCTGCTCAGGTCATTTCGTGCAAGGTCAACGAGCATAACATGTTCGGCATTTTCTTTGGGGTCGTGCACAAGCCTTTCCGCTTCGGCCATATCGGTTTCATCATTCCCGGTGCGTTTAAAAGTGCCGGCAATGGGGTGTACAATGGCTTTTCCGTTTTCAATGATCAACTGGCTTTCGGGCGAACTGCCAAACAGGCGGTAATCTCCATAATCAAAGTAAAACAGGTATGGTGAAGGATTTACACTTCGTAAAGCCCGGTACACGTTAAACTCATCTCCCTGAAAAGGCTGTGCAAACCGGCGGCTTAACACGATCTGAAAAACATCTCCGCGATAACAGGCGGCAATACCCGCTTTTACCATTTCACGGTAGGCCTCATCGGTCATATTACTGGTAACGGGTCCTTGTGTTTTAAAGGGAAAAACCGGTACATCCTTACTGTGAATAAGCGAGGTAACCTGGTTAAGGTCACCTTCAATACCCGCTACCTTGTTTTCGCAGATGTATAGTTCATCCTTAAAATGATTTATGGCAATTACATACTGGTACAGGCGATAACGCAACAGGTTTGATGCTGTGGTTGATTCCTTTTTTCCATCAAAACTGATTGAATCGAAAAACTGTACCGCATCGTAACTGGTATACCCGAAAAAACTTTGAGCCGCTTTCAGTGAACATTCCCCATCGGTTTCAAAACGTTCAAGAAAATGGTTGAAAGCGGGCACCATTTCAGCAGGCGATTTCAATTGAACCCGCTCAGGAGGTAAGCCCGGCAATTTAAATTCGGCTGTTTTCAGGTCAACCGCTTCAAATCCGGCAATGGCATGTACGCCTATAAAGCTCCAGCTATTCTCTGTGGCATGAAAGTCGGCGCTTTCCAGCAAAATTGTATCGCGGAACCTGTCGCGCAAACGCAGGTAAATACCTACAGGCGTTACCATATCGGCCAGCGTTTTTTCACAAGCTGTTTTTATCAGTATCTTTTTCATTTTCAATTAATTATCTGTTTGTTTATGGGCATTAAAAAACCCCGACAACGGATGTCGGGGCACGTAAGCAATTAGTTTATGGTTGTACATAACAAAGCGGCACCAACACCCTAAGGTTCAGCTTGCCACCACCAATTGTTATGTATAATATTTTTCATTTCGAGTGCAAATATGGGGAACAAGGCTATTCAGGCAAAATTTTTTTATCCTGATGTTGCAAAAATCGGGATAAACCCCGGGAAAATAGAACATTCTTTTTTATCGCAAAACAGTTACGGAACCATTCAGCAGCTTGTTGTTGTCCAGTTTCAGGATGTAATAATAAGTTCCCGCCAGCACAGGTTTGCCGCCTGTCGTTCCATCCCATGGCAGGGCAATGGACTTACTGCGGTAAACAGCCTTTCCATAACGGTCAAATACTCCAAGGCTTGCATCCGGGTAATCTTCAAGATGCCTGATTATCCATTGGTCGTTTATTCCATCGCCGTTGGGGGAAAATACATTGGGCACAATAATCTCTTTTAAAACAATCACCCTGATGGAATCGCTTGCCGAACATGCCTGTGCAGTGCTTGCAAGAATGGTATAGGTCGTTGTTTGTCCCGGATTTGCAACGGGTTTTTCAATTAAAGGATCACTTAATCCTGCCGGAGGGGTCCAACGGATGGCGGCTCCCTGCCCGGAAACTGAGGCAGGCAGGGTAACAGACTGCCCTGATTGAATTTCGATGACTTTATTTGGAATCGAAATTAGGGGAACCGGCACTACGTTTACTGTAATGGCCGATCTCGGGCTTTCGCAGCCCAATGCATTGGTTTGACTTACATACCAATTGGTGGTTCCCGCCACGGCTACATCGGGTACCGGAGCCATGATGGCACCTGTACCCCCGTTTGCTTCCCGGTACCATTTTAAATTGGTTCCATTGGCTGTAAGTGATTGAATACCATTAGTGAACTGGCAGTGGGTTACCGGTGTGGTTACTCCGGGGGCCAAGGGTGATTCCTGTGAAGGTAAAATGACCAACGGAACCGCAGGACTGATGCAGCCATGGGTATTATGCCTTACCCTGGCTGCATAATTGCCGGGTAACAGTCCGGCAAAAACAGTCCCTACCCGGAAATTAATCCCGTCAACGGTATAATCCAGTAGTGGTCCTGTGGGTGAGGTTATTACAATAGTACCGGTACTCATGGAACAACTTGGTTGCACCGTAACACTTGCAGCAGGCATTGCCGGAATAGCAGGAACAGGATTGATAACCAGCGAATTTCCGATACTGAAGCATTGGGAGCCCTGGTTTCTTGCCACCACCTGGTAAGTGCCTGGATTTAGCCCGGCAAAGGTTGTACCGGTTTGGAAAATAGTGCCGTTAATTGAATATTCAAGCCCGCTGCCGGCAGGGGACGTTATTTCAATGGTACCGGTGGAAACAGTGCAGCCTGTTTGCTCCTTAATAATGGCTAGAGGGGCCGATGGGGCTCCGGGTGGTGCATTTACCACCAATGGCGTAAATGAACTGATACAACCGGTAGTTAATAATCTGTAGCGAAGATTGTAAGTATTGGGTGGTACCCCGGTAAAAGTCCTGTTGGTTTGCCAGTTTATTCCATCAAGACTATACGAAATGTTGATATTGTCAGCAGCAGTAACTACAATTGTACCTGTTGGGTTGGTACAGGTAGGCTGTATGGTAACGCTTGCCGCAGGGGCTTCCTCAGTTGTAACATTTACCGCAACCTGCCTGCTAAACGTGCAAACAATATTGGTTGAAAAGGAAATATTGTCCAGCGCAAAATCATTTCCCACGGATGCAAGGTTACGGTTATAGAGGCAGATAAGGGCTGTTGTGCTTGCGCCGGAATTCCAGGTATAATTCACCTGCTGCCAGGTACAGGTTGCATTGGGCGCTGTTTGGGTGCTGGTACCCGCATTGCCCGTAATCGGCTGGTTATTGATCCTGGTTTCAATTAATGCAGGGCTTATTGAATCAACCGATTGCAGATAATAGGTAAAAGTATAATTGGTATTGGGCTGAACCGGAACCTCCTGCCACCAAACTTTTGCATTATTTGCGTTGGAACCATCTGCTATAAACATGGGATCACCGATTCCTCCGGTTCCCGCACAGGCTGGTAAATAACTATAAAAAGCCAGTGCGTTGGATACAATTGCATAAACACCCTGCAAACCTTCCTGGTATGAATTGCGGTGGATATAATCAGACCCAAAACCAACGTTTCCTCCGGAAGCACCTTCAGAAAAATCCCCATTAAATATAAGATTACGAACGATATTTACCTGGCTGGTTAAATTATAGATGGTGTTTACCCTCGGTTTTACAAGGGGGTTTGCAATATTGGGGGTGGTAAGGCTTGTATCTTCCGGGGTGGCTGTCCAGGTGTAGGAACTTCCTCCTGACGCAGTTAATTGGTAAACCTGACCGGCGCAAACCGTGCCATCAGCACCCGCAACCAGCGGATTAACCGGGGCCGGCACGATGATATCCGAAACGGATACTTCGATTGGGGGCGAATCACCATCGCGCAGGGTGATAAATTGTCCGGATACAGCACCAAGGTTGGCCAGTACAATATTGGAAGAAAAGGACCCACTGTTAAAACGGTAGGAGTAGGGTGCTTTTCCCCCACGCCCATAGGCAGCTAAAAAACCATCATTGGCATCAGGGCAAACAGGTGGAACAACAGCATAACTCAGTTGCAGGGGCCGCAGCGGAGGCAACAGTTCAATATCATCAATGGCAAAATCGTTGCCTGCCAGGTTGCTGTTCCGGTCAAACATTTCAATCCTGACACAGGTATTGGTGGGTATAAAGGTATAGGTTACCCGTTGCCAATCGCCAACAGGCGGCAACACAAGCATATTGCCGCTTGTTGGCACAATTATACCAAGTTCAGTTTGACCCAATACATTGTTCCACTTAATACCAATATCAGCACTCGATGCGCCTGCAATATCATTCGTATAAATAGATTTTACATAATAAGAGAAGGTATAGGGCTCCCCCACCATTAACCCGCAAATTTCACCACTGTTGTTAATTCGCCAGAAAGAAGGCTCCGTATTTCCCCCATTGTTTGTGCCGTCCACAATCATCATGTTACCGCCGCCGGTGGTATGATCCCCCATACCAAAGAAACTTGCTGTATTAAATGGTTGGGGATTTTTACCTATTGCATACTGTCCGGGATTGGTTGAACCGGTCGGAATTGGAATAAAGGAATAATTTGATGAAAAACCAACCAGGTTGCCGGATTCAAAATTACCATTCACCACCAGGTTTTGACCCAGGGCAACCTCGTGGCAAAGCATTAAAATAATAAAAATGCCCATTACCCCCGGGTGCACAAACTGGCCAATCGATAACTTCCTTCTCATGCAGGTGATTTGGCAAAAGTAAATTCCGCTTGAAGCCATCCGGACACTCCAAAGAGGAAATTATTTAGCTTATTGGTTTAATCTGTTCCAAAAATAAGTTTGAAGCATACTACTCCAACTAAAAATACAATTAGCAGGCTGAATGGTTAACAATAAATTCCCGCCGGAGGTTCAGGCAAGCGTCATCACCGCATTTTTTGCCATTTCAAACCGCTGGTTGTAAGAACCGTTTATTTCAGCCCACGAAACCGGCTGATTCAACAAAATATCCCGGTAGATATGAAAAAGTTCCTGCCGGGGCTTTTCATCAGGATACTCCCTCAGTTCATCTTTTACCCAGGGAAGATCGGGTTTACAAAGCAGGTATAGGTCATAGGGCCGCTCGGCAATGCGGCGCAAAATCCAGTTGTGGCAATCGCCGAAAACATATTCGCACCAAACTTTCATCACATACTGGTCGGTATCAATAAACAGGAGTTGATTGGTTGAAAAGTTGGTAGGTTGAAAAGTGCCTAACCCATCTGCCCGGCTGCGAAGCGTACTTCCCACCTGTGGCGGGATTGAGGGGGGCTTCACCCTCCTTACATACTCCTCTTCCAGAGCCAATTGTCCTTTTGCAATGGTCAGCAGATCATCAAAATCATAGTTTGTACCATTGGTAAGCAGGTATTCACGCGCAAATTCGGGGCACCAAAGCGTATTAAAATGCCGGGCGAGCATTTTACATAAAGTGCTTTTCCCTGTACTTTCCGGGCCAATGATGACTACCTTTTTAACCATGGCTGCGAAAATAGGTCAAGAATTTATGCTCAACTGATTATGCGGAGAAATCTTACTTTTATTTGATGAACAGGTGCAGGGTTATGGCTACAATAGGTTTCATGGCTACTTATGGGCTATGCAACGCACAGGAGGTTGACAGAACATTTGCTGCCACCCAATGCTCCGCCATACGGGAGGTAATTTTCTCCGCACACCAAAAGCAATTTGACAACCTGCTGGATAAAGAGTTAAAAGGCAGCCACGGATACCAGGTGCAAGGTACCTGGCGGTTCGAAACCTTTCAGTATGCCAGCCTGCTCGATTGGCCGGGTGCCTCCAAAACCTATATTGACGACAGCAGGGAAAGCACCGACAGCAGTTCAAAAATGATCCGGCAGTTTGTTGCCGAATTTGCCCAACTGAAAAGCCCGCAGGAAGCCAGGCAAAAATTTGATTACCTCAATGCACAGATAACGGAATGCCGGCTGCTGCTTTCCGACACAAATATTACGCTGCTAAAACCACTACCCCTTGAGAAAATTAAAGATGAACTACCCGTAGCCGCACTCGATGCAAAGCTCTACCCGGTAACCATTAAGCAATCCACCGCTGCTGAGGCGGGACAGGAAGTGGTTATAATGACCGCCTGGGAACGAAACGGACAATATTATACTGCCTATATGATTGTAGAGTACAGACTACAGCAAACCGAAATCCGTCAGGCAGAAATTCCTTCGCGGTAGCGGCGTTTCCATTCAAATAATCCCGACACGGCCAATACCAGTAATACCAAAAACTGTACACTTGTAAATACATAACCCTTTACAAACCAAAGTGGAATAGAGGCAATATTCGTGGCAATCCACCAGTACCAGCTTTCAATTTTTTTGCGTGCCATCAGCCACATACCGGTAAAGGCGGTGGCGCTTGCAAAAGCATCGGCGAGCGGAATGGCGCCCGGGGCAAATGCCTCGCGCAACCATCGAAGTACCAAAAAAATCACCACAAAACATACCCCGAAAAACAACCATTGCTGCCGCCATTCTACTGCTGTGGAAGGAGTAATATGTACAACATGCTGCTGCTGATTATCGCGCCGGGCCCAGTTCCACCAACCGTAAAGGCTCATTACCGTGTAATAAAGATTTACACTTGCTTCGCCAAACAGGTGGCCTTTGGTGCTGAGATAAATATACAAAGTGGTATTGAGTAATCCGGTAGGGTAAACAAGGATGCTTTCCCTGCGGGAAAAATACACACTTACAATCCCTGAAATAACAGCAATAAACTCCAGAGTGGTGGTAGCTTTCAGACCTTCAATAAATTGACGAAATATTTCCTGCATGATTTGGGAGAGCAAAGATAGCGGCAATTTCCGGTGCTTCGGAACACGCACCACATCATTGGATAGCAACCTTTGCCGCGGTTGAACACGATTTTAAGCTGTGGAAATCCGTGGGTGCCGCGTCAACAAATGGAGAACTATCTTTTCGCCTGAAGCACTTTTTTCACCATTTCATTCAGCTTATCGTTGGCAATCCACCTTACCACCATCACAATATCATTTTCGGGATCAACATACACCATGTTGGTACCGTTGCCTATGTGCGCAAAAGCAGTGGCAGGCGCATCGGGCAAAAACTTTTTGTCTGTATTCAGAAAATAGTTCATGTACCCGTAATCGGTTTTTACCGGTGTTGGCGTAGTGGCCTGTTTAATCCATTTTTCCGACAATATTTGTTCATTTTCCCATTTGCCCTTGCGAAGGGTAAGCAATCCAAACCTTGCCATATCATAGGCATTTATAAACATACCGCCACCCCAGTGTCCGCCGCCACTTACACTTTGCACAGCCTGTCCATCGAGCACAATCCAGGAATTGCGGTAACCGGTCCATCGCCAGGTATTGGAAGCGCCAATTTTATCCATTATCCTGGTTTTTAAAACAACTGGAAGCGGTTGGCGCCAAACACTTGTGGCTGCAAGGGCCAGCGCATTTACCCGTACATCATTGTACTCATAACGTGTCCCGGGTGCAAACCGGGCACGGGTTGTCCAGGTTTTCGCATCGGCATCAGGGCGGTCGGCCCATTCAGGTTTATCCCAAAGGGTGCCTTCCCAATCGCTTGTTTGGCGCAGCAAATCATTCCAGGTAATCGTTCGGTTATGCCCCGAGGCAAATGGGGTTAGCATTTCAGGTTTGCCGTATTCAGCAGGCGCTTTGTAGGTTTCACCCCAGGTAAATGGCTCAATGGGTGGAACATAAGCAGATACCGTATCGTTAACCGAACGTATCAGCCCGCTGTCCACCGCAAGCCCAACCACCGATGATAAAAAGCTTTTTGTTACACTGTGGGTCATATCGCACCGGCCGGGTTCGCCCCATGATGCCACAATGTAACCCTTGTAAATAATTAACCCTGTAGGTTCGCCCCTGTCTGCAAATGGACCGATTCCTGCACCGAAAGGTTCTTTTCCAAACGTTCGGTAATGGTTTTCTTCCATGCTGCGGGGGTTATTGATTTCACTTGCAATGGCAAACTTTACTGCCGCATTCAGCGAATCCCCGTTCAGCCCAAGCGAAGATGCCGGTTGTTGCTCCCAATTACCCGCGCGGGGATAATAAGGCGCAGGAGGTGTTTTTGATTTGGAAGACTGACCCACTGCACCAATGAATACGATCATAAAGACCGGAACCACCAAAAGGAACTTTTTCATCAGGCTAAATTAGCAGGTTGGTGGCAGTGGCTTAAGAAAAAAGTTATTTGCGCCTGTTTATAAGCCATACCACCAAAATGGTAATAAGCAACAAAACAATAAAGGGCAGCCATGCGCCTATGTAATAGCCAACCTTGTATTGCAGGTTGCCCTGCAGCGAATCGGGAATCTGTAAAAACATAGGTGCAAATTAACAGGATAATCTCATTGTCTGCAATCAGGGTTTTCCTGAACTGCTGAAAAAAAGGCCGGGCTACCCTTTTGCGGATTATGGAATGAAGCATGCTTTGCATCCCATTCTAAAACTACTATTTTATGGCCGAAATTACTGCAACCCCACAAAATGGCAGGCGTACTGCCCCTCCCCGCATTGATCTTACCCCCATGGTTGACCTTGCATTCCTGCTGCTGACTTTTTTTATTTTCAACACCACCCTTACTCAGCCAACAGCCATGACTACCCTGCTGCCGGCCGACAGTGAAGACAGTATCCATATTGCCCGTTCGGGTGCCATCAGTTTGGTGGCAGGTGAAAAAGGCATCCTGTTCTACACCGGAGATGAAGTATCTTCAGGGAAACAGATTGATTACAATACCCCTGAAGTTCTCCGTGCAAACCTGTTGCTGATCCAGCAAAATCTACAGCGCACCCATGGTAACGATGACAAACTTTTTGTGATGATTAAACCAACTTCCAACGCCGCTTTTGGCAATGTGGTAAACCTGCTGGATGAAATGAAAATCTGTAATATGAAGCGCTACACCCTTACCGACCTGTCGCAGGAAGAGGCGCTGCTATTTTCGGCTTTGTAAAAACCAAAGTATCAATTGTGAAAGAAAATCTATATCAATCTTTTCAAACGGATGTTGCGTATCGGGCAATACACTTAATGAAGCGCCCGGCCATAGCCTGAATACGGCGGTGGTTTCTTCTAAAGATACCGTTTTATCACTGTCGCCCAACAACAATAAGGCAGGGGTAAAAGGCAGGCCAGACTTTGTAATGTCAAGTGGTGGACGCTTTCCCATGCCTTTAAGCATAGCCGAGGTTTTTTGAAGTACATCCTTCCAGTTATTTGGTGCATGCCTTTGTGCAAGCTGTTGCGCAAAGGCTGGCACTTTTAATTCAATATTTTCAGGGTTTAGCATGGCACATTCTCGGGTTGCAGTGGCTTCATCCCAATGCCATTTGGTGGCGAGGGTAATTATTTTCTCAAAAAGGCCCGGCCGCAGCAGCGCAGCATAAGTGGCTACATAGCCACCCATGCTGTACCCAAAAACCGAAACCGGTTTTTCATCAGCGGGCAGTACTTCAATGGCGCTGATGAGTTCGTCGGCAAATTGCTCAATGGAGAATTCAGCCGAAAATGGCTGACCGCCATGCCCGGAAAAGTTAATGGTTTCTACACGAAATTGCTTCCTGAGCTCTACCTTCAATTGATACAACTGATCTTCTGCGCCCAAGGCGCCATGAAGCAAGAAAAGCGTTTTCATGGTAACTGTTTTATCCGGTTATTCTTCCCAAACCTTCAGCCCTTCGCTGCAATTGCTGCAAATATCAATGTTACGGCGGCTTGTCATCAGTTCGGTGCGAAACTGACGGTAATTTTCGTTATGCCAGATTTCCTTAAACGATTGCATTTTCATATTGCCCAACTGATGGGTGGCGTCTTTATCAAAACAACAGGGCACCACAAGACCATCCCAGGTAATTACATTTCCACTCCAAAGGCGCCAGCAGTGGTTTTGCAAACCGCTTTTTACCTGCATATTGCCCTGCTTATCCTTTTTATACCTGCTGTATTTATCAATGGTAGGAATCAGTTTATTGGGATCATTTTCATAATCATACACCTGTGCTGTTTTAAACCGGACCTGGTCTACCCCAATTTCTTTTGCAATCCTTTTAATATCGTCAAGCTGATGTTCGTTGGGCTTTACTACAAGGAACTGGAAAAAAACAAACGGGGTATTACTCTTAAGTTCTTTCTTCCATCTTACAATATTACGGGCACCTTCCAGAACTTTCTCCAGTTTTCCACCAACCCGGTAGCTTTCATATACATCCTGGGTGGTGCCATCAATGCTGATGATCAGCCGGTCGAGCCCGCTTTCCACCGTTTGCTTTGCCTTTTCATCGGTTAAGTAATGCGCGTTGGAACTTGTGGCGGTGTAAATGCCTTTGCCGTGGGCGTATTTTACCATGTCAAGAAACTGAGGGTTCAGGTAGGGCTCGCCCTGGAAATAAAACACAAGGTAAAGCAGGTCTTTATGAATATCATCAATGGTTTGGGTAAAAAAATCCTTTTGAAGCATGCCGGTTGGCCGGGTAAACTCACGAAGTCCGCTCGGACACTCAGGACAGCGCAGGTTGCAGCTTGTGGTAGGCTCAAAGCTGATACTGATGGGGTAGCCCCATTGGATTGGCCTGCCGGCAACTTTGCTTAGCTGATAGCTGCCCCACACTTTCAG
>ERZ795056.5568-NODE-5568-length-12580-cov-26.879920_pt1 | contig 12580 bp, 6 predicted proteins | sample MGYA00375140_ERZ795056 | MGnify/ENA primary metagenome ERZ795056 (study PRJEB30185, sample SAMN05720227) | activated sludge metagenome | isolation source: Anaerobic digester | place: USA | collected 2015-03-09 ...
TAAACGACTCCTCGCTTGCACGGTACAACAACTGGCGTACACTCCCTTCAAGAATTGCTTACGCGGTTGAAAAAGGAAAAACATATCAAATAAAGATCCGGTACGCCCAGTTAAATAACTGGCAGGCCAATCTTGAATTTGATTTTGGTAAAGAGCTCGATATTGATTTTACCAGCCTTGTCAATAAATTAAAAGGTATTGATGAAGTAATTTTTGTTGGTGGCTTATCAACCTTACTGGAAGGTGAAGAAATGCCGGTGAGCTATCCCGGTTTTAAGGGCGGCGACCGTACCGATATTGAATTACCACTAGTACAACGCAATTGTTTAAAGGCGTTAAAAGCCGCAGGGAAAAAAGTGATCTTTGTAAACTGCTCCGGCTCTGCCATTGGATTGGTTCCCGAAACAGAAAGCTGCGATGCAATATTACAAGCATGGTATGGCGGTGAATCCGGCGGGCAGGCTGTTGCGGATGTGTTGTTTGGTGATTACAATCCTTCCGGAAAACTTCCCATCACTTTTTACAAAGACACAACGCAGTTGGCAGACTTTGAAGACTACTCCATGAAAGGGAGGACTTACCGCTACATGACAGCCGAACCTCTTTTTCCATTTGGTCATGGTTTAAGCTATACCAACTTTGCAATCGGAAATGCACAGTTGAATAAAACACAAATTAAAAAAGATGAAAGTCTTGTGATCACTATTCCTGTTACAAATACCGGTAAAAGAAACGGAACCGAGATAGTACAGGTATATGTGAAAAAAGTAAACGACACAAGTGGAACGATAAAAACATTAAGAGGTTTTAAAAGAACAGCAGTTGCAGCTGGTAAAACAGTGAACGCTGTGATTGATCTGCAACCTTCTGCCTTTGAATTTTATAATGATAAATTGTTGAAAATGGATGTAACGGCAGGTGAATATGAACTGTGGTATGGCAACAGTTCTGCTGCAAAAGATTTGAAAATGGTGAAGTTACTTCTGGAATAATACATTTGCAATAAAACCGAAGTTAAACCGCATCTGCACAATCATCAGTATGAAAAGAACAACTCAAATTCTGATTCAAGTTTTCTGTATTTTCCTGTTTGGTAACTCAACAAACGCCCAGGACAAACTCTACAACAATGAATTTCCCTTATCAGACGTAAAACTGCTCAGTAGCTCTTTTCAACGGGCACGTGACCTTAACATCAAAGTACTATTGAAATATGATGCAGACCGCTTGTTAGCCGGCTACAGAAAAGAAGCCGGATTACCTGTAAAAGCAAAGACCTTTTCTAATTGGGACGGATTAGACGGGCATATCGGCGGCCATTATTTATCAGCTCTTGCTATGAACTATGCCACGACAAAAAATGCTGAATGTAAGAAGCGTATGGACTACATGCTTGCAGAACTCAAAGCCTGCCAGGAAGCAAACGGAATGAATGATCCTGCATGGGCAAAAGGATATGTGGGAGCTGTACCCAATGGAAAAAAAATATGGAGCAGTTTTCAACAAGGCCATTTCACAGCCTACAATTCAACCTGGGTACCCTGGTACAATGTACATAAAATGTATGCCGGCCTAAGGGATGCATGGTTGTATACCGGCAATAACAGTGCAAAAGATATGTTTCTGCAATTTTGCGACTGGGGAATAAACATCACCGCATCCTTAACAGATACCCAAATGCAATCCATGCTGGATATGGAGCATGGCGGCATGAATGAAATTTTTGCAGATGCATATCAAATGACGGGTGATAAAAAATATTTAACCGCTGCAAAAAGATTTTCACACCATATGCTGCTGGATGCAATGGCCTTGAAAAACGATAACCTCGATAACAAACATGCAAATACACAGGTACCAAAAGTGCTGGGCTTTGAGCGTATTGGAGAACTGGCCAACGAAGAGCGTTTTAAAACAGCGGGTGATTTTTTCTGGGAAACAGTTACTGCCAAACGCAGTCTCGCCTTTGGTGGCAACAGCAGAAGGGAATTTTTCCCTGCAGTGACTGCCGCATCCGATTTTGTAAATGATGTGGAAGGACCGGAATCCTGTAATTCCTACAACATGCTTAAATTAACCGAACATCTTTTCCGGCTGAATCCGCTGGCAAAATATGCAGACTACTATGAAAGAACATTGTACAATCATATTTTATCAACGCAGCACCCGGAGCATGGTGGCTATGTGTATTTTACGCCGGCCCGCCCCAGGCATTACCGGGTGTACTCGGCTCCTAATGCGGCCATGTGGTGCTGCGTAGGAAGCGGCATGGAAAATCATGGCAAATACAACCAGTTTATCTACACCCGGTCCAACGATTCCCTGTACATCAATCTTTTTGTTGCATCGGAATTAAACTGGAGAGAAAAGAAAATCAAACTATCACAGCAAACCCTTTTCCCATCTCAGGAAAAAACAAGCATAACCATTACTGAAGGAACTTCTGTTTTTTCGATGATGATCCGCTATCCATCCTGGGTAAAAGAGGGTGCTTTAAAAATCAAAGTAAATGGCAAACCTGTTTCATTTACCAATCATCCTTCATCTTATATAACGGTTAAGCGGTTATGGAAAAAAGGAGATGTTATTACGGTTATATTACCAATGCATAACAGTATCGAGTACCTGCCAAATGTATCTAACTATATAGCCATCATGCATGGCCCTGTTTTGCTGGCTGCAAAAACTGAAACGGAAAATTTAAAAGGCCTGGTGGCAGACGATAGCCGGTGGGGCCATATTGCAGGTGGCAAAAAACTTCCGCTGGATAAAGCGCCGATCATACTTGAAGACAATATTTCCTCCATTACAAATAAGTTAAAACCAGTTGCAGGAAAACCTCTAACCTTTTCTGCCAGCGATCTCAAAATGATTAACCCCGCTAAAATAATCTTTGAACCTTTTTATAAAATTCATGATAGCAGGTATATGATGTACTGGATGGCATTGAGCAATAAGGGCTATCTTTCTTATCTTGATTCAGTTGCAGGTGTAGAAAAACAAAAACTGGAACTGGAAAAACGCACCATTGATTTTGTAGCACCCGGTGAGCAACAACCTGAAGCCGACCACTTCATACAAAAGGAAAACTCCCACACAGGAAACCAGCAGGATGAATTCTGGAGGGATGCCAATAACGAAGGTTATTTCAGTTACCAGCTCTCCACCAATAATGAAACAAGCCTTTCGCTGCTGGTGAAATATTGGGGAGCCGAATGGGGCACCCGGAAATTTGACATTTACATAGATGATGAAAAACTACTTACAGAAGACAATACAGGCAAATGGAATCAGTCTGCGTTTCATACTATCGAATACAAAATACCGGATGCAATGGTTAAAGGAAAAAATAAAGTAAGGGTAAAATTCCAGGCGTTGCCGGGTGCAACGGCTGGTGCAGTTTACTACATCCGTTTAACAAGGATGTAAAAGAATGATTCTACTGAGGCAGCCAGAGTTAATTAATATTAGTGATTCATGAAACATCCAGGTTCTGCAACTGATTGTTTTGACATATAAATATTTTAATACAATAACAATATACAATTCATGAAAAGCATACTTTCAATTGCCTTGCTTTTTTCAGCAACCATCTCCACTGCACAGGATTACAAATCTTTTCCCATGTGGAATTATAATCTACCCTTTGAACAACGGGTAAATGATGTTGTGAGCCGTCTTACTCTTGAGGAAAAAGTGCAGCAGATGCTGAATGCCACGCCCGCCATACCAAGGCTCGGCATACTTGCCTATGACTGGTGGAACGAGACCTTACATGGTGTGGCAAGAACTCCGTATCCTGCTACTTCTTACCCGCAGGCGATTGCAATGGCAGCCACCTGGGACAGCAACTCACTGTACCGCATGGCCGATTATTCTGCCATGGAAGGAAGAGCCATTCAAAACCTGGCAATTAAAGAAGGTAAAACAAAAGACCGGTACCTGGGACTAACTTACTGGACACCCAATATTAATATTTTCCGTGACCCCCGCTGGGGCCGTGGACAGGAAACTTATGGCGAAGATCCTTTTTTAACAGCCATGATGGGAAGGGCTTTTGTAAGAGGTCTGCAAGGCGAAGATCCAAAATATTTAAAAGCCGCGGCCTGTGCCAAACATTATGCTGTACACAGTGGCCCGGAACCCAGCAGGCATTCTGATAATTTTAATCCTTCTGCCTACGACCTATGGGATACTTATTTGCCGGCATTTAAAGAGCTGATCACTAAAGCAAATGTAGCCGGTGTAATGTGTGCTTACAATGCAGTAAACACACAACCCTGCTGTGCTAATGATTTTTTAATGAACGATATTCTGCGCAGGCAATGGAAATTTACTGGCTATGTTACCAGTGACTGCTGGGCCATTGATGATTTTTTCAAGTATCATAAAACGCATAAAGATGCTGTAACAGCCGCAGTGGATGCGGTAATGCACGGAACAGATATTGAATGCGGTGTATCAGTTTATCTTACTTTATTAAATGCCGTTAAAGATGGATTGATACCTGAAGCACAGATCGATGCGTCACTGCGCAGACTATTTACCATCCGCTACAGGCTGGGAATGTTTGATCCGCCCTCGATGGTAAAATATACCAATGCACCTGAAACAACACTGGAAGCGCCCGAACATAAAGCACTGGCATTAAAAATGGCGCAACAAAGTATTGTGTTATTAAAAAATGCTAATAATACATTGCCCTTAAAAAAAACAATTAAGAAAATCGCCTTTGTTGGTCCTAATGCAGATAACCGGGTGGCGGTTTTAGGAAACTACAATGGCATGCCATCAGAAATTGTTACGGTGCTGGATGGTATCAAAGCAAAATTGGGAAACAGTGTGCAAATACAGTATGAAAAAGGGAGCACTTTTACCAATGACACACTGGTGGTATATACCGATGTAAGCAAACAGTTTACCTGGGAAGGCAAGCAGGGCTTTAAAGCAGAATACTTCAATAACATGGAATTGAAAGGTGAACCTGTAGCTGTAAGAACCGAAAATTCCATTGATCATTTTTGGCAGGAAGGAGAAACGGTGACAGGTAACCTGGTGGCAACAAATTTCTCAGCAAGATATGCCACTAACTATACTGCAACTACTGATGGCAGTATCACATTTGAAACAGAAGGCGATGATGCCTACAAGTTACTGATCAATGATAAGGAAGCCATCAATGTATGGACACGCAACCGCATGGGTGCAAGAACCTATAAATTAAAAACGCAAAAAGATTCAGTCTATAAAATGGTGCTGGAATACTGGCAGGGCGCAGGTAAAGGGGAGATCCGGTTAAGAACAGGGAATTTTGAACCGACAGATTTTGCTGCACTGGTCAACAGCATAAAAGACGCAGATGCTATTGTGTATGTGGGAGGTATTTCACCACAACTGGAAGGAGAAGAAATGCCGGTGAATGCACCTGGATTTAATGGTGGTGACAGAACGACGATTGCTTTACCAGCAGTGCAAACCCAAATGATGAAAGCATTGCAAACCACAGGAAAGCCTGTTGTATTTGTAATGATGACAGGCAGTGCCATTGCGATTCCATGGGAAGATGAAAACTTGCCAGCCATTGTTAATGCATGGTATGGAGGACAAAGTGCCGGTACTGCAGTTGCGGATGTATTGTTTGGCGATTACAATCCTGCAGGAAGATTGCCTGTTACATTTTACAAAAGCGACAGTGACCTGCCTGGATTTAGTGACTATGACATGAAAGGCAGAACCTACCGTTATTTTAGAGGTGACGCTCTGTTTCCATTTGGTTATGGGTTAAGCTATACAACATTTAACTACAGTAATTTCAGGTTACCCCTAACTGTTACAAAAGGGAAAAACACAACATTAACTGTGCAGGTGACCAACACTGGTAAAATGAAGGGCGAAGAAGTAGTACAATTATATGTATCCAGTCAAAATAAAAATATCCAGGCACCCATCAGGGCTTTAAAAGGTTTTCAGCGGATCGAATTAAAAGCAGGTGAAACCAAAACGGTAAAATTTACTTTAACAAGTACTGATCTGTCATTGGTAAACAAGGAAGGTAAATTATACCAGCCTGAAGGAAAGATCATGATCAGCGTTGGTGGCGGACAACCGGGTATAAAAAATAAATCCAGCAGCAATGTTCTGAGTAAAACCATCATAATTAAATAGTGCTGATCACTTACTACAATCAATAAAAAACCAGCAATGAAAATACTCTTGCCATTATTCCTGTTCACAATAGTATCCTGCACTGTAAAAGCTCAATACCCTGCTGTAACGATCCCGGGTTCTGAAGTGAGAAAGATAACCTCATCCATTGTAAAAGGACAGGAATACGAACTGCAGATATTACTGCCGGGAGGGTATAAAGAAAGCAACAAAAAATACCCGGTTGTTTTTTTGATGGATGCACAGTGGGATTTTCCATTGGTAAAATCGATCTATGGCCAGCAGTACTATGATGGCTTTATCCCGGAGCTGATTATTGTTGGCATTACCTGGGGCGGCACACACCCCAATGCAGACAGTTTACGTGCAAGGGACTATACACCCACTCAGGAAAAGCGGTTTTTACAAAGTGGCGGTGCTGATAAATTCCTTGACTTTATGAAACAGGAATTGTTCCCATTTTTGGATGTCAATTATAGGGTGGATAATAACCAACGGATATTAATGGGTTGCTCACTGGGTGGATTGTTAACATTGTACAGTATGTTTACCCATACGGATATGTTTACAGGATATGTGGCAGCAAGCCCTGCCGTAGCCTGGAACGACGAAGTACTATATAAATACGAAAAAGAATTCGGCGGCAAAAAAGTAACTAATCCTGTTCGTTTGTACCTTACCGTTGGTGATGTGGAAAGAGGAAATAACATCTTTACAAAAATGAGTGGCTATATACAAAGCAGGCAATACAGCAATGTTTCCATCCGGTCAAAAGTTTTAGAAAACACTGGCCATTCCGGCACCAAGAGCGAAACCTATAACCGGGGCCTGCAGTTTATGTTTGAAAAACCAGATCTACCGCTGCCCGGCAGCCTCCGGCAGCTTTATACAGGGCGCTATGCTGATTCAAATGGAATCACACTCGAAATAAAATACGAGAAAAGCCAGTTAGTGGTATTTTCTTCTCCCTCGGAAGAGGAGCCAATGAAATATGCAGGCAACCACTTGTTCTATTCGAATGCAGCATTCTTAAATCTTGTTTTTTCACCTGATGGGAGAACATTTCAGCTAAATCAATTTGGTGGAAGCTCCACCTTTACAAAGAAATAACAGGCGGGCATTCTGACACTATAATTAAACGCTACTGATGAGTCTCCTTAAAAAAAAATCTGGGATTGCCATTGTTGGATTAGGCAACTATGCAACAGGTCAGCTAATACCTGCCTTGCAGCAGACATCCCATTGTTATTTAGCTGGAATTGTTTCAGGCAAGTCATCAAAAACGGGTGAATGGAAAGAAAAGTATCAACTGCCGGATAAAAATTTCTATACGTATGAAAATTTTGGTTCAATTGAAGACAATCCAGATATAGACATAGTATATGTCACTTTACCAACGCACCTTCATGCTGAATATTCTATCCGTGCATTACAGGCCGGCAAACATGTTATCTGTGAAAAACCAATGGCCTTTACTATTGCTGAATGTGATGAAATGATGGCAGCAGCAAAAAAGGCCAATAAGTTTTTATCCATTGGTTATCGTTTGCAGTTTGATCCCTATCACCTGGAAATGATCCGTCTTGCAAAAGAAAAGGTATATGGCGAAATAAAAAGTATTGATACCGCCTTTTCCTTTATGCCCGAAGCTGGTGAATGGCGCTTGAACAAAAACATTGCCGGAGGAGGCCCCTTAATGGATGTCGGCATCTATTGCATACAGGCGGTTTGTTATATTACAGGAACCACGCCATTGGCTGTAACCGCACACTCCGTTCCTGTGAGTGACAATAAAAAATTTATTGGCATTGAAGAAACCATACACTTTCAAATGGAAATGCCAGGGGGGATAACAGCCAACTGCCGCAGCAGTTTTTCAGAAGAGATCAGCTACTTAAAGGTAAACTGCAGCAATGGCTGGTTTGAACTGGACCCTGCTTATAATTTCGGCGGGTTAAAAATGAATACATCTGATAGAAGAAATTTTGATATGCAAACGATTTCTCAACAGGCAACACAAATGGACAACATGGCACTGTCCTTTCAAAACAACCAGCCTTCCATTGCTTCAGGAGCAATGGGCAAAAGAGATATGATCATCATGGAGGCTATTTATGAAGCAATGGAAACAGGCAAAAGAGTTGCATTAAAAATGCATTGAGTAATAACTAACTCCTGAAAAATACTCCCAGCTTATTAATTTTTTTTTCACGACATACTCCGGAAGATCTTACTGCAACTCAGCGATCCTTGCAAATTCGTCGCCCAGTTTATTACTAAGGCTCTCAAATATCCCGTAGTATTTCATATAAGTATGATGATGATTTTCCCCCGGGGTATAACTATCAGCTATCTCGATCTGTGCAGCGGCTTCATCCAATGATTTAAATATACCCATTTCCGTAGCCGCTAATAAAAAAGCACCAAAGCTTACGCTGTTTGAATTTTTGGTAATGTGGACTGGTTTATTAAACATATCTGCTATCATTTGTGCACAAAATGGTATCGTTGCAAAACTTCCATTTACCGACAACGCACTGATATGCCTGTGTTCTGCCAGCATTTTCCCAATACTGTAAATTTCATACAATATCCCTTCAATAACAGCCCTGATAAAATGCTGCCGCTCATGTTTAATATTGATACCAAAGAACATACCTCTTGCATCCGGGTTCCAGATAGGGGCACGCTCACCCAGCAGGTAAGGCAAAAAGAGCAGTCCTCCAGAACCAATGGGCACCTTGGTTGCTTCCTGCAGCAGGCTGTTCATACAACTCTCCAGGTCATAGGCTGTGGCAAAATCCCCGAACTGTTTTGCAAACCATTCAAAAGTACCTCCTCCACTGTTGCTCGGGCCTCCGCTTACAAAACAATTTTCCGTAATTAAGTAATTAAAAATCCTTTTCTTTTCATCATGCAGCATTTTGTTGCCGACTACCCTTACTGCGCTGCTGTCTTCAATAGTGATAGTGGCTTTGTCGCTGTTCCAGATGCCGGCGCCCAGGGTTGCCAGGCATCCATCGCTGGAGCCGATGAGTATTTTGGTATCAGCACTTAAACCCAATGAATTCTGGTAGGCTTTTTTTAATGTGCCTGCCGTAGCAAACACCGGCACGAGTTGGGGTAGTTTATCGGCAGTGATGCCGGCAAAATGAAGTGCCTCCTGCTCCCACGCAATGGTATTGATATTTAACATGCCGCTTGCACAGGCCAGGCTGTAATCTATCATATACTCTCCCGTTAGTTGATGAACCACATAGGATTTGATGGAAAGAAATTTTCCTGCCTGTTGAAATTTCTGTTGATCATTATTTTTCATCCAGGCAATCTTCAGCATGGGCGACATGGGGTGAAGCGGTGTGCCGGTACAATTATACATGGCGTCGGCAATGGAAGATTCTTTTATTTCAATAGCTTCTTTCTTCGCCCGGTTATCTGCCCAGGTATATGCATTTCCAAGGGGAATACCATGCTTATCAACGGCGAGTGTACTATGCATGGAAGAACTGAAACATACCGAGGCCACTTTATATTTTTTCGGATGAATTTTTTCGTTCAGCAGGTTTTTAAGCACATACAGCATCGTGATAAATATCTGCTCAGGGTCCTGCTCGCTGTAATCAGGCTGCGTATGAAAAGTGGGGTAATAACCTTTCATACTGCCGATAGCAATACCATTCAGGTCGAAAGCAAAAATCCTGACAGCATTGGTACCCAGTTCTATAGTGATGATACATTTCATAAAAACTATTTATTCAGTAAAAGAATTATTTTTTCTAAACTCACCGGGTGTAAAGCCAGTCAATTTTTTAAATGTGGTTGAAAAATGCTGTGATGAATAAAACCCGGTATCCAATGCAATATCAGTTATGCTGATATGCGGCTTTTTTAACAGCCTGATTGCCTCGGAGATCCTGATATTAATAAGGTAGTTCAAAGGTGTAAATCCAGTATAGCTTTTAACTTTCTCATTAAACAGCGTATTACCCAATCCTGCCAGTGCAGCCATTTCATCCACCGTCCACTGATGAGAAATATCCTTACGCAAAGCTTCATCCAGTTTCATAAATGTTTTATGAAAATCGCGGCCGGGATTGTTTTGCCGGGTGAGCTGTCTTGTAAGCAGTATAAACAGTTCGTCAATATAATTATTCACCCGGGCATAATAGCCTACTTCCTGGTTGCATAGCTCCTGCTGGATACTTTTAAGTATTTTTCCCGCCTCATTCAGTTTTGTTATTACAAGCGGGTTGCTGAGCAATAAAATTTTGCTGATGGCAATGATTTCATTACCGGATAAACTGCTCCATTTATCCAGGATAATTTCATCCGTACCCTTCAGGTCTGCATTAATATGTAAAAAAGAAAACGAACCAATTTCCAGCACCGCACTGCTGCTGCCAAATTCCTGCCCCGGAAGTATTAACGCAACATCACCTGGAAAAAGGGTATACTCACTGTTATGAATATGCCAGTGAAATTTACCGTCTAAAATATAAAGAAACTTTACGCCGGTCATAACGGCTTTGGGCAAAGCGTTCAGCTGCACATAGGAATTTTTTACAACGCCCAGTTCCAGGATATGCGGAAACAAACTCAATTCCTCAGCACTGCCTTGCATTAGCACAAATTGGTTCATACAGCATTTTCTTGTTTCAGTACTACTATAAAGTACAAGTTATCCTAAATTAAAAATAAAGAAAAGAAATTTAGTCCTCCTTCTTGTATAAAATCCACCATAGTTTATTATTGGAAGTCTGCAACTTATTATTATAATACGTTTGTTGCGGAATTGATTTTTTTACCAAACAATTAGCTATATGAATAAACTTACACGCCCCCAATGGGTTTTCCATGTCTTTACTATTTTCTCCCTGTTAATGCTGGTCTCCTCCTTTTCGTTTGGCCAAACGATTACAGGAACCGTATCTGATGACAATAACAAAGCACTGTCGGGTGTAACGGTATTGGTGAAAGGTACCAGCAGAAACGCTGTAACCGGCAATGACGGAAAATTCACCATTGCTGCTAAAAGCGGGGAAAGCCTGATTTTTACTTATGTAGGATTTGCCATGCAGGAAGTTACTGTTGGCAATGATATCAATATATCTGTGAGCATGGCCAAAAGCAAGCCAGGTGAAATGGATGTGGTGGTAGTAACCGCTCTTGGCATCAAACGCCAGGAAAGAAAATTAGGGTATGCAGCCACGTCAGTAAAAACAGAAGACCTGGTGATCAACCGGACTACTAATGTGGGAGAATCACTCGAAGGAAGAGTGGCTGGTCTTAACATCACAGCACCAGCTGCCGGTGCTGGCGCCAGCACACAGATACGGCTTCGTGGACAGGTTGGTTTCTCTGGTTCCACCAACTCACCGCTGCTGGTAGTGAATGGCATCCCGCTGGACCAGGGTGCCAGGAATGCAGAAGGCGGTGGAAACACCCGTGACCAGGGCGATAACCTGCAGTCGATAAATCCGGATGATATTGAAAGCATGACTGTATTGAAAGGATCTACTGCTTCTGCACTATATGGCTCAAGAGCCGCTGCTGGTGCCATTATTATTACCACCAAATCAGGAACAAAAAATTCAGGTGTAGGTGTTGAATTCATGTCGAGCCATACTACTCAAACCGCATTGAATTTTATGGACCAGTTTCAAACAGTATATGGACAGGGAACAGGAGGCTTAAGGCCAACCTCTGCTGCCAGTGCTGCCGGCAGTGGCCAGTTTGGCTGGGGAGAAAAATTAGACGGGGTGCCTACGCCTATTTTTGATGGTACGCTCCAACCTTATTCCGCTTATGAAAACAGGTTGTTTGATTATTTACAAACAGGTTCCAATTTTACCAATACGGTTGCGTTATCCGGCGGTGGTGAAAAAGGAAGCTTCAGGGTATCGTTTTCAAATGCTGATGCAAAAGGTATTGAGCCCAGGGATGAATACAAAAAGAAGATATTTAACCTGGGGCTTAATCAAAACATCACTAAAAAACTCAAGTTAAATGTAAACATCAACTGGTCGAACGAGATACAAAGCAACCCGCCACAGGTAGGTGTTCAGGGTGGAGGCTCTGTAAACTTTTTCACCAGGCTGGCTATTTCTACTCCTTCATCGGCTTTTGAAAATAGTGCTTTCAATCCTGCTACCGGAACAGAGGCACAGACATCCGGCTTCCAGGGCACTTTGCTTAATCCCTATTATGCCAACCAGGCAGGCCAGAGTTGGGTGAACAACAGGGACCGCATATTGGGAATGGTTAGCTTACGATATGATTTTACAGACTGGTTGTACATCATGGGCAGGTACAATTATAATTATTCGGTGAATACCAACGAGTCTAAAATTCCTTCTGGCATAGGAACCAGCGTAGCAACAAATGCGGATGGTACTTACAAAGGCACTTATAATAT
>ERZ795056.5571-NODE-5571-length-12576-cov-10.086734_pt1 | contig 12576 bp, 6 predicted proteins | sample MGYA00375140_ERZ795056 | MGnify/ENA primary metagenome ERZ795056 (study PRJEB30185, sample SAMN05720227) | activated sludge metagenome | isolation source: Anaerobic digester | place: USA | collected 2015-03-09 ...
TGCAGTAATTGATGATGCCGACAAATTCGGTTTCAATTGGATCGTCAACTTTTTGCGTTCCTTTTTCCTGAATACTCCGGATGCGGGACGCCTTGATGAAAATCTGGTCTGTTACAGAAGGCAACCGCATGATTCTCCAGGACGTGCCATAGTCGACACTTTTACTGATGAAAAGACTTCTGCATTTGTGAATTACTTCCCGGAATTGCGTTTCTGTTTTTGTCATAATCGGCCCCTGTTTTCAGTCTGCAAAAAAGGAGCGAATTCCATCCTGGTCAAAATAGAGTTCCGTCAAATTTCCGGTTGCAAGGTGTGAGGTTTAATAAATTTTCTGAGTTGTCAGAATGAAAAGCAGGTGATATGACTGAGAATCTGCGGATTCGTCAAATACCTGACTGATTTCAGCATTGAACAACAGAATATGGTTCAAAGAAAAAACCACCTCTTGTGAAGGTGGTTTTCTTTCCATGTTGTCTGAATTTACCTGAGCCGGGTGGGTATGGGCAGGGCCTATGCCAACCGCGGATTTGGAGAACACACTTTCCAAATTTCCTCAAGTAACTCTCACACACGAGGACGTTGACTGATTACCAATAGAGCTGGTTGATCAGGTCAAGTATTTTCCGGACGGAATCAGGTTGGTTTTTAATGTGTATGTCCAGCCAGCCGTCTTCTATTCGTATTTCATTTCCACTTGCTGTCAGGCAAATGGTGGATGAGTTGAATTTCTCTTTCAGTTCACCGGCCACTGTTCCAATTGGATTCTGCCCGATCGCATCAGCTGTAGTTATCACTACCTGAGGACGCAAAGTTTCTGCCATCAGCAGTGCTGCTTCGGTGGTGGGTGCCAGGATAACGTTCTTTTTCGATTTGATCAGACTCTGGAAAAGTTTGGCAATCAATCCTTTCCGGTCTTCGATGAGTAAAATATTTGGATTCTTTGTCTTTTCCACAATACTAGAGTCATGGGTGGTTACACCGACTTCTTCCATCATTTTGCTGGCCAGATTCCAGAAATCATCGAGCTCAAGGTCCGAAACAAAAGTGGTATGCTCTTCTTTGGTAATGAGAATGAGGTTAGTCGGACTGTTACCGGAATCGTATACCGGCAGAATAACGCCTTTAAAAGAAACATTCGATTCCGTCAGGCCAAACGTAATGGCTCCGGGTTGTCCTTTTAAAGCCCGTTTCACGCAAAGCAGAAGTTCTGCCTTGCCTTCATCGCAATCAAATAGTTTGGCGAAATTTTGATGAATCAGTTGATTTTCGGACTTCCCGGAATTCCGGATAAAGTGGGTATTAAAACCTGTGATTTTGCCGGATGGATTCAGAACCAATAAGTTAAAATGGCGAACCAATCCTTTTAAATGCGGGCTTTCTCCTAAGATAATATCTGCAAGTAGACCTGCCTTCATGAAGTATTTAAGTTGATGTTGAGATTTTTCCAGTTTCAAAATCCAATGGAAATCGTTCGATTGGTTTTGACGTTACAAAGGTGTGGGCTGGAATCCGATTATTTCGGTCGAATGCGGATCAGGAATTGCAGTGTAATGTTTACAAAAAAAAATGGACATCGAACTAAATTAGTGCGACGTCCATACAACTTAAACTACTCAACCACTTAAAACTGAAACAAAGGTAATACTTTCAATTTGAAGTTTTCTGCTATTCGGTTTAAAACAGAAGCTTTCACCTCAATGGCTCATTTTCCTCGATAAAATAAAAAAAACATTCGATATATAGTCAATATTGGCCCAGCCTGATGAGGTTGGTTGAGACGAATGAACATAAGGAATATTTCAGGCGGCTTCCCCTGAAAATCGAAAAAATACCTATTCTTTGCACATTCCTTCCGGATGAGGGAAAATCACAGGATGTATATAACATATTCATTGGCAGTTCTGTTCCTGCTCGTTTTGGCAGGTTACATTCTTCAGCGCCGTCGGATGAATCTCGAAAGAATGGGGTTCCGAAGGTTGCTGCAAGACGCAGAGAGGATCCGGAAAGAGAATTTTGATGCTGAAGAGAAAATCCAGGCTTTGAACAGCCAGAAGGTACTTCTGGAAACGAAAACAGAACGACTCATTCAGGAGTACGAAAAGAAACAATCTGAATTACAGCACTTTCAGGAGATTGTTGAAGAAACCGATGAATTTCTTTTCGAAGTGGATTACAAAGGAAGATTCATTTATGCCAATCCTGTCATGCTCCAGAAACTCGGTTACAGAGAGGCCGAAATTCAAAGGATCAGTTACCAGCGCCTGGTACCAGCAGAAAACCTGAATGAGGTTCTGTCGTTTTACCACAGGCAATACAAAGAGAAAAAGTCCAGTACATATTATGAATGGGAAGCAGTAAACCGATTTGGGGAATCGGTGTTTGTCGGTCTCCGGCTCAAAATGTTCTTTGATCTGGATGGCAGGATTCTGAAAGTGAAAGGCAGTGCCCGGGACCTTTCCGTTCAAAAGGCGGCTCAGAAAAAGAGCAAATTGTTCGACGAGTGGCTGGAAAAGTATTTGATGGCCGACCCTGATCCGGTGATGATTTTTGAAAGGACGGTATCGCACTCGAATCCGGGCAAATCAAGCCTGATCTGGGCAAATAAAGCCATTCTCGGATTGATGAGTCTCGACTGGTTTGAAGTGGAAGGACTGACACTTGAGCAGATTTCATCATCTCTGACGGAATCGGTGATGACGAAGCTGCAAGAACCTTCCGACTATGTGCCATGGAAAACCACCAAGGGACCCGACCGTGTATTTCAGTTGCTTGCAAGAGCAGGTGAAAACATTTTGCTTATCCAACTTATCGATGTCACAAGGCCTTCCGGAATCTTTGCGAGGATTGAAAAAGAACGGAGGTTTTTTCACCAGATCCTGGAGAATTCGGGTGTGGAAATAGGGGCACTTTCTTCTGAAGAACGCTATGCCTATGTAAATCCTTCCTGGGAACCAAACAGCGATCACCGGGAATGGATGCTGGGGAAATCGGATGAGGATATTGCCAAATCGGATGGTGCAGATCTGAGTCTGGCACTTCTGCGAAAATCCAAATTTGATGAAGTGCGGCTCCTGCTGGAAAAGGTTCGCTTTGAGGAATTTATTCTGGATAAGGACCAATTGGTGAAAACCATCATTCGGGAAGTGAGTCCGGTTCTGTCTGCGGGAAGAAGCCTGGAAGGATTTGTCAATCTGGGTCTGGATAAAACAGAATTTCAGCGCAGACGTGAGCAATTCATGGAAATTCTGGACCGGTTGTTTATCCGCATCCGTTTCATTGGAATTGAGTCTTCTGTCAGTTCAGATCATCCTTCATTTCACTTTCTTACCGAATTGTTTTCCGAAATGCAGGGTCAGAATGAATCCAGACTGGCTGGTCATCTCTTCAGTCAGGCTTCTCCGCTTCATTATTATCCGGCAACTTTGAGTATGCTGGCAGGCAGTATTCAAAACCTGAGCCGCAAATTAAAAAACATCCGGCTGACCGAAGAGTCGGCCCAGTCCAGAAAGGTGATTTTCCTGCTACCTGTCGTGGGTATTCTGGAAACAATGGAACGGGCGGCGCAACAGCATCCTGAAATTAATTTTGATGTGGCTGTCACCTTTCAGGAATTGAGCGAAGATCATCCCGGAATCCAGATTTCCATCACCGCAGATTCAGGTGAGCACCAGAATCCCGAAGTGATACGGACTATGCATATTCTCCAGTCCATCTGGAGTGAATCCAGGTCTTTTGCTGAGGTATCCGAACAGACCTTGGTTTTACGGGTTCCGGCCATTCTCGCCAATCAACCTGATACCCATCGGATTGAGTCTCCTTTGAAAATTTTACGGGATAAAAAGATCATTGCCGGGCCTTCTCTGAACCGGAAGGCAGTCTGGAATGCCGATGAATTGCGGCATCATGGAGCAACGGTTACAGGATTGAAGACGATTTTCGGAATCAACAAATACCTGAGCAGTGGTGATTTTCATCTGGTCATCTGGTGGGGCGATTCAGTTGACGATCTGGAGGAAGTAGATGTGTCTCTTTTGAAAAAACACAATCTGAAACTCCTTTTTTATATTCAGGACGCGGGTCAGATTCGATCGATACCGTCCGGAGGAAACGTGATTGTAAAATCACCGCCGGTTTCAGGAAATGAAGCGGTTGAAAACGCCTGGATGTTTTCCAGAAGTGAATCCGATATGGATGGAACTGTGGCTCAGGAAAGACTGGAATCAATAGATCTCAATTTTGAGAAATTACTGGAGATTACGGAAGGGGACAAGGATTTTATGTTCAATCTGTTCAACTCCTATTTCAAAAGTCTGGCAGAATGTAAGTCAGAGTTTGAAAAACACCTCAACAGAGAAGACACCGATGGGCTCAAATTCCTGCTGCATAAAATCCGGGCCACAATCAAAACCTTTGACATTCGGTCCCTCGAACATGTTCTCAGTGATACCATCCACCGGATTGAGATTCACCAGATTCCAGACCAGACTGAAAAAGAAAAACTGATCCGGAAAGTGCACCGCATCTGCAACCACGTGAGGAAAAATCTCACCACCTTCGCTGCAACACAGGGAATCAGTTTGTAGTCAGCACGAACTATTTTGTGCCGGTTGAAATTTCGTTCAGGATTTCAGCAATTCTCCCGCAAAGTGCTTTCCGGCTATATTTCTCTACTGAGCCGGAGGCAGATGAATCCTTTCCGGATTTCCACTGTTCAAACAATTCGAGAACAGCTCGTTTTAAACCTTCGCCATCATCAAAACCAACAACAGGTCCGGCTTCAGCCTCCCGGATGATGTGTGCCGCATCGCCATCTACAGGCCCGATGCAAAGTACTGGTCTTCCTATGGCCAGATATTCGAAAATTTTACCGGTCACAATCCCTTTTGCGGACGGTACATTGTTGACGCTGAGCAGCAGTACACGGGCAGCACGCTGAATCTGAATTACTTCACTGTGCGGGACATAAGGAAGAAACTTAATCCAGGAAGTGTTTGAAAATCCGGCAATCTGTTGTTGAACAATCGGGTCGGCAACTCCATAAATCCTCACTTCCATATGCCGGGCTAAATCCGGATTTTCCTGGCGAAGCTCATTCAGCCCATTCCAGAAAGTGGGATGGCTTCGGGCTTTTCCCAGCATACCAATGTGGATGATGCTGAATTTTTCATCCATAGTCATTGGTTGACTAAGGTCGATATCGGCCGGATCATAGCCATTTGTGACAACTGAAACATTCCTGTAACCAGATTCCAGTGCATCCTCTTTCATTTGATTGCTCACCACCACCACATGATTTGCTTTCCGGCACACCAGACTTTCAAATCGTTTGTGCTGTCGGTCAGCCCATGGTTCGAGAGGAAGCTCATGGTAGAAATCAATTTTGGTCCAGGGATCCCGGAAATCAGCCAGCCAGGGAATATCATGTTTTTTCTTAATTGCCAGACCGATCATGTGCATGGAATGAGGCGGTCCTGTGGTGACCATCGCATCCACTTTGTTTTCTGAAAGCCATTTATTGAGGAATGAAACCGATGGATTGATCCAGAACATCCGGCTGTCGGGGATGAAAACATTGGCCCGTATCCACAAGGCCAGTCTGGCTTTCCAGGAAATCTTCCCTTCACCTTTCATCACCGGATTCACCTGGGCATCTGCCTTCTGACCCACCAGTTTGCTGTAAATCTGAAATGGTTCAAAAATTGGTTGTTTGATGATCTGGATTCCGGCCGGAATTTCGTCCAGTAGTTTTTCATCCTTCAGGTCAAAGTCCGGATTGGCAGGTGTGTACACAATTGGCTCCCAGCCATATAAACGGAGATATTTTACAAATTTCAACCAGCGCTGCACACCGGAACCAGCCGAAGGTGGCCAGTAATACGCAATGACAAGGACCTTTTTCAAATGAATACGAATTTAGGATTTGTTTTCCATTGTGAGTTGCCTCAACTCTTTGGCTTTCCAGGCTGTGAATCCCACAGTGGCAAATGTAACATAGGCTCCGTATGTAACCGATGATACCAGGCCGAGAAAACGTGCAGCCACCCCGGATTCAAATGCCCCCAGTTCATTGGAACTTCCGATAAAGATGGAATTGACAGCTGAAACACGGCCTTTCATTTCATCCGGAGTAAAAATCTGGACAATCGTCATACGAATGATGGCGCTCACATTGTCGAACAATCCGCCCAGAAACAACATGGCAAACGATAAAAGAAAACTGGTGCTGAGAGCAAAAATCAGATTGGTGAGTCCAAACAAAAAGACACAGATCAGCAACAATTTGCCGGCACCCTGGCCAAGTGGAAAACGGATCAGAATTCCGGCCATCACAAGACTTCCCAAAGCCGGTGCCGCCCGTAACCATCCCAACCCTTCCGCTCCGGTGTGGAGAATCTGATCGGCAAACAGTGGAAGAACCGCCACTGCTCCACCAAAAAGGACGGCAACCATATCCATCATCATTCCCGGAAACAAAATTTTATGCGACCATACGAACCGAAGGCCCACTCCAATCCGGTTGAAAATGCTTTCACCTGTGTTTCGATATTCTGGTTTTTTAATTCCCCTGAGCTGGAGAAGGGTCAGAACTGCCAGAAGTTGGAGACAGCACACCACACCAAACGAAAAAGCGCCTCCAAGATAGGCGTACAACAATCCTCCGGCAGCAGGACCACCAACTGCACCAATATGAAAAACAGCCGAATTCCAGACAGAAGCCTTCGATACTTCTTCTTTTGAAACCAGCTGTCCCAATAAGGCATTTTGAGATGGCGACAGAATTCCCCTGAAGAGACCCGTCATAAAAATGAGCGCATAAATCAACAAGGGAGAAACCGTTGTTCCGGATTCCGATTCAGAAGCCAGGAACCAAAGTCCAACACTGATGAAAAGATAGCCTACCTGAGAAAAGAGCATAAGGTTCCGGCGGTTGAACCGATCGGCCCAGGCACCGCCAAACAGAAGGAGCCCCACATATGGAATCACTTCAGCAAGACCAGTAAATCCCAGATCAAGGGCATTGTGGGTGATCTGATAAACAAACCAGGCAACAAGGGTTCCCTGCATGTTCACCCCAAGAGTGAAAAAACTTCGGGAACCCAGGAAAAGCAGAAAAGGAGTAGAAGATGCTGTCCCCGCTTTACCAATCATGGTCATTCGTCGGAGTCGTCGGTTTGAGCAGTAGGTTCCGGAACATGAAGCCGCGGATATTCCTGTTCATACACTTTTATGAGCAGGATCAGATAAGAAATCATGAGAGGTCCGATCACCAGACCCAAAATTCCAAACAAAGGAAGCCCCAGAATCACCCCCAGAATGGTAATCAGCGGGTGGGTATCGCCCATTTTTTTGGCAATGTACAGACGGAGAATGTTGTCGATGTTCATAATAACGACAGCACCTACAATGAGCAGACCGACACCTTTCCCTGTTTCGTTGTTTGAAATGAGATAGATACCGCCCGGAACCCAGACAAGTGGCGTTCCCAGCACAGGAATGAAGGCAGCAAAAAAGCTGATCAGTCCCCAGAAAATGGCATCGGGTACTCCGAAAATCCAGAAACTGATACCCACCAATGTTGCCTGAACCAGAGAAATAATTCCAAGTCCCAGTACATTGGCATTGACTGAGGCTTTTAGTTCTTCTGTCAGTGCTTTGATGGTCGGACTGGCAAAGGGCAGGTATTTGTAAACATGCTCATTCAAACTCCGGTTGTACACCTGAAGGTAGTACATCACAAAATAAAGCAAGCCCAGAATGATGAACACATCGAGGGCACCAGTAACCAGTTGCGGAAAGAGGTTGCTCAAAAATGATCCGAGGTTAGATGCGATCGAAGTAATGGTTTCTTTATCCTTCAGACTGAATCCGGAAAACTCCTCCATTTTTTTTACCCAGACCAGAATTTCCTGATAATGAGATGTGTAATACAAGATTTTATCCGTCAGAAGTACCGACAAAAACAGAAAGGGTAGTACAATGACAACAAAGGAAAGTACGATGATCAGAATGGAAGTAAGCGACGGTTTCCATTTTTTTACTTCCACCAGATAGCGGTACATGGGAAGGAAAAGAACGTACAGAATCACACTTCCAAACAAAGCCGACAGGTAATCCCGGAGCCCGAAAAGAATAAAGAAAAGCAGTAGCAGGATGCTGGCAATCAGCAATGTTTGCCGCTGTTTTTTTGTATAGATGTTTTTATGTGCCATGCTTTTCTTATTTCAGACAGAACTTAAAACCCGAAAATATCCGAAGGTTTCAGCTCCTGAACCGGTCCGAATTTACGCAGTGCATCAAAGTTGATTTTGTCTTTCTTTCCGATCAGAACCAATGTGTATTTCTTGTTCTTCACATACGTTTCCTGAAAACGTTTCAGATCATTAAGTGTCAGTCCTGGTGTCTTCTCAAAAACCAACTTCCTCATATCTGAATTCAGTCCTTTTTTCCGGGTAGATAGGTAGGAAAATAAAACGGACGCTTTGGTAACACGCTCACTGCGAAGGGAGGTTTGGATGGATTCTTTGTTGAGATTCAACGACGCTTCTTTCAACGGAATGTTTTCCAGCACGTCCAGCATAGACACCATCGCTTCCGGCAATTTATCGGCCTGACAACCAATGTACGAAGTCATATAATTGGGCTTTCCTTTTTCAGAAGCAAGATTATATCCGGCATAAGCGCCGTAGGCCAAAGCTTTTGATTCTCTCAGTTCCTGAAACACAACTGAACTCATGTTTCCGCCCATATATTCGTTGTACAGATTGGCTAAAACAACCTGCGTACTGTCATAAGGAACGGATTTCGAAATGAAAAGAAGTTCGGTCTGAACCATATCGTAATCGAACCAATATACTTTGTTGCTGTCTGTAGCCAGTTCGGTGAATGCCTTTTTCGGTGGAACAGAAAGGAGCTGAGCTGGTGTTGGTCGGACTTTCTCCAGGGAAGCCAGCATGTCACTTTCTTCTGCCGGACCGTAGTACAGAATTTTGTGTTCAAACGTGGAAAGGCTGCGGATAAATGCCAGCAGATCGTCTTTGCTCACAGATGAAAGTTCTGAGTTTTTCAAAATGAAATGAGCCGGAGACTCTTTCCCAAACTTGGCGTATTGCGACAAACCTGCCTGAAGGATAAAGCCTTTGTCGAGTTTCTGGTTTTCACGCTCTTTAATCAAACCATCCACCAAAACGGCCAGATCTTCTTTCGATCCTGTTGGCTGCGTTAAAAGTTGATCCAGCAAGCGAACGGACGGTTCGAAATTTTCCTGAAGTCCTTTCACCGTCACATAGCATTGGTCGTTGTTGGATTGGAATGAAATTTCTGTTCCCAGCTTGAATAATTCAATCTTGAACTGATTTCCGTCTTTGTTGCCTGCTCCGCAAAGATCCAGAAACCGACCTGCCAGTTCCATTTTCTTATCGGTCAGTTCGCCGAATTCAAGCAGATAGGTTAGCTGGAAAAGAGGAGTGGATTTGTTCTTTTTGTACAACACTTCAACACCTGGCTTCCAGAAGGAGTGCGCCAGATCTTTGGAGTAATCCAGAAACTGAGGTTCAAGCAAAGGGGAGTTTTTGCTGGCAACTTTCTTGTAAAAATCGGAGGATCCGTCCTTGTTCAGGAAGTTTGGGGTAATGGACGGCTTCGAAATTTTGATGGGATTCGGGTCTTTGCCCGTAACTTTTTCAACCGAAACATATTGGTTACCATAGTACTTACGCACAAAATTCATGATCTCCTGTTTGGTGACGGACTTCAACTGATCCGTTTCTTTCCATACATCGGCCCAGTTCGCATCCAGAATAAAGGCATTCATCTGCGCAAATGCCCGGCCCTGGTTGTTGTCAAACTGACGGAGCTCGTTGATTTTCATGTTGTTCACGATTGCAGGAATCAACCAGTCTTCGAATTTGCCTTGTTTGATTGAATCAAGCTGAGCCAGGATAAGATTGCGGACGGCAGCCAATGATTGTTTTTCACGAGGTGAACCGTAGAATATATGGGTCGTATAATCTTTGTTTTCGTCCAGATATGTTCCCGCTCCCAGCACCAGTTGTTTTTGGTTCAGGTTGAGGTCTATCAAACCCGCCTGCCGGTTTTGAAGCATCTGATCAACCAGACCTGCGAGCAGACTTTCTCTCGTTCCATATCCAGGCAACCGGAATCCGATCATCACACTTTCTTCTGAAGGCCCCAGTACTTTCTTGATGATTGGCTGGGTAATCGGTGCTTCAACCGGTGCTTTCCAGGCTGGAACAGGGCGGGAAGGCATGTTGCCGAATGTGCTGTCGATCAGACGGATGGTGCGGTTTGGATCCAGATCACCGGCCAGGCAGATCGCCATGTTGTTCGGTACATAATAGGTGTTGAAAAACTTCCTGATTTCGGTAATCGATGGGTTTTTGAGGTGTTCAACAGTTCCGATTGTGGTCTGTGTGCCATACGGATGTTTTTTGTACAGATTCGCAAACAGGGTTTCCTGTACTTTGTCGTCGTCGCTGTCGAGCGACATGTTTTTTTCTTCGTACACTGCTTCCAGCTCTGTGTGAAAAAGCCGGGGCACAAGAAGACTGAATCGTTCCCGTTCGATTGCCAGCCATTTTTCCAGCTGATTGGCAGGGATGGAATTCATGTACACCGTCTGCTCATTGGATGTAAAGGCATTGGTTCCTTTCGCACCAATCAGACCAACCATTTTGTCGTACTCATTGGCGTAGCAAAGTTTGCTGGCTTCAAACGAAACCTTGTCAATTTGCTTGTACAGCGCTTTCCGTTTCACCGGATCTTTCAGGCGACGGTACCGGTTGAACATCCGCTCGATGCTGTCAAGAAGGACTTTTTCTTTGGCGTATTCTTTCGCCCCGATTTGTGAGGTGCCCTTAAAAACCATGTGCTCCAGGTAGTGGGCGAGTCCTGTGTTGTCAGACGGATCGTTTTTGCTTCCAGCTCTCACAGGAATGAGGGTGAAGATCTGAGGAAGGTCACGGTATACAGAAAGGTACACTTTCATTCCGTTTTTCAGTGTGTAGATGCGTGTTTCGGTAGGATCTCCTTCCACCGCCTGATATGTATAACCGGCTTCTGTGAGCGTTTTGGTTTCATATTTCTGTGCTGAAACGGAAACGGTGATCAGACAGAAAAAAAGGAGATGGATCATCCGGCTGATCGTCCTGCCGGGGTGTAGTTGGTAGTGCATTGGTTCGAGGAAATTCCTTTTGATGCGAAATGACTGCAAAACAAGGCTTTTAATCCCGAAAATGGAAGTCAGTTTGAAAACTAATCATGTCGTGCGATGGTCTTTTTCTTCGCTCTTTCTGAGCGTTTGAGATGTGATTTTTACGCGTTTCCGGCCTTTTCTCCAGCCATTTTACACCTAACTTGCCGCCGGAAACTTTCATTTTCTCTGTTGCGAAATCTCCTGATTATCGGTTTGTTGATTGGTATTTGCCTGTTCCGGATGGGCGAGACCATGGCGCAAAGCGGCACGAAAATCCGGAAGAAAATCCCCAGGCCCAGTTCAGATTTCCAACTGGACAGCCTCACCATCATTGCCCCCACACTTCGCTGTATTTCGGATACCAGTCTTCGGTTTGCCTACGATTTCAAAACCGGCAGAATCCAGACTCAAAAAGGTACATTTTCAGGAGACTCCGTCACATTTGAATATTACCGGTATCCGTTTGATGCATCGAAACCAGTATATGCGTTCAGTACCGCTTTATACGATTCCCTCCTTTCATTTGCTGATTATCCCGGTTTGGAACGAAAGCCCGAAAAGAGGGAGGAATTGTTTGAAATGCCGGGCATTCAGAAGTCAGGTGTCATTTCGAGAGGAATCAGCGTAGGAAACGGACAGAACGGATTTGTCAATTCCGCACTGAACCTCCAGCTCGAGGGGCAGCTTTCTCCCGAGATCCGGCTCACAGCGGTTTTATCGGATCAAAGTGTGCCTTTTCAACCGCAAGGAAATACCCAGCAGATCCGGGAACTGGATAAAATTTACATCCAGCTCGACCACAATCAAGGTCGGTTACTGGCGGGAGATGTGGTCCTTAAAAATGAAGAATCACAGTTCCTTCGCTACTATAAAAACATTCAGGGAGCGCAGGTCGAAGCGTATTGGGATTCAACCAAACAAAGCAAAACCCGGGTCGGTGCCGGCGTGGCGAAAGGGAAATTTGCATCAGTTGTGGTCACCGTTACGGAAGGAGTACATGGTCCGTACCGTCTGCGGCCTCCCAACAATCCGGATTTGCTGGTGGTGATTCTGGCCAATTCGGAACGGATTTATTTTGATAATCGTCTGTTGAAACGTGGCTTCAACCAGGATTATGTGATCGACTACAACACGGGCGAACTTACCCTCAACAATAATCTGTTGGTGACCCAATTTACCCGACTTCGGTGCGATTTTGAGTATTCGGAACGGAATTACAGCCGGACCATTGTAATGGGTGAACACGAAGAAAAAATCGGTCAGGCCACCATTCAGTTGACGCATTACCAGGAGCAGGACAATGCCAGCCGTCCGCTGAGTTTTTCACTCGATTCTCTTTCGTCATCCATCCTCAACCAGGCAGG
>ERZ795056.5583-NODE-5583-length-12557-cov-7.167253_pt1 | contig 12557 bp, 8 predicted proteins | sample MGYA00375140_ERZ795056 | MGnify/ENA primary metagenome ERZ795056 (study PRJEB30185, sample SAMN05720227) | activated sludge metagenome | isolation source: Anaerobic digester | place: USA | collected 2015-03-09 ...
CTCTACCAAGATCTGGCTCGACTAATCCGTAAATTATCGGGCAATCAGCTACACTTCGCTTTTTTTGCACAGGAGCAAGTACTCCCTCATCTAAGTGTCATTGAACGCCAGATGCAAGGTGTAGAGTGCTTTGAGCCACCCGGCTTGCAGTTTGAGGAGTTTATCGAGTTCGTCAGTCGGCTCCATCTTGGCGAAGTATTGGATCGGCCACTCTATTGGAATCTTTTCGAGCGCGCGAGTGGTCATCGTACGAGCGGTCTGCTTCCTGGAATAGCGGATACCCTCGCACGAGCATCCGGAACTACATTGCTGACTATTCAGCAAAGTCCCGCATCAGATCTTATCGGGGTAGCAGAACTCCAACGATTTGAGCGTGTTCAGCGAAAAACAGCAGCGGAAAAGCTTCTGTGTTTCATCTTGCCGTTTCGTCCCCGTGATGCTCAACAGCTCTTTCCCGGAGAGCCGATCCTTGCTGCCATAGATGAGATGCGTTCGCTGGGTCTGCTGCTGCCTCATGACGCCGAACATGTCGAAATGCACCAGGCGGTGCGGGATCGACTCGAAAAAGCACTCGCACCTGATCTCTTGAGAGAGACGCATCAACTACTTGCCCGCTACTACCAAGAATCCGGGCAGATCGTCGCTGCCGTCAGTCACTTCGAAAGAGCAGGAGCAACCGATGCTGCGCGCAACTTGGCAAGGAAGGTATATCTGCGCGGGGAGCATCAGTGGGAACTTCAAGAGTTCATTAGAAAGCACCGATTACTCAGTGCTGCTGAAATTGCCGAGAGATTAATAAGCGGATCAGATGGGGCATCCCGTGAGTTACTTCGTGGAGGGATATTTCCTGAGGCGGCTTCCGTGTTGCTGCAGGCTGTCTATAGCCAGCCAGAGCGCTTTGAGAAAGACTACCGCTGGGCTTGGGACATCGTAGAGGGTATTTTACTTTGTGACTCGAGATGGCTCTATGAGCTCACTACATTTGTTCGCGGGAGGAACACGAATAAAACTCACTCCAGCATAGGTTGGATAGTGATTGCGGCAAGGAGGGCTGGGGTTGAAGTTGATGTCAGGTTGCTAGAGCTGTTTCAGGTGAGCAACAATGATGTTAAGCGACAGTTGGTGCAGTTCCTCCTGCATGATGCTCGACGTAACGTGCTGAAGATTGCCTTTGAGTTCCTTCAATCACAGCAGATTTCGCTTGCCAGCCATCAAGCAAGTCCACTTGGGCTACAAATAGCTCTGCATCAAGAAAAACAGATCGTTGAGTTTCTGGCAGCACTTCCTGAAGTGAACGACGAAGCACTGAGAATGGACCATAGCGTCCAACTTGGTGTCCTGTCAGATTTTGTCTGGCAGGAACGTCCCCTCCTCCAGCTAGCTTGTCGTCGGCTGCTGGCTACCCCTGCGGAGCAAGAAGAGAAGGTGCTCATCGCAGCAATGCGCGTGCTGCTATTTTTGGGTGATGCGGAAGCTAGAAATCTTAGTGAAGAATTCCTGCTTGGTAATCAAGGCCGCAGCTTTCTTAAGAATCTAGCAATGCTAGCGATAATCCATCATCCCCAATCAGGAGATCGAGAACACTTTGGACGGCTTCTGATAGACCCAAGTTTACGGGTAGAAGCTCGAATCACAGTCATGATGGGGCTCATCATGCAGGGCGAGTCACCGTCTGACGTACTTACGAAGCTCACCGCCGCCGATCCAAAGCATGCCCAAGCGTATCGGTTTTTTGTGCTTATGCTAGGGGCAATAACTCCATTCCCAGAAGCAATACCTCTCCTCGAATCGAAGTTGGTGGAGATTAAGGAAGAGGAACAGACGCACATTTTTGCACCTCTCTACGCGAAGATTGCTGAGTTACCGGGTCAGGCAGTCACAGAGGCGCTACTTCGAGCGCTGGGCTCACCTTGGGCAATAGTCCGAGCATGCGCATTGATGGGCCTGAGTTACCGTCGCGTCCAATGTGCTGCTGAGCCTGTTGCAACGCTTCTTGATCAGGAGCAAGACCGCTCGATGGCATCCTTGGGACTTCTCGCAGAACTTGCCAGCAGACCAACAAGTCTTCTTCGAATGCAGTCGCTGTGGGAACGGTTTCCTGATTTCGAATACTGGCACTGCACGATGATCGGAAGGCTACGCGCCGTGGAGGCGGCGACTGTTCTTGTCCAAGCAGCTACGGACCCGACAAAGCCTTGGGAGGTTCGTAGGGCTGCGATCCTAGCGGCGGGGCGACTGCCTTACGAAGTAGCCCTGGCACACATCGTTGCACCGGTAATGCGCGAGCACTCATCGTTGCCCGGAGACAAGGCCTCCCTAATAGCTCATTCGCTGCTCGTCACTCTACTTAGTGAGCGATACCAAGACATAGTTGCGACCCTGCAAAGCGACCAAGACAGCTTTGTTGATATTTGGAGCCACATCTATGATAGGCAGAAAGCGCAGCGGATGGACCCTTGGGGTGATGAGCCATCAGGTGTAGATGCCGTTACTTGGCTCTATACGCGTTTGAAACAGCAGGAGACTACGGAGTCTCCCAATGCAATCCTAGAAGTGCTAAACGAACTGCATATCCCAATACTTCAGAGCGCGGTACTACGTGCGTTGTATTTGGCTGGGCACTCAGACGTGCTCGGGAAGATTGCGCTAGAGACACAAGAAGAGTGGCTTCTAATTCGAGCCCTAGTCGTGCACAACAAAGTCCCAGGTGCAGACAAAACCCTGCCCAAGCGCGCGTGCGAACGGGCCGAGCAGCCCAGTTGGCCCATTAGTCTTCGACTTTCGAAGGTTGTGAGTACGCTCTCGGGTGAAGAGAGGCCAGCACCGCCGGTCCCCGCACCTATAGGTGGGGATACGAATACGAGTCAGCCGTTTGAGGCCCATACGGTGGCTTGCTTAACTTATTCCGATGTGCTCACCGCCATCCATGATGGCCAGGTACCGGACGCGAAGCGCATCGTGTTGAGCGTTCATGATAAGGAGGAATTCAGAGATCTGGTAACTCGGTTGGACCCCAGGCACGATAATCGGTTGGAATACCTGTCGGTACCGCCGCGCCCCATGCTGAATCGTGATGGAATAGCTGTGCATGGGGTAAGAGCCGTTCTGATTCCCCAGCATGCGACAGTACGAAAGCGTCTGCGTCCGCTGCTCGCAGCATCCAATGTTTTCGGAATTGAGATTCCGTGGCATCGGCCCTTGCTAGCCCCCACTCTTCAGCCCTCTGAATATGCGAAAGACTATCTTCAACATGTTGGCATTCTGGGCCAACCAGAAGTTTTCGTGAGAGATCTCGAAAAGAATGGAGACCACTTACTGGTAACTTGTTGTCATCAGGATTTACAACTTTTAGTGCGCCCGTTAATCAATGAGCGATGGATCCCTGCGCTTATGCGCTTCAGTGCTATCGGTCCCAGGGATCTCCTTCATTCCGTCTGTAGCGCTGCTAGCCATATCACCACTCCGACGATTGAGCCGGTTTTAACATCCGCCTTTAGGCGGTGGCTGGCTTGGTTTGATCGGCAAGAGAAGCGACCGCAGCATACCGAACATCCATTATTATGGAACACTTTCCACTTCTTGTCTAAACACCCGCGATTTGAACAGGTTCTTGGGCATGAACAGCGCTTGATAGAAATCTATTCCCTCAATCTAGCAGCGCATCATAAGCAAGAGATAATAGAATATCTGAGACATCGGCCAGCAAGCTATATATTTATTGAACAGCAATTGATTCGAGCAACTTCATTTGATTACTTTGATGAGGTGGACAAGCTCGATGGCGCCGCCGATGAGTTGTTTAATCAGACGAATTGAGCATAACTGCAGTGTTAGGCAATTGGTATAGCGGACCGTCTGATATCTGCGCAGCCCGCTCCAGCCGCTACCGCTGACTTGGTTTCGTGCGCGCCGTGACAGTTAGACCCACCGCGCTTTATTCGCAGGGTCTCGCCTGCAGGGGGGGGGGAAATAGGGGGCGGGCGAATACCGTCCTAGAGCAGCGCAAGCTGGAACGGCCCCCCTCCGTCTAGGGTTGGCTTTTCGGCCCGCTTCTGAACCGAGTTAGCATTCTGAGAAGTGTCCGTTTTCTTGGCAGCGCTGCGTTTCAGTTGCCGACTGGGTAGTTCAGTCTTGGGCTTGGCAGAAGGCTGTTCATCTCGCTGCAACAAGTCGATGAACTCCACTCGGACACCATCGCTTTCGAGATGACGCTGAAGCCGGGCCGCTTGGCTTTGCGGAGCAGCGATCATCAACAGGCTCTTTGCTCGTGATATGCCGACATAGATCTTGCGTACGTCTTCCGCATCTTCGTCCGGTGCGACAGAAAGAAGATCGAGGATGTGCTTTGCTTCTGTCAACACAACACAGACGGCGGTGAACTCAAGGCCCTTGATAGAATGGATGGTCCTTGCGCTTAGCCAATCAGTGGCTGGCATAGCCAGCACATTTTCAAGCTGCGAATCATATTTCAGCTCATTGCCTGCTTTCGCATCCAGCAGTTCTTTTGCGTATTCGTACCAAGCCTTAGCATTGTCTTGCGTCGATTCTTTCCTTGGCGCAAGCGCTCTAATGTGTGAAATGACCTGCGGTCGCCACATCGCGGGCTGCAAATTCTCTTCTTGCAGATATTGGTGGTACGTCCGCCGCTTGATGCTCAGAGCTTGTTTGTGGTCTGCGGCATTTTCGTTGTTGTAGGTTTTCTTGGATTTCTTGGCGTCCTTTGTTTTCCTCTTTTTCGTGGGCAGTTTGCCCGCAATCTCGAGCATGACTTCATGAAAGCGCTCAAGCGCCTCGATTCGATCCCGGGCGCCGTTTGGAAAGTGAAAGTCCATGACAGCCTTGCCCAGACGCAGCAGGGAGGACGAGTTGTTCTTCAGGTCTTTATTCTTTCGTCCTACCGCGTTGGCAACACTATCGCTGGTTACGGCCAGCACGGGACACTGCTTCGGATCTAGGTTTCGCTGCTGAAGCAACCGTTGAAACTGTTCGCCGATAGCAGCGGTTACTCTCGTGCCCTGATAGGCTAGAACGTACACAGGAGAAGGATCGTCTCTGTAGATTCCTGCCGCTGTGAGAGGTGGGTGCTGACATCCCGGAGGACGTAAGGACCAGGCGGCATGGCAGATGTTTTGGCTGGACCGAAAGTTCCCGGTCATTGCAAGCCGGTCGGCTTCATTGAAGCTGTCGCTCAGCAGCGCCAAATCCTCTGCGGTGATTCCATTCCTGAAGGAATAGATCGATTGATCGGGATCACATACCACCTTGGTTGTAATTCCAGCTTCCCGCAGCCATTGAATAATCTGTAGGTCTTCAGGATTGCAGTCTTGGCTTTCATCAACCAGCACTTCACGAAACCGAGCTGCCAATGCAGCCGCTAACTTTCGCGACAGCGCTGAGCCCTCCCTCAGGCGCTTCGCGGCAATAATCCGCGCATCCCCATAGCCGAGCCAGCCCTGCTCGCAGAGCTGCTTATTTCGGGCCGTGGCGCTGTCCTGATAGGCAGCAACGAGACCCTCATCTGTTAGATCAAATCCCGCGAGCCGTGCTGCCTTTCGGTTGATTACAAGCGCTACTTCGCCCCTTTCGTCCATCTTACGGAAGAACAAGGACAAGGGCATACCTCTTGGCTTGCTCTGTTCCGTGGCTGTGGCCAAGCTTCGCGTATTCTTTTTAGGATAAATGTGGCATGCGGAGTTCTTGTCTGGAATCAACTGAGGTGATTTGTCGACGCCAGGGACTCCAAACGGCGCGACGATGAATTTCCAGATGAAGCTGTCGAACGTGCCAAGAAAATGAGGGAACGGAGGGGATGGCAGAAGGCCCTCTTTCATCAGGCGCGCATGCAGTTCGGAGATCGCGGCTCGAGTAAACGAGAGCATCGCGATGCCCCGTCCTTTGTCGCTTCCGCCATCGTCCGCAAGTAACTTACGAACCCGCGCCACTAGGACTTTAGTCTTTCCTGCACCGGGACAGGCTCGCACAATGGCCGAGCGGTCATGGTTGATAATCTTGAGCTGTTCCTCAGTCGGTGGAATCTCACTTGTACTCATCGGACCAGCGCCTCAATCGCGTCCGTCATGTACTGCGGCACATGAAAATCAGATTCGTCTAGCAAACAAATTTTCTCTGCAAGGAGCTGCGCAAAGTCACCTTTTCGCGTTTTCGAGTCGGAGAACAACTTCTGGATGAGGGTGGCTTGTGTGTCGGGATCTGTTTCGCCGACGGCCTTATCCCACGTTGTCCCCTTGCAGGGATGCAATTCGAGGTATGCCTGCTTCATGATGTCGCGGTTCCCTGCAAGAACCAGCGCTGTTTCGAGTGAATAGTCGTTCAGCTTGACGGACAGCACATCTCCTGCCTGGCATGCTGTGGCGATCGACTCCAGTCGTTGCTTCCGGTTCGCCCCAGACTTGCCATCCTCGTTGTTCGTATGTTTGTCTCCATCGGTCATCACGACCACACGATCTGCAATGCGGATGCCTTCGTGTGGTGTGAGTAACAAGCGGATATACGGCTCAAAATCGACGCTATCAATCGGCACCACCACCGCCGAGCGAAAAAGCCGGTATTTTTTTGTCCGCTCTTCCTCGGGGTCGTTTTTCCACTCAAACTTCTCGGCGATGAGCGGCAGCAGCAGCGCCTCGGCGATGCCCTCGACCAATATCACCCGGCCACCAAACAGAAGCGCGGACTTGGTCACATCCAGATAGCGGTTGATCTTGCGCCAAGCGGCGTCCTTTTCTTTAGGGTTGTCCGCCAGCTTCAGCTTGTCGAGGGGAATGCATCGCGTAACAGGTCTTGTGGAACCTGCGACGGAGGACTGGTCGTTGCTGTCCCCTGCTGGACGCAGTGACCGAAAGACCACCGACCTATTTCGGTCTACCCATGCAGTCAGGTTCGGTGAGTGTGTCGCAACGATTACTTGCAGTTCTCCAGCAGGCCCATGCCCTTTATCTTTGCGACCGTTTCGTTTCTCAGCTTGTCCTTGTAGAAAGCAGAGCACTGCAGCCTGAAGCTGGGGGTGTAGATGCGCTTCCGGTTCTTCGACCAGAAAGAGCGTCAGGTCCGCACTGGATGCATTCTCCAACTCAGCGGCAATGGTCGCTAGATACAAAAGGTTTGCGTAGCCGTGTCCCGAGTCACGCAGATCCTCAGGCGCGATTCCATGTTCAGCCAGACTGAAACGTAACTCGCGAGCAACGTCGATGAGTTGCTGATTGTCTGGGAATCCCAGTTCTGCAGCTTGAGGCCGTACACCATCGGTCAGTTCTTGCAAGCGCTTGTTCACCGCCTTGCTGATATCCCCCAGGGTCGAGGTATCTTTTGGCGCACCACGTTGAATCTGCTTAGCCAGCGTCGAGCGATCGAGTTCACCCCGAAAAGAATTGAGTAGAGTGAGGATGCGCGTTGGATTGCTAGAGGCCAGATCGCGCTTCGCATCGCGCAGCGGAGGTAAGTACACATGACGAACCATGCCGTGACAGCCGTCTTCGGGAGTGCCGTCAAACTGCCCACAGGTCAGCCTGTAACCATCGCCTTTACCCACCTCGAACGTTAGCCGAAAGGTTGCCTTTTCTAGCGTCTGATCCTCTGCGGCAGAGAGAAATCGCCCCTGCTGCGCGGGGCTAAGACTGGCAAATTTCGCCTCGATACTAAAGCGGTCTGCATTGCTGCCCCGTCGAACATCGGAGTCTTCGCAGTAAATGTCCCGACGTCCGCCCAATGGCTGGGTGATAAGGCGAATGGCATCTATCGCATTGCTCTTGCCTCCGTTGTTCTCGCCAACAAAGATCGTCAAAGCTGGGCAGAGCAGTATCTCCACCTTCTCGTCAAACGATCGAAAGTTCGTGATGGTGACTTTGTCCAAGTACATGCGGATGACTCTTATAAGAGAAAGTCATCCAACCGCAGCCGACATGACGAAACAAGCACAAATAGCCGTCTCGCAGGTGGGCTGAGGGGGTACCGGATGGCTCGCGCCCGGACATGCATCGATAAAACTACCAGCCCAGTCAAGTACGAGCCTCTGTTGTGGCGTCTCTTAGCTGGGGCTGGCCGCCACGCGTCGAGCCAGATACTCAACCCCCTGACCGAGCAAATAGGGGCCATACCATAGCGTCAACGCTACACTCAAAACCACCAATAGCCGGTAGTGCTCAACTTTGACATGTCGAACCAGCTAGAGCGCTCTTGCATCGGCTATCCAGCCGTGGCACCGCCAGCAAATGCCAAAGCGCACTAGCAAGCCAGACTTTAACCAGACGATACACGCCATATATGATCGGATATCTGCCGGAGAGTCCTCGCACGATACCGAGCCCGAATCCTCACCGCCAACTGGCGCGCCCGCGAAGCCAAAGAAAGCCGAGAAGGTGTTTGATCAGCAGATAGACCCGGCGAAGTGGCTAGGTCAGCGTGGCGGAAAGAAGGGCGGCAAAGCCCGGACGGACAGCATGACGCCAGACTAGCGGAAGGAACTAGCCAGGAAGGCGGCGGATGCGCGATGGGCAAAGAAAGCCAAACTAGAAACCGGTTTTTGACCAGCGCAGCGCATCGGCCTACCCCTACTTCCGCGTAGCCTTCGTTTTCTCGCCGCCAACTTCCTTTTCAAGCTCAGTCAGTAGCACGCTCAGCGCCGCCCGCACCGCTTCTGCCTTCTCCGTCTTCCGCTTCCAGTGTTTGCCCAGCAGCGTCTGTACGCGCTCTAGATCGCGGTATTCGTCCTCGGAAAGACGGACCGAGATCGTCTTGGGGCGGGGAGGTTCTGGTGGATCTGGTATCGGTGACACGGGCGCAATATGCCAACCCGCGACAGCAGCGCAAAGCGCAATCAATTTACCTGCGCATAGCAATCAATTGAAATTCGACACGAGTTACACCATGGGTTACGGTAGAGGTCGTTTAGGAGGACACGACCATGAACCGAAAAACAACGCCTCACCGTCGAACAGTCAACACCACTAACCCGCCTACGATCTTGACAAAACTAGACCTAGCAGACGAAGGCCAGAGCAGGTTGCACGACCTCATTCGACGCACCCACACCGGGCGCTGGCCCATGCTGAGGTCGCTGGGCATGCGCCAGACCGGCGGCGTGCTTTATGAGGCGGTGGAGTGGCTCAGAATGGCTACTCCAAGCTACAGCGTGATGCAATGGCAGTCGGACGGGCTGGGGATGCGGTGGACCGATTGCGAGTCCGCAGCTGATGCTCTTGTAGTGCTCCACCGACGGAAATAACATGCAAATCATCAAATCCGTTGATTTGATGATTGACTGAAATGTTTCTCATTCGCTAGGCTGTTCCGCATGGAAATCCCAATCGTAACCCCCGGTGACTACATCCGAAATGAGTTGGAAGCGCGTGGCTGGCTACAGCGCGATCTAGCCTTTGTGCTCGGCCTGCCTGAACAGGCCGTGAACGCGGTGGTGCTCGGCAAGCGAGGAATCACGGCAGACATGGCTAGACTACTCGGCGTAGCCTTCGACAAGCCTGCCGAGTTTTTCCTGACCCTACAAAACGCGAAGGACCTATCTCGGGCGAAGGCGCCAGATGCGCGCGTAGTTCGCATGGTCCAATTGCAATCCGCATATCCGTTGCGCGAAATGATTAAGAGAGGCTGGATTGACGATTCCCTCAATGTGGAAACAGAGTTAGCAAAATTCTTTGGAGTGGCAACTGCCGAACATCTTCCACACATCTCGTATGCGGCCAAGAAAACCACCTATGGTATCACTTCGCCTCTGCAATTAGCATGGTTATTCCGCGTAAAGCAAATCGCCGCCGAAATGGTCCTCCCGACATATTCTGACAAAAAGCTACGCGATGCGTTGCCTAAACTGCATGCGCTAATGAGCGCTCCTGAAGAGGCTCGCCATGTACCACGGATACTGTTTGAATGCGGCATACGCTTTGTAATAGTAGAGAGCCTGCCTGCATCCAAGATAGATGGTGTGTGCTTTTGGCTCGACAATGGCAAGTCGCCCGTAGTCGGAATGTCATTGCGGTTCGATCGCATTGATAATTTTTGGTTTGTGCTAATGCATGAATTAGAACACGTCTTTAACAAAGACGGTAAAACCGATGCAATAATAGACGATCTTGAGGGGGAGAAGGCGGGCATCGGGGATGGAATTCCAGAACAGGAACGGCTTGCCAATACAGCGGCATCGGCATTCTGTGTTCCACCAAAAGAGATGGATTCCTGGATCGCCAGAAAACATCCGTACTACTCGGAGGCCGACTTGCTTGGCTTCGCGCGTCGCATTCAGGTGCATCCAGGGATCGTTGCTGGGCAATTGAGAAGCCGCACGAACAATTACAAAATCTTCACAAAGTACCTAGCTAAGATTCGCTCTATCGTTACGGCTACAGCCGTTGTAGATGGATATGGTCAACTCGCCCCCATCTCGTAAAACCAAAGGAAAACACCATGGCAATGTCCACAGAACAGTACCAGAAGTTATGGCATCAATATCAATCCGAACATGAAGGAAAGCCAGAGAGTCCATATACTGTAACGAAATGGGCCATTGAGAAGGGGCTAGCTCAATTGCCAGTTGTTGACCCGTATGCAGTCATGGCAGACAGAATGACCCAGGCCCTTCGCGAGGAGTTGGCAACAGATCCAAAGGGTAGGCGCTATCGGCGCAATCATGCTGTGCGCATTACTCGTCACGGGGTTCAATTATCCCTGTGGGCAGAACTAGAAACAGCGCCGCGCGACCATATGCTCAAAGCATTTGCGCAACGACGGCGCAGTGTAGTGGGTGATTGCATCCAGTTGCGGCTGGATGTTGACACCTATAACGATATGCACAAGGACATAGAGCCGATTAAAATGGTTCTGGACTTTACCCTGGACGTTGAGGAGCAGTTGGCAGCGGACGGGATCGACGGCAAAGAAAAGGCTGCATAGACAGCCGCAATAGGTCGTACCAACGAAATATTAATTGGTGGCTGACCTACTAGAGCGCTCTGCCTATACCGGTGGCATGAACAAGTTGCCCACCGCGAAGCGCTGCCAAGTTCTCTCTGCCATCGTCGAAGGTTGCGCGGTAAATGCTACGGCGCGCATGACTGGTGTCTCCGTGCCGACAATCCTAAAACTCGTGCTCGACGCTGGAGATGCTTGCGCCGAGGCTCATCACGAGACAGTGCGCGCGGTGAAGGCGAAGCGAGTGCAGGCCGACGAGATGTGGTCCTTCGTCGGCAAGAAGGAGCGCAACGCTACCGACGCTGACAAGGCGTGCGGAATGGGAGACGCGTGGGTATGGATGGCGCTCTGTGCCGACAGCAAGTTGATCGTGTCGTACCTAGTCGGTCCGCGCACCGCTGAGAGCGCAGCGGAGTTCATGCTCGATCTGGCATCGCGGCTTGCGAACCGAGTGCAGCTAAGCACGGACGGTCTCACGGTCTACGTGGATGCAGTTGAGGAGGCTTTCGGAGCTGACGTAGACTATGCGCAGCTCGTCAAGCAGTACAGCTCCACGATTGAAGGACAGCGCCGCTACAGCCCGGCGGAGTGCTGTGGCGCGCTCAAGACTCCTGTCACTGGCAGCCCTGACGACGAGCACATCAACACCAGCTTCATTGAGCGCGCGAATCTGACTGTCCGCATGAACGATCGCCGCTTTACCCATCTCACCAACGCTTTCAGCAAGAAACTCCAGATCCACGTCGCATCGGTTCACCTTCAAAACTTCTAGTATAACTTCGGCAAGTCGCACCGCTCGCTTCCTGGCAAGATCACCCCGGCGATGGCTGCAGGAAATGCCTCTCGCTTCTGGACGATGGAAGACGTGGTTGCTCTGATTGACAAGCGGGAAGTGGAAGCGGCGAACGCTGCGGCGGCTGCCAAGTCGGCTAAACCAAGCGGTCTAGTTCCAGTGCGTCGCTCGTTCCAGATTGGTTGAACCGATCAAACTTGAGCACTACCCAACAGCCGCTGCAGTTGCAGACAGATTCGCCCCGCCCCCCCGTGTGGCGATTAGGAGGGGCCAGATGGGCGAGACCACGGGCTGCTTTGAGCGCGCGTTGAAAATCAGCGAGAAGCTGGCGTTAGCCTACACCAACGATATACAAGCCCAGCGCGACCTTTCCATCAGCCCAGAAAAGCTAGCAATCTTGAGATCACCATCAAGAACATCCCGCTGGCAGCCTACGAGTACGTCGTCAACGGCAAGCCCGCCCTTGAGTGGGTGATGGAGCGCCAAGCCGTCACGACCGACAAAGACAGCGGCATCGTCAACGACGCGAACCTGTGGGCCACCGAGACGATGGGCAACGCCAAATATCCACTGGAGCTGTTCCTGCGAGTCATCACCGTCAGCTTGGAAACGATGAAGATCGTAAACGCGCTACCACCGCTAGGCGACGCTGGGGAGCTTAGGTAGCGCCGAGGGCTACCAGTCCACGGCGCACGTTCCCGCGCTGTATAGACCCGCTTCAAAGCCAAGAAATGCCCATCGCCCCCGAATGTCCGAAGCTGGCACTTCCTCCCCGCTTCGGCATGCCGGAGGGCTCAGTATCTGGTTAGGCTCGCTCTCGTGGTTCGCT
>ERZ795056.5590-NODE-5590-length-12547-cov-4.776417_pt1 | contig 12547 bp, 11 predicted proteins | sample MGYA00375140_ERZ795056 | MGnify/ENA primary metagenome ERZ795056 (study PRJEB30185, sample SAMN05720227) | activated sludge metagenome | isolation source: Anaerobic digester | place: USA | collected 2015-03-09 ...
CTTGTAATGCAACAGGAGGAACTTATCAATTATAATACAACTTTCCCTTGTCATGGAGGTTATTTTTACGGAGGAGGGCGTAAATTAGGTTGTCACGCACATTCTTCTCCATTGAATTTGCCGCAATCAATTCAAAACTCGTGTAATGCATATTATTGTTTTTGCTTGAGAGAGATGTTAGATAATAATCTTGCTAAGTACAAAACATCAAGCCATGCGTATGATGTTTGGCGTGGTCATGTAACTTCTCTAGGTTTTGGCGACAAATTAGGTGTTGATTTTCCTAACGAAAAAAGCGGATTAATTCTTAAGAGTTCGCGTTATGATAAGATATATGGTAAGAACCATTGGAGGTCTTCTACTATAATTTCAATCTCAATTGGTCAAGGTGAGGTATTGGCAACTCCTATTCAAACAGCAAATTTAGCAGCTTGTATAGCTAATAAAGGTTATTTCTATACACCTCATATAATGAAGTCTATTGAGGGTGATAGCATTGATATTAAATATAGAACTAAGCATTATTCAACTATAGAATCGAAGTACTTTGATGTTGTGCATGAAGGTATGCTAGGTGCTGTAATGGCAGGTACTGCACGTATCGGACGAATTGATAGTTTGGAATTTTGCGGTAAAACAGGAACTGCACAGAATCCACACGGAAAAGATCACTCCATTTTTATTGCTTTTGCGCCTAAAGACAATCCTAAAATAGCGATTGCCGTATATGTTGAAAATGCCGGTTTTGGTGCAACATGGGCTGTTCCTATTGCAAGCTTAATGATTGAAAAATATTTACGTCGTTCAATTAGTCCAAATCGTTTATATTTGGAAGAAAGAATAATGAACGCAAAATTTTACGGAGATACAACGGAAAATGAAACGGAAAGTAAGCCTGATTAAATCATTGGATTGGTGGACTATAGCAATTTATATTGTTATGGTTATTGCCGGATGGGTAACAATATACGCCGCATGTTATGATTTTGAACATCCGGAAATATTTAATTTCTCGATGCGTCATGGTATGCAATTGATATGGATCTCTTGTGCCGCAGTTTTATCGATTTTAGTATTACTTATTGATGGTAAATTTTATAACAATATAGCTTATCTATTTTATGGGCTGATGATAGTGGTACTAGTTGCAACAATTTTTATATCGCCAGACATTAAAGGCTCACATTCATGGATTAAAATAGGATCTTTCAGTATACAGCCGGCGGAATTTGCAAAATTCGCAACTGCTTTGTGTTTGGCAAAATTCATGAGTTCTTATCAGTTTAATCTGCACCAAGCTCGTAATATTGCTATTATTGCAACAATAATATGCTTGCCTATGTTGATTATTGTTGGGCAGAGTGAAACCGGTTCTGCATTGGTTTTTGCGGCTTTCTTATTAGTGTTATTCCGCGAAGGTATGGATGGCTCATTTCTTATGTTTGGGTTCATTATTGTTTTGTTTTTTATATTAGTTTTAAGGTTTAACAATATTCCTTTAGAGGTTGGTGAGCTGCCATCAGTCGAAAGATATGGTTATATAATTGTGTTTGTACTTGCAATAATTATAGGCGCAATTCTTATAAAATACTATTTGAATGATATACCATTTATCAAATTATATATAGTTATAAATATTATAATCTATTTTATAGGTGGAATTATAAATTTAATAAATGCATCGTGGATTTCGCATACGAACATATTGCTAATGAACATGACTGCAAGTATATTGTTATTGATTACATGGAGCGTATACAAGAGACGAAAAACATATTTCATGCTTTCTTTGTTTTTGATTGGTACAATTGCTCTTTGTTATTCTGCAGACTATGCTTTTAACAAGATTTTGGAGCCTCATCAACAAATACGTATAAAAATTGTTTTAGGTTTAGAAGATGATCCGCAAGGAGCAGGTTATAATGTACGACAATCGCAGATCGCAATAGGTTCGGGTGGATTTATAGGCAAAGGTTTCTTAAATGGCACTCAAACAAAACTGAATTATGTACCGGAACAAGACACTGACTTTATTTTTTGTACTATAGGTGAGGAAAAAGGTTTTATAGGTACCTTTTTCGTTGTTGCTTTGTTTGTTATACTGTTGATTCGGCTTATCATTCTGGCAGAGCGACAAAGATCGCCATTCAGTAGAATTTACGGCTATAGCGTAGTTAGTATTTTGTTCTTCCATTTTTGCGTCAATATAGGGATGGTAATAGGCTTGGTTCCTGTTATCGGTATTCCGCTTCCATTTTTTAGTTATGGAGGCTCTTCTATGTGGGGCTTTACGATATTGCTATTTACTTTTATTCGCTTAGATGCTAACAGAATGGAAGTCTTACAACAATAATTTCCCCTTGAAAAAATTGTAAATCCAAAATTTATGACTTTCTTTGCGCTGCGATTTTGAATTTCAAAATTGCGAAACATTTATTTATTTATCTATTTTTCTTTATGAACCTTTACATTGGAAACCTTAGCTATAAGCTAAAGGAAAGTGACTTATCAAAAGTTATGCAAGAGTATGGTGAAGTAGTTTCAGTAAAGATTATCAAAGATCGCGAAACCGGTAAATCAAAAGGTTTTGCTTTCGTTGAAATCTCAGACGATGCTGCTGGCCAAAAAGCCATGGAATCATTAAATGGCACAGAATTAGACGGACGCACGATGGTGATAAAAGAAGCCAACTTACGTAAATGAGCTTAATCTTGGGCGGATCTTAGGGTCCGCCTTTTTTTATTTATAATTTTCTGTCAACTACGTATTCGGTATAAGCCCTAATTGCAGTTCTTGCAGGGCTTTCCGGGAATTCATTTAATATAGAAAGAGCATTTTCTTGTAGTTCGTGCAACTTTTTTATTGCGTAATTGATTCCTCCTTTTTGGTGAGCTAAGTCTTGTAGATAAATTATTTCTTTATTTTCAATAGCTTCTTTAATGCGTTGCTTTTCTGCATCAGAAGAATTCTCTATTACATGAATCAAAGGAAGGGTAAGCTTACCCTCGGCAAGATCAATACCGGTTGGTTTGCCAATTTTATCGCTAGCTTCGTAATCAAAAATATCATCTTTTAATTGGAAGCATGTTCCAATAATCTCGCCAATAGATACGATCTTCTGTTCTGTCTCAATATCAGTATTTGTAGATGAAATAAAACCAAGTCTTGCGCATGCTGCAAAAAGAGCTGCTGTCTTTCGGCTAATTATATCAAAATACTTTTTTTCGTTCGAGTGATTTTCATTTATGGTTTCTAATTGTAATAATTCACCTTCACTTAGATTTTTACCCAGTCCGGCAATAACCTTAATAATTGCTGTACTTTCGGTGGATGCAGCTTCCGATAGGGCAGATGAAAGAATGAAGTCACCTCCTAAAACTGCAATTTTGTTATTGAATTTGGCGCGTATCGAAGCGTAGCCTCTACGTTTATCAGACTCATCAACAACATCATCGTGTATTAAGCTGGCAACATGAAGTAACTCTAATGCAATTGCTGCATGTAAGGTGTTTTGTGTAACAATACCACATAACTTTGCGCATAACAAAACCAAAATAGGACGCATCTGTTTACCGCTTGATTGGCGTAAGTGTTCTATTAAAGGCATAAGGATTGCATCTTTTGAATGTAAAGATTTTGCGTAGGCCTCTTCGTATAATGCAAAGGAGTCTTGTATAGGAAGTTTTATTTGCGCTGGTATCGCCATACGATTCTTAAATAGAATTTGCAAAAGTAGTAAAAAAATCCTTACTTTTGTGTCATGAAAAAAATATGCGCCATAACAATGGCGAGAAATGATGAATTTTTTCTTGAAAAATGGATAAATTACTACGGAAATTGTTTCGGAGAAGAGAATATATACATTTTACTCGACGGAGAAGATCAATCTATTCCTGCTAATTTGGGAAAAACAAATGTTATAAAATATCCAAGAATTACCGGACATATTGTTGCTGCAGATAAGATGCGAATACTTATATTATCGCAAAAGGCTGCTCAGTTATTAAAAGAATATGATTTAGTAGTTGGCACAGATACAGATGAGTATTTAGTGGTAGATCCTAAATGTAATTGTACATTAGCAGAATACCTAAATCAAATTGATTGCCCCGTTTGTATGTCAGGTTTAGGAATGGATGTAGGTCAAAATTTGAATAAAGAATCAGAGATAGACGGAGGCAAATTATTTTTACAGCAAAGAAGTTACGCATTTGTGTCGTCGCGATATACTAAACCGGTTATAGTTTCCAAACCGCTACGTTGGGGATCAGGTTTTCATCGTGTTAAAGGGCATAATTTTCATATAGATGCGAATCTCTATTTATTTCATTTTGGATGTTTTGATAAAAACATACTTGAAAGTAGATTTTCGGATAAAGACAGAATGGCGGCAGGCTGGACTAGGCATATAAAAAAGCGTTTTAGAACGATTAATTTTGTAACAAACAAAACAGCCAAAAATGGTGATAAATATTTACCCATAGCCCGAATATTTCAAACAATTTGTCGTCCTATATATGCACTAAATAAACCATCAATGGCTTGTTGGCATTTGGTTGTAAATATACCTGAGAGATTTAAGAATGTGTTGTAATAAAACTACTATGAGTAAATACTTAGTATTTATTCCTCAAATCCTTGTTTTATTGTTGCTATGCTTGGAATTCGTACTACAATTAGCATTCCCAAGCAACGCGTTTTATAATATTAAGCAGCAATATGCTTTTTTTTATGATGCAGCGATAGCCATGTTCATTATATCGTCATCATTATTATGGATTTCCTTTTATCCTCCATTCAAAGAGTTTAATCTTCAGACTAAGATCTTATACGCATTTTTATCAATATGGATTCTCGCTCTAAATTTTACAATACACTTAGAGTGGCAGACATTTGTTTTATTCGCTTTATATGCGATTTATTATGGCATCAGGAATAAGCATTTTCGGATTCCTGATTTTATGTTTTGGCTTGCTGTAATGTATTTTTCTTGGCATTTAATTAGTTTAATATGGATGCCTGAATTTAACAAAGGTCTTAATAGATTACTATTTGTGTATTTGTTGTTTTTAGTTGTACCAATAGTATTTTGTTTAATAGAAATAAAACAAAATATGCGAGACATGATTTTGCTTTTATTTTTTAGGTTTATGTTCGTATTTGTAGGTATATCATTATGTTGCTGGATAGCTCAAAGTGTATATTTAAATATGCCGATAAGCGATTGGTTTGTAATTAAAAAAGCGACGTTTAATGATATTGCCGTTTACGATTACATATTTGCGTGGTCTAATTATTATCATCCTACATATAATGCGGTAGCCTATTTATTTGCTTTGGCTTGTGGATTTTATATGTGGCAAAAAAAGCTGGATATTTCGCGTGTTAACACTATAGAATTAGCAATATATACTTGTATGTCACTGGTTTTGGTGTTAATAACCCAATCTCGCATAGGTATTATTACTTGGTTTTTAGTGTTTGTTTTAGGTATTGCATATCTTTTAAGGCGTCACAAAAAGCTGATAATATTCGGGACCTCCTTGTCTTTTATTATGCTTGTAATAGCTATGTATTTTGCTAGTCCTTTTATTGAATCATTTTTTAAAGATACCGCTCGTGTGCAGAATTTTGGCACAGCGTTCGCATACATAAAAACTAATTACCTTTTGGGAACAGGCGTTGAGGGAATAAGAGCTATAATGGATTCGGAAGAATTCGCACATTCATTAGGCTATGAATTTGCATATGTAGGATTGGCAAATCCTCATCATCAATTTATAGGAGATTTGATGCAGACCGGTATAGTCGGAGTGTTACTATCTTTAGCTATGACTATTTATCTGTTTGTTATATCCATAAAACGTCATAACTATCCATTACTGGTTTTTATGGTGATATTTTTTATGATAATGCAAATAGAGATGCCCTTTTATTTGCCCAAAGGAACAATGTTTTTTTTGGCTTTTGTCTTTCTGTTGTGTCCTCAATCAGCAAGCAATTCTCGATAGAGCTTTAAGTAGCTTTCAATATTCTTTTGATAAGAAAAACCGGCAGCATATTCTTTCTCTTTTTCTGCTAGAGTATTGTCGTTTTTAAATGTTTCAAGACCATTCCTAACAGTTTCAGACATTGTTTTTGCATCAAAATTCTGCCAAAAGAAAGCATATTCTCCACCAATTTCTTTTAAACTTGTAAAGGTAGATGAAAATACAGGCTTCCCAAATTGCATAGCCTCAATAATGGGTAATCCAAAGCCTTCAAACAAAGAAGGAAATACGAATGCTTCACAATTTGCATATAGCCAAATACGTTCCTCATCACTTATTCTACCCAACATTTTTACATTGTCAATATGCTCATCTTGAATGCGTTTGCTTAATAATGCAGCATATTCTGTAGTAGGAGAACCTGCAAGATATAATTGCTTGTCAGGCATCAATTTCATCATATCAAGTAATACGTGAAAGTTTTTCTTAGCCCTCATTTCACCTATGCTGAAGAAAAACGGCTTATCAGAAACGATGCTTGTTGGTTTGCTAGCAATTTGGTTGTCAAATTGCTCAACTCCGTTTAGAATTACCATAGGGTTTGGTTTACCTTCGATATTAGCGTATTTCTTTGTTTCTGCTGCGGTAAACTGCGATATACATACAATTAGGTCCGAACGTTTAATTAGTGCAGCCCAGTGTCTCCTACTATGCCGCAATGCTGCACCTTTTTTTTCGTATTCGTGGTTAAAATCGTGCAGTGTGAGCAAATATTTTGTTTTTTTGGCGTATGGCATAAATCTTGGTATTTGATTTGTGGAATGCCAAATGTCCATAAATGGGATACATTTCTTAAAAATTTTTTTCCACCATACTGCATTTATATATTTAACTTCTGTACCAAAAGCTCCTATATATTGTTTTGGAACTAACAGATAAATATCAAAGTCTTCGCCGGCATGGTATTCGTTAAGAAAGTATTTTGCATAATTAATAGCAATCTGACCAAATCCGCAATTCGGGTGTTTGATCATGTAAAGGTCAATAAGTATACGTTTCTTATTAATTTTTGCCATATATCAGACTATCAATTTTATTTGTAATAGTTTGAACTTTTATACCTTGCATACAAGCAAAATCACCACTTTTGCATGGTTTTGCACCCCATTCTGAGCATGGTCTGCATGGCAGGTCTATTTGTATAAAGGTGTCTTTATTCTGATTCCACGGTCTGAATCCTATAGCAGGATGCGATGGGCCCCATATAGAGATTACAGTTGTATTCATTAATGCTGCGAGATGCATATTTGCAGAATCCATAGAGACCATTACATCTAATTTTCCCATAACTCCAAGCTCTTCTTGTAGTTCGTATTTGCCTACCATTGAAAAAGGAGTTTTATATGTATCAATCCATTTCTCAAATACAGAAGATTCATACTTACCACCTCCAAACAAGAAAAGTTTTATATTGGCCTTTGATGAATAGTATGCAACAATTTCTTCTATTTTTTCTATTGGATATATTTTGCCTTTGTGTGCAGAGAATGGAGCTATACCTATCCACTTTTCGTTTTCAGGCTTAATTATTGGTGATGGTATATTAAGTTTTTGGAACTTCAGTTTTATAGGGAGAGATAAATCTGCGAAAACATCTGCATATCGTTCGTGATACGATTTTAAATCATAGATGGCTTTTCCATGTCTGTGCAATAGTTTTAATCTGCTTATTTTATCTTTCTTGCGTGATGCAATTTTAATTCCGGATAATCTCAATATACTGCAGATAAATTGGCTTTTTATAACATTATGAAAATCAGCAACATAGTCAATCTTCAGTTTCCTAAATTCTTTAGCGAGTTTATATAATCCATATAAAGAAGAGTGTTCTCCTTTTAAATCGGCACCAATAAAGTGTACGTTATCAGGCATAGTTTCAAATAGAGATGCGAATCGCTTATTGCTCAAATAAAATAACTCGTGATTTGGATATTGCTCTGCAAAAGCTAATACCGGAGGTATTGATATAGCGATATCTCCCAAGGATGCAAACCGAATTACAAGGATTCGTGCCATTTCTATTTATTGCCGTATAGTGTAGGATTCAATTCAGGGTCGTTATACATTTTCATTTGTTTGTATACTTTCATGAATTTTCGTCCTGATGCGATATCTTCTAATAATTGGTCAATAGCCGTTTGTAGATCTATGTTTTGCTGATTTAGTATGGCTAACTTGCATTCGCACTGCTTTTTATGATCTGCAGATGAGTCGGAACGCAAGGTTTCTTGTTTCATGTGATATATTTTGAGAGCTAAGATCGACAATCGATCGATTGCCCATGCCGGACTTTCTGTGTTGATAGTAGCACTATCTAAGTGTTTTACATCTTTGTATAAGTCTAGAAAATAGCTATCAATCAATTCTACCAGGTCTGTTCTATCTTGATTTGACTTGTCAATGCGGCGTTTAATGGCTAAGGCTTCACGAGCTTCGATATTCGGATCCCTTATTATATCTTCTAAATGCCATTGAACTGTATCAATCCAATTTTTTAAATAAAGATAATATTCTATGGATTTGCTAGGATAAGGATTGTATATACTAGCATCAACATTATCGGTTTTATGGTAGTTATTAATAGACTGACTAAATATTTCGGTGCATAATGATGTAAACTTCATTTCGTCAATTTTTTTATTGTTGGTTTTCTGAATCAATGAATGATAATGCTTTTATGCAAAGTTCAACATTTTCCACAAATTGAGCTTCAAATTGAGGCTCTTTTGGGATAAAGCCTTCTTGGGTCATGCGAATTATTTGCTGTTGCAGATTCTCGTAGATGCCATTTTGATTCAAAATGATTATGGGTTTTGAAATCTCTCCAACTACACAACAGGCTAATGCACTGAATAACTCGTCTAAAGTGCCTATGCCACCGGGAAGAACTACAAATGCATCAGCATATTCCTGCATCATTTCTTTGCGTTGGGCAAGGTTGTCAACTCTGAAAACCTGTCCTGCATATTGACTAACAATACCTCTGCTATCAACAAAATGCGGGATTATACTTATAACGTCTCCCCCATTTTCGAATACAGATTTGGCACAGACTTCCATTAAACCTTTAGAGGCACCTCCGTATACCAATGTGTGACTATTAAGCCCAATCCATTTGCCTAGTTGTTCCGCAGACTCTGCGTAAGAATCGGCAATTTTATCACTTGATGAGCAAAAAACGCAAATATTCATATCCTATCAAGCATCAATATTAGCGTATGTAGCATTCTTTTCGATAAATTCGCGACGTGGAGCAACATCATCACCCATCAGCATTGAAAATACATGATCGGCAGCAACTGCATTCTCAATTGTAATTTGACGTAATGTTCTATGTTCTTTGCTCATGGTTGTCATCTTCAATTGCTCGTCGCTCATTTCACCCAAACCTTTGTATCGTTGTACATATACTGCAGATTCGCTGCCGCCACCATAAGTTTCGATAAATGTACGGCGTTGTTGTTCTGTCCAGCAGTATTCTTCTATTTTGCCTTTTTTACAAAGGTAAAGTGGAGGAGTTGCCAGATATACGTGTCCGCCTTCTATTAATTCTTTCATATAGCGGAAGAAAAAGGTAAGAATAAGAGTGGCAATGTGGCTACCATCAATATCAGCATCAGTCATGATGATAACTTTGTTGTAACGAAGTTTATTCATGTTCAATGCCTTTGAATCTTCTTCTGTACCAATTGTTACACCTAAAGCTGTGTATATGTTACGAATTTCTTCGCTCTCAAATGCTTTGTGTTGCATAGCCTTCTCAACATTAAGAATCTTACCACGTAAAGGCAAAATAGCTTGTGTTCTACGGTCACGGCCTTGTTTTGCCGTACCACCTGCTGAATCTCCCTCTACAAGGAATATTTCACACTCAGAAGGATCTTTGCTTGAGCAGTCAGCTAATTTACCGGGTAAACCGCCTCCTGCTAATGGAGATTTGCGCTGTACAAGTTCACGTGCTTTACGTGCTGCATGGCGTGCTGTAGCTGCTAAAATAACTTTGTCGACAATAAGTTTAGCTTCGCGAGGGTGCTCTTCAAGATAATTTCCAAGAGCCTCACTTACAGCCATATCAACAGAACCCATTACTTCGTTGTTTCCCAACTTTGTTTTTGTTTGACCCTCAAATTGTGGTTCTGCAACTTTAATTGAGATAACGGCAGTTAAACCTTCGCGGAAGTCGTTACCATCAAGTTCGATTTTTTGTTTTTCTAACTTATCAAGTAATTTATTGTCTTCTGCATATTTTTTCAAGGTACGAGTAAGTCCGCGGCGAAATCCTGCAAGGTGCGTTCCTCCTTCTATCGTATTGATGTTGTTAACGTAAGAGTGGATATTTTCGTTGTATGTTGTATTATATATCATTGCGATATCCACAGGAGTCTCATATTTATCTGTTGATATATGAATTACTTCGTTAAATAATTTCTCGCGTGCTTCATCTACAAACAAGACAAATTCTTTTAATCCTTCTTTTGAATAAAAGACATCATTTTTAAATGAACCATCTTCGTTTACAACACGATTGTCTGTAAGAGAAAGGCGAATACCTGCATTTAAATATGATAATTCGCGTAAGCGGTTAGCAAGAATGTCGTAGTGATATTCTGTAGTTATGAAGATGCTTGAGTCAGGAAGAAAGGTTACCATTGTACCTGTTTCTTCTGAAGTGCCGATGACCTTTACCGGTTCCACAGGTTTACCGCAGCGATACTCTTGCATGTATAGTTTTCCATTCCTGCGAACTTCAGCGCGAAGTGAAGTTGATAGTGCATTTACGCACGATACACCTACACCATGTAAACCTCCGGATACTTTGTAGCTGCCTTTATCGAATTTGCCACCCGCGTGCAATACAGTCATAACAACCTCTAATGCTGATTTACCCTCTTTTTTATGCATATCAACAGGGATACCACGACCGTCGTCTCTTACTGTTATTGAGTTGTCTTTGTTGATGGTTACTTCTATATGTGTGCAGTAACCGGCAAGAGCTTCATCAATGGAGTTATCTACGACCTCATAAACTAAATGATGCAGACCCTTTACACTAATATCACCTATGTACATGGCCGGACGCATACGAACAGCTTCCAAACCTTCTAGAACGGTAATACTACTGGCTTCATAGCTATTTGTAGCCGTCTTTTCTTCTTCACTCATAACTTATCTGATTGTAATAAAAATTAGTATTAATTTCAATGCTCAATAAACGTACAAATTTACAAAAAAAGTATGAGAGGACGAAACTTTTAGGATTCTAATTAATCTACAAATAACAAAAAATATGACAAAATATGCCTATTGTATTGAAAAAATTGTAGTATTTTTGAAACTTTGTTTGACTCAAGATTGTTAACAATCAATTTAGTATAAAATTGTTATGAAACCACAGATTGCAATTGTAGCCGGAGGTGACTCTTCAGAGTTTGGTGTGTCTTTAAGAAGTGCACAAGGAATCAAATCTTTTATTGATGCAGATAGGTACGAAACGACAGTTGTAACTATTACAAAAAAGGCATGGCAAGCAGAATTATCTGAAACAGAAAAATATCCGATTGACAAAAATGACTTTTCTTATGTGTCGTCTGACGGCAAGAAACATAATTTTGATTTTGCGTACATAACAATTCACGGAACACCCGGCGAAAACGGAATTTTGCAAGGATATTTTGATTTGTTGGGTTTAAAATACTCTTGTTGTGGTGTATTAGCAGCCTCAATGACTTTCAATAAATTTGCATGTAACAGATACTTGCAAGCCTTTGGTGCTAAAACTGCAAAATCTATTTTGATACGTAAAGGGAATGAGTTTGATGCAAAAAATATTATATCTCAATTAGGCTTACCTTGTTTCGTAAAATCAAATGTTGGAGGTAGTAGCTTCGGAGTTACTAAAGTAAAGGCCGAAGAAACAATTATACCGGCTATTGATATGGCTTTTCAAGAGGGTGATGAGGTTATTGTTGAATCTTTCTTAAAAGGCACGGAGCTAACTTGCGGTATGTATAAAACAAAAAGCAAAACAGTTGTTTTCCCTTTGACAGAGGTTGTAACATCAAATGAGTTTTTTGATTATGATGCTAAATACAATGGTCAAGTGCAAGAAATTACTCCTGCGCGCTTGTCTCCCGAACTGACAGCCGAAATCCAAGCTCAAACAGCAAAATATTACGATATATTGGGATGCAAAGGCATTGTACGCATTGACTATATAGTTAGTGAAGACGGTGTTCCGTATGTCCTGGAAGCAAACACGACACCAGGAATGACTGCTACAAGTTTTGTCCCACAGCAAGTTCGTGCTGCCGGTTTGGATATTAAAGACGTAATGACGGATATTATTGAAAACGAAATAGGGAGGTAGATATGCAAAAAACACAAGACGAATTGTTTGCTTTGGTTGAGCAAGCCATAGTTAGTATGAATTGGAAGAAAGAACCGATCGGTTTGTACGATCCCATAGAATATGTTCTTTCTTTAAGCGGAAAGCGCCT
>ERZ795056.5595-NODE-5595-length-12541-cov-6.195339_pt1 | contig 12541 bp, 12 predicted proteins | sample MGYA00375140_ERZ795056 | MGnify/ENA primary metagenome ERZ795056 (study PRJEB30185, sample SAMN05720227) | activated sludge metagenome | isolation source: Anaerobic digester | place: USA | collected 2015-03-09 ...
AAAAATCAGCCACTAGATAAAATTACTTTGGAACAAGTTAAAAACTTCTTTTTAGCCCAACAGGCAATGAAAAATAAGTTTTTAGAGGCTAAACTAAATAAACAAAGAAAAATAATAAAAAACATACTTTGGAACGCTGAAGTTAAAGACGGAAAAATTACTAATATTAAATTTAAAGAGCCACATTCTTTAATAGCAAAAGACCCCCAAAATGGGAGTCTTAACTTAATGTGGGCCGGGCTGGATTCGAACCAGCGAAGGCGCGAGCCAACAGATTTACAGTCTGTCCCGTTTAACCGCTTCGGTACCGACCCTTTTAAAACAAAGCGCCTGAATTCAGGCTGTTTCTATTATATAAAATTTTCAGTAATTGTCAAACAAAAACCGCGCTAATCGCTGAAGCGCCGCGCGGTTTAAAAATCTGCTAAAAAATGAAAAGCCTCAGGCGGCCCCGACACCCTGGATCACAAAGCGAACCAAGCCGTAAGCGGAAAAGATGATAACCAGACCAACAGTCGCCCAAATCAGAATATCTCTACCTTTTTTCACCTGTTCATTGCTGCCGCCGGAAGTCATCCACAGCAAACCACCATAAACGAACATTACTAGGGCTAAAGAACCAACCACGCCGAGGATACTATTAATGGCTCGACCGATAAGAGTCTGGAAAGAATCAATGCCGCCAGCGGCTAAAGGGTTAGTTATGCAAACACCGCCCCCAGGACAAGCGGAGTCGCCAGCAAAAGCGGGTAGAAAAATACTAAAAAACAGAAAAACGGAAAATGAAATAGTTATTATAATTTTTTTCATATATAATATAAATTCTTGTTTAATTATAACATTTTTCTAAAAAAGAAAAAAGAGGCGACCTGTTGTGTGGTTACCTCTTTAGTTAAAACTCTATAACACTATAACACTTTTATTGTTAGAATATCCCCACACTGCGAACGGAGCAAGCAGGTAGGGTATCTCATGTACGGATACTTGACAGCTGGCCCATCATGTTCCCAACTACGTCCATCAAATTTAAATTGATAAGAGTATGTAGGAGATGACATGGACAACAAGCCGCACCCATCCTTTGATGGGGTGGTTCTTAGTCTTATTATTTGCCCCGGCTTCAGTTGAAGTTTATGAATACCAGGGCCGAGAGAAACAGACATGATAGTATCCCGCACGATAGTATCCCGAAGAACATGCCTTTCTTCAGATGATTTTTCTGCGGGAGTTAAACTAGCCATCGTGCCAATTTCCAGTAAGTTAGATTCAAGCCAATAACATTGGCTATTAACATAAGAGCCATAGTTATTTGGCAATCTCACTTCAACAAATGACTGCCCCTGGAAAATACTGGCCCCTCTCTTTTGATCGCAGAGAAGGACAATTGTTCCTTTTGGCAAAGAAACTGGAATTTCAGCCAATTGACTCCCATTCCTTAAATACACAACCCGCACATCTTTAATCAGCCGACCAAAGGTAGAAGAGGCTTTTGCTTCTTTCCTTAAAGCAGCACGATCATTAGCGGTTGTGAATAAAGAGCTGATTGCTAAACGATGACGATCGACAGCCCTGAAGCTATCTGGAGCAATTAACTTCCAAGCAGAAAAAAAACACATAATAATCACTAGTAACAAGACTAGCTTATTAAACCTGGAAGTCAACATTAATATAAATATAGCTACCAAAGAAGCAACCAGAGTTGTCTTCAAAGTAAAGACATCGGGCGTCATCATTGCCATGAAACCGACAAAAGCCACCCAGGAAAAAAAAGCTTTTACTGGGGTGGGGACTACGGCGTTATTAATCCTAAAAATTTTCAGAACAACGCCTAATGGCAACCAAAGAACAAAGAAACATACAATGGCTACCAAAAAGACTAATCCTGAAAATATTGGAGAGCCAATCATAATAGCTAAAAATAACAAACTAACTATTACGATAATTGTCACTCCGGCGATCAAGGCATACTGCCTGGTGACGCCAAACAAAATAACGGTAATATCAGTAACTAAATTAGCTACCCCTTGACGAAAGGTTGATGAAAGAATCAACCCGATTAACAAGGCCAGATCTATTACAACAAATATTCCTATCATTTTTTGCCTCCTTTACGAAATTTATCGGCAAACCGCCTAATTGGGTTGTTTTCATTTAACAATTCAGTACCGAGATCATCATAACCATTTTTTACCCCTTCATAAATCTTCTTGATATTCTCAGAAGATATTGCTCTGGCAACAGCATCGCCAAGAGGATTATTCATATTACTAGCCTCAATGGCGATTTTTAGTTGGTCAGTATCCAACGTTGACCAATAATAAAGTGTCCGAGCCCCTCGCACATTGGCAACGATGGTCTCTTTTTTGAAAAGTGGTTTTCCCTTTTTATCGGTAACAACCTCATTCTTTTCATCTAGAAAAGGCACTTCAATAGTCACGCTTTGTTCGTCCTTACCTAGAATCTGTATGATTCTAAGTTTAGACTGACGACTGTAAAAATTATTAATGAAGTCAAGAACAGAACAGATCTTCTGTGGGTCAGCGCCTAAACCAAAAATAGCATAAGCAATCGCGGAGTTAAATAAGGCTTCATCATTTTTCCCAAGACCAAGGATGTTTGACTGGATAAATTTGGCACCCTGTTTCTGGATGCCTTTAAACGCTAAGTCGAGTAATTTCTCGACTAGTTCATGGCTGAGAATTGCCCCGCCGATGGTTAAAATTTTTTTATTCATTTTTCTAATTTTTATGTTATATGTTAAATTTTTAAAGATCAGTCTAATCGACAGGCGTATTTACCCTATCTTATTAGACCCTAAATTATATTATTTTTTTAATATTTTGTCAATAGTAGATAATAGTATCAAACTACTCTATTGTTACATTCTTATACTATTTAACACGATATAATAGATTAACAATATATGCTAATATTAAATAAAATAATTATAAAAACTTAACTTGACATAAGGAAATAATTATTCTATAATAAGGCAAAATTCAGTATTTAAATTTCTTTACAATGCCAAGAAAAAGCAGACAAAAAGATGCAGATCGCATCCGTAAAAAACACCAAAAAGAAGAGGAGCAAAAAGCACCCCTGCTCATATTCATCTCAACCGATGAAGAAAGCGTCAGACAAAACGAATTCGATAGCGCCGGTCCGGTTCATCGAAGTCTGATGGAAAAAGTCGGTAAACTCGCCTGGCTATCATACAATATCTGTAATCTTAACGGCCGTGGTCAAGAATTTAACCGGATGATAGTCAATGCTAAATTCTTGTTAATCCATGGCAAAGAAAAATTAATAACGGAAAAGCTCAAAACGCTCAATCATCAGATTAAACATTTAAAAAAAGCTAATCCGCGACTGAAAATTTTCTCAACTATGGACTTGCCGGAAGCGATCAAAATAAGCACCATAAATGAAATCACAAAATACCTTAAGTCATAAAAAATCAGCGCCCATAATCCCTTAACGCAACACGACCCGTCACATCCCCAAAATTCATATTTCGACCGCGGCAGGACTGTTAACCGCAATGATAGTTGAGAAAATTCCTGAGAAAAAAGTGAGGGCTGATGTGCTTTTTCTGCCTCTTCTTTGAAAGCGAAGTCCGCTTTCTAGAAAAAGAACTATTAAAAAAGACTGCCCCTTCAAGGTAGTCTTCTTTCTTTTCTGGAGCCGTTTTCGGGACTTGAACCGTAGACCTTCTCCTTACCATGGAGATGCTCTACCAACTGAGCTAAAACGGCTTTTATTTTATTAATCAGGCAATTCCTCAATCTTAGCGTGCAATTCCGGCAACTTATTATTCTCCGGATTGACAGACGCTAGTCTTTGCCAAGCGTCAAGCGCTGATTTTTTATCTTTTTTCATTATACTTAAACTCAAAATTAAATCAAGATAACGTGGATTATTTGGTTCGGCATCAAGCGCTTGACGTCCGTACTCTAAAGCTTCAGTTTGCAAACCTAATTGAAAGCAAATCCAAGCTAAAGAAAAACGAATTTCTGCTAACACTACTCCTTCCAACATTTCTGGATCCCGGCTTAATTGCTGGGCTAACTTTAAAGCATGCTCTAGAGTTTCCTTGGCTTCACGAAAACTCTTGCGTAAACGGTAGCTTTCAGCTAATTCCAAAAAAGCGTTCAAACGTTTAGCATCAAGGCTAATAATTTCAATCAGATGCTTTTCCGCTTCTTCGTATTTTTCTAGAGACATCGCTACCTTTGCCTTATTGAATAATACTGAAATCTTTTCCCGCTTCTCGATAAAAGTTAGCTTCTTTTGCCGGCGCAAATCATTGCGCTTCTTAGTTAAATGTTGATAATAACGCTTTAAAAATCCGCTTATCATTCCACCCAAGCGCCGGCACCAGCGATCAAGGCTATTGCCGAGACGATTAAAATCACGCTCTACCCTCTGACGGATAATCTTCTCCTTGAATTTTGTCTCTTTCTCCCCGGGAATGTTTTCCACGTTTAAAATTGCCAGCGAAGGAAATTTTCTGACAATAATAAAAATAATAACAACTAAAGAAAGGGAGGCTAAAATCCAGGCAATGGTGGTAAGCATAATGATAATAAAAAATTAAAGGGCGGCAATCTTATAAAAACTTTGAGCATCAAGACTGGCGCCTCCGACTAATAGTCCGTCAAAACCGTTGCGATCAAGAAAAGAAGCGGCATTTTCCGGCTTGACGCTGCCGCCATATAAAACCGGAATTTTCCTAAAGCCGCCACGCCGACACCATTCATTAATGGTCATCTTGACGCGTAAGGCTTTTTCTCTATCACAATTAAGACCAGTACCGATTGCCCATACCGGTTCATAGGCGATAATTAAAGAACGCCAAGACGCTGTCGGTAAATTTTGTAAAGCTCCTTTTAGTTGCGCTTTAATAACAGCCATGGCTCTGTCTTGCTTTCTTTCTAAGGCGTTCTCGCCGACACAAAGAACCGGAATAATTTTATTACTTACCGCCGCCTTAATCTTAGCTGCCAACAGTTTATCAGATTCCTGCAAATAAGAGCGGCGTTCGCTATGACCGATTAAAGAATATTTTACGCCTAAAGATTGTAAATCAACAGGAGAAATTTCGCCGGTGTAGGCACCACGTTCAAAGGCAGATAAATCTTGAGAACCGAGAACCAGAGGACTCTTAGCTAAAATTTTTGAAACCGCTGCTAAGGAAAGAAAATCCGGACACAGCACCGCTTGACCTTGATAATTCTTAAACGCGCGCACAAACTGCCGGGCTGTCCGCACAGACATCTCTGGACTAAGTTGCATTTTCCAATTGGCAATAAATATTTTCATAAAATTTCTAACCACGACCATAAAAAGGTCGGTTTTATTTTAACTGATTACTCTTTACCCATTCATAAGTACGGCGCACACCTTCGGCAAATTCCATCTGTGGCCGCCAATTTAAAGTCTCCAGCGCTCGCTGGTTTAGTAAGACACTGCGGCGCTGTTCCCCTGGTCTAGCTGGAGCCAATTCCAATTTTAACTTGGTGCCAGCAGCGCTTTCAATCGCCGCGATCATTTCCCACATATCAATTTCTTTAGCCGTACTGATATTAATTTCGCCGCGGCAATCGATTTCACCAGCCAAAACTAAGGCCTCAACAACATCATCAACATAAACAAAGTCACGAGTCTGTTTGCCGTCGCCATAAAGAACACATGTTTTGTCATGCGCTATCGCTTCTGTAAAAATTGCAATCACTCCCGCCTCTCCGCCTTTATACTGGCGCGGTCCGTAGACATTAGCAAAACGCAAAATCGTATAATTTAAACCAAAAACCTGATAATAGTAATTCAAATATTTTTCCAAAGCCAATTTATTGATACCATAAGGAGAAACCGGATAGGTCGGAGCATATTCACTGGTGGGGATTTCTTCCGCCTCGCCATAAATAGCGCCTCCGGTTGAAGCAAAAACAATTTTTTTTACCCCACTAGCCTGCGCCGCTTTAATAACATTCAAACCTCCCAAGATATTAACCTGATTGTCGAATTCCGGGTCAGCCACCGACCTCCGCACATCAATCTGCGCCGCTAGATGATAGACAAAATCAAACTTAGCCTCCTGAAAACGATTACCGAGATTGGGGTCTAAAATATCTATTCCCCAAAAATCGGCTCGCGGATTCAAATAATCGCGGGAACCAGAAACTAAGTTATCCAAAACGGTAACTTCGTGTCCTAAATCAATTAATTTATCAACCAAAGTAGAACCGATAAAGCCAGCGCCGCCAGTCACTAAAATCTTTGACATATAAGAAAATAATAGCGCAAAAGCAAAGAATTGCCAAATAGTGAAAGTTGTTGCCAATAAAAAAACCTTCCCCGAAAGGAAAGCTAATGCGGACGATAGGCGGGCTGGTGCAGAGGCGCATTCGGACCCCAACACGATTAGCATCATCCCAAACGTCGCAATCATAGCCTCGGTTTTTATGACTGGCCACTTGACTTGAATCCAACCTTTTTGTCTTCATTCCCTTCATTAAATTACTGGCTACCTCCCCAAAACTGGATGCCTCTTTTTTTGACATAAAACTTCTTTTAAAATGAACGATAGAAATCAATCTTAAAAAACTAAATAAAAAAATATACAGAAAACAACCAGCTAGACCATATTATCCAAGAATTAGCCGATTACACCAGCTGTCACTTCTCTACGGAGGCGAAATATTTTCAGCTGTTCGGCTATAAAAAGACGGAAGAACACATTAAAATTCATGAACAGGATAAGAGAAAAATCAAAGAATGACCCCAGTGCTACAATTAAGATAAAAACCCGGTGATTTTCTTTGAAATATCCGAATTTCTCCAAAATTGGTGGACCTAGCATATTAATAATACCAACCGCGCTTATGTTCCCTTTCTCCAAGCTAATGGCGTCAAATAGTATCTTTTAAAGAACTTCTAAACATTACGGAAGTTTTTATATTCCCAAAACAGTCCGCACAAAAGGATTATTTTCGGTAGCTTTAAAACAATAAAATTATTAATTAATAATCTCTATTTTTAGCTAAAAATAAAGCTTTTGACAAGTTTGCTTTACTTAGATAATTTTGCTATAATAAAATTAAGAAACTGTTAGTAAAACTTATTAAAATACGATTCCGCAAACAGGAATTTTTTTCTTTCTATGGCTAAAAACGAACAAAAAAATAGTAATAGTAATTATGGAGCCGACGCCATCACTGTTTTAGAGGGCCTCGACCCAGTCAGAAAAAGACCGGGCATGTATGTCGGTTCGACTTCCGCTACTGGTTTACATCATTTGATTTGGGAAGTAGTGGATAATTGTATTGATGAAGCGATGGCTGGCTATGCTAACGAAATTTCCGTTTCCCTTCTGCCGGGACGCCTAGTTGAAGTTGCTGACAACGGCCGGGGTATACCCGTAGAAAAACATAAGGTAACCGGCCTGTCTGCTCTGGAAACAGTTTTAACCAAACTTCATGCCGGAGGCAAATTCGGCGGCGGCGGCTATAAAGTCTCAGGCGGCCTGCACGGCGTCGGTGTTTCTGTAGTAAACGCTTTAAGTGAATACCTAAAAGCGGAAGTCCATCGTGATGGTAAATCTTGGGTGCAAGAATATAAAAACGGCATTCCGCAAGGACCAGTAAAAAATATAGGAAAAATAAAAGGCACCGGCACTATCATCACCTTCAAAGCGGATGCTTCCATCTTCACCGAATTAGAATTCAATTGGGGAAAGATTCTTGACCGTTTACGCCAGCAATCATATCTTACCAAAGGTATCACCTTAAATGTTTTAGACAAACGCGAAGGTCACCGAGAGAAACATTACCGCTTCCATTTTGAGGGCGGCATCAAATCATACATCAAATCCCTACACCGCGGTAAAACCGTCAAAAACGAAACGATCTTTTACGTAGACAAAGAGATTAACGACTGCCGTGTCGAGGTTGCCTTGCAATATAATGATGAATATAATGAAACCGTTCTCGCTTTTGCCAATAATATCCATAACCCCGAAGGCGGCACGCACTTGGTCGGTTTCCGCAGTGCCCTTACTCGCACTCTCAATAATTATGGACGCACAAAAAATATCCTGAAAGAAAAACAAGAAAATTTGAGTGGCGAAGATGTCCGCGAAGGCCTCACCGCCATTATCAGCGTCAAATTGCCTGAGCCTCAATTTGAAGGACAAACCAAAAGCAAACTCGGCAATGCCGAAATGAAAGGCTACGTTGAACAAATAATGGGCGACGCTTTTAATATCTTTCTAGAAGAACATCCAAAAGAGGCGGAAGCAATTATCGGCAAGTGCGTCTTGTCTGCTCAAGCACGCTTTGCCGCCCGCACTGCCAGAGCCACTATTCTGCGCAAAGGCGCTCTAGAGGGTATGACTCTACCGGGAAAACTGGCCGACTGTTCCAGTCGCCATCCGGAAGAATGCGAACTTTATATCGTTGAGGGCGACTCCGCCGGCGGTAGCGCCAAACAAGGCCGAGACCGTAAATTCCAGGCGATTCTGCCCTTACGCGGTAAAATCCTTAACGTTGAAAGAGCGCGCTTGGATAAAATGCTGGCCAATAACGAAATTAAAAATTTAATTATTGCTCTAGGTGCCAATATCGACGACCAATTCGATTTAGAAAAACTAAGATACCACCGCATCATTATCATGACCGATGCCGACGTTGACGGCGCTCATATCCGCACCTTGTTATTAACTCTATTCTTCCGCCACTTCGCCCCCTTAATTGAACAGGGGCACATCTATATCGCCCAACCGCCGCTTTATCAAATTAAAAAAGGAACAAATGTAGCCTATGCTTACAGTGACGAAGAAAAGCAAGCAAAAATAAAAGAATGGGGGGGTATTGCCGAGGAAATAGAAACCAGCGAAGAAGAGGAAAACGGTCCTCAAGAAATTATAGAAGCGGAAGAAAATGAAGATGAGAATAAAGACAGCGCCAAGAGTAAAACGCCGGCTAAAATAATGATTCAGCGCTACAAAGGTTTGGGGGAAATGAATCCGGAACAGCTTTGGAACACAACCATGGATCCAGCTAAACGCATCATCAAACAAGTAACGATTGAAGATGCTGCTAAGGCCGATCAAATATTCGACATGCTAATGGGTGATAATGTTACCCCCCGCAAAAACTTTATTCAAACCCATGCCAAGAAAGTAGAAAATTTAGATATCTAATATGCTGCCATACATAATCTATCCAATTATTGCCTTCTGTCTAGCTCAAGGCACAAAAGTATTGCTAAAAAGCACGCGCAAAAAACATTTCAATTGGCGTGACATCTTTGCTTATTCCGATATGCCGAGCGGCCATACTGCTACTGTCACCGCCCTAGCGACTATTATCGGTTTACGTGAAGGTCTTTTCTCTTCCGGGTTTGCTCTCGCCTTCGTCTTTATGACGATTATAATCACCGATGCTATCGGCTTACGCAATTATCTTGGCCAGCACGGCAAAATCCTTAATGTTTTAGTTAAAGATTTAAAAGAAGACGACTTTTTAGACAATTCCTATCCGAAACAATTAGAACATATCGGCCACACTCCCGGCCAAGTGATAATCGGCGGCATAATCGGTATAGCCGTCAGCCTCATTGGCTGGAGCTTAGGACTGTAGAAAATAATAAAAAAACCGGTCTTAAAAACACGGTTTTTTTCTTATTAACAAAGTCAGTAACTACCATTTACAAAATGAAATTGGCGACCAGATATCCATAATAAATTTTAAATCGTCGATCAAATTATTGAACCTGGCCTTTCTTGTTTAGCCAAGCGTACGTCCGTCATTTTTGAAATATCATTATTCCCTAAACGCTCGAGTGATTTAGCCTCTTGCTCTTGTTTTGGAATTTATTGTTTATATTAAAATTAACTATTTATTTTTAAATTAAACTCTTTCCACTCATACTGTCAGGCTTAGGAATGCCGAGCAAATGTAAAACGGTTGGAGCAAAGTCGGCTAATGTTCCGGCAGGCGCCAAAACGCTCAAATCGCCGTCTAAAGGATCAGCTAGGCCTATAGTCTTACCTTGGTACTGAGAACCAATAAGTAAAAAAGGAACAGGATTAGCAGTAGGCTCCCTATCTGCCCAATCAGTCGCCAAATCACGAGTGCGTTCGGCGTTACCAAAAGCCGAAGTAATAATAACCAAGCCACCGACATTAATTACCGGATTTATTATCTTTCGCAGCAACTTGTCAATTTGCTGAAGACTGTTAACCGTCTCTTTAAAGTCACCTCTGGCGGAAGCTTCATGGGCTAAAGGCAGGCTGGCAAAAATAACAGGCGCCGCCTGAGCATGAATTGCTTTTTCTAAAGCTCTGAATATCTCTCGACTTAAAGGACGTAAACTTTCTTCCGGCGCCGGCGTTGAAAAACAAATAATTTCTTCGCCACCAAAAGGTTTCTCTCGATAATTGTTAAAAAATAGACTTAAACCCAAAAGCTGTTCACTGGCAACTATTTTTAATTGTCTTTTCCCCGCAGTCGAAATCAATTCTGACAGGCAGTTATCGGCTTCTAAAAAATGAGAATCATCATCAGCACGGCCGCAACCGAGGGACCAATAGCGACGGGAGGCATCCTTAGTTTTACCAGCAAGCAACGTCACCGGATAATCACGAATGTATTTAAAAAAATTTGGCAACTTGGCGGCGGTAACGGCATTAACTTCAGTGGCGGGGGCGATGCCAAGACCATCAAGGAATAAACATAACAATAAGGGCGGCGCGACCAGCTCCGATTTAGACTGATCTTTTTGATCAAGACTGTCTCCATCCATAATTATTTCCTGCTAGCCGCCATAATAGCGGCAATTTCGGTCAAACGGTTATACTTAGCGACTCTTTCCCCACGTGACAGAGAACCGGCTTTCAAATATTGAGCACAAAGAGCAACGGCTAAATCCGCAATAAAATCATCATTGGTTTCGCCAGCACGATGGGATATGACCAGTTGATAATTCTGACGTTGAGCTAGTTTCGCACATTCAACAGTTTCCGTCAAGGTTCCAATTTGATTTGGCTTAATAACAATAGCATTCGCGGCTTTTTCCGCAATACCACGGCGCAATCTTTCCAAGCTGCTAGAAAATAAATTATCACCGGCTATGAGCAACTTATCTCCCAAAGAAGCTGTCACTTCTCGCCAAGCTGGCCAATCATCTGCCGCCAGACCATCTTCAAGATAAACTAAAGGGTATTTCTGTAGCCAATCATTATATAGGCTCAACAAGCTCTGCGCGCTAAAATAAGAATTATCTAGGGCAAAAATATACTGCTTAGCATTTTCATCATACAAACGGGCCGAACCTATATCTAAACCGAGATTAAAATCTATCCGCGGCTTATAGCCGGCTTTCACGATAGCCGCCAACATCAACTCCAAAGCCTTGAGACTGGAGTCCATATCCGGAGCGTAGCCACCTTCTAAGCCAGTATCAACATCATAACCGGATTCACACAAAAGTTTGCCTAAAGCATGAAAAACCTCTGCTCCTGCCCTAACCATTCTTTCCGCCTTACCTTCGCAAGTACTAGCAATAAAAGTCGGCGACTCTTTTTGGGGAACAAGTAAAAATTCCTGAAAGTCTAAATTGGTATCAGCATAACTGCCGCCGTTGAACATATTAAAAAGAGGAGTGGGTACACAAACAGGCTGAGCAAGTTTAAAATGACTGGAAATATAGGTAAATAATTCCAAACCGGAACTTAAAGCGCCTGCCCGCGCCACCACTACAGACACGGCATAAATAGTATTTGCGCCCAACTGACGCCGATCGGGCGTAGCGTCCAGATCAATAAGAATACGATCAATCTCTTCTTGTTTATCTACGGATATACCCAACAAACGCGGAGCAATCAACTCATTAATATGATTAGCCGCCAATAAAACTCCTCTACCTTGATAGCGCCGGCGATCGCCATCATGTAAATCTTTAGCACCAAATACTCCGGGACTCGAACCAACAGGAACGCTTGCCTTTACCTTCTGGCCAGAAGATAAAGTCAACGTCGCTTCTAGGGTCGGATAGCCGCACGCATTTAATATTTCCCTAGCACTTAAGGCGGCAATTAAATTATCGTTTTTTTTCGGCATACTATTAAAAAATAATATTTTTTAAACCAGGCATTTTCTCTCCCCCCAAATAAGCAAGCATTGCCCCACCCGCAGTCGACACCCAGTCTACATATGATTCCATCTTTGTCATCTTCAAAGCCTTAACCGTTTCCCCTCCTCCAACCAAACCAAAAGCGCGTCCAGTAGAACAAGCGGCAATAATAGTGCCAATAGCCATGGTCCCGTGTTTATAGGGAGTATCCTCAAATTTTCCTAAAGGGCCGTTCCAAACTATTGTCTTCGCCTTTTTCAAATATGAACTAAAAAGAGCGATGCTGTCCGGGCCTATATCAAAAATACAATCACTCTTTTTTACTTCCGACGGCAAGCAGCGCCGAATTTTCCCCTGCGCGGAGGCGACAATTACGTCGACCGGTAGAATAATTTTGGGTAACAAT
>ERZ795056.5597-NODE-5597-length-12531-cov-40.154857_pt1 | contig 12531 bp, 7 predicted proteins | sample MGYA00375140_ERZ795056 | MGnify/ENA primary metagenome ERZ795056 (study PRJEB30185, sample SAMN05720227) | activated sludge metagenome | isolation source: Anaerobic digester | place: USA | collected 2015-03-09 ...
TGCGAGGCCGAGTGCGCCAGGCTCTGCGAGGTCTGGCTGACCTGCTCGCTGGCCGAGCTGAGCTGCTGTGCGGCCGAGCGCACCTCGGCCATGGTGCCGCTGATGGTGTCGATCAGCTCGTTGAACTTGTTGCACAGGCTGGCGTGGAACTCGCTCTTGCCCTCGGTGCCGATGCGCTGGGTGAAGTCGCCCTGGGTGGCGGCGTCGACCGTGGCGTTGATCTCCTCGGCGGTGCGCTGGGCCATCTCGGCCTCGGCCTGGGTGTCGGCCATGCGCTGGGCGTCCTGCTGCCGGCGTTCACGCAGGCTGTCCTGCATCTGGCTGAAGCGGTGCAGCAGCTGGGCGGCCTCGTCGCTGCCGCGGTCGTCGATCTGGAAGTTCAGGTCGCCACTGGCCACGGCGTTGGCCGCGTCCACCGCATGGCCCAGGGGGCGGGTGACCGACCGGGTGATGGCCACGCCCAGCAGCAGGCCGATCAGGCCCAGGCCGGCCAGCGCGGCCAGCAGCGTGGCGCGCTGCACCTGCGTGTCGTGGATGCGTTGGCGCAGCAGTTCATCCAGTGCTGCAGCGGTGGCCGTCAGCGTGCGCGTCTGGGCGTCCACCGCGGCGGTGCCGGCCTTGAAGAAGTCGCCCGGCGTGGGTTCGGGGCCGCTGCGTTCGATCAGGCCGCTGCGGGCGAGCTTGACGAAGTTGTCCACCTCGGTGTTCTTGGCGGCCAGGGTGCTGGCCAGCGACTGCTTCACCGTGTCGCTCAGCGCAATGGCCTTGTCGATCTGCGCGGCGGCGCGGCCGTTCAGGTAGGCCGACTGCTTCATCAGTGCGGCCAGGCTGGCGTTCTCGGTGGGGTCGTCCTTGCCACTGGCCAGCATGCCGGCGCCCTGTCCGCGCAACTGTGCCGTCACCTCCAGCAGGCGCGGCAGATGGTCAACCATGGCGGTCATCAGGTAGTAGCTTTCGGCGACCGGGTCGAGCGACAGGCCCGATGCATCGGCGACCGCATCGATGACATTGATGTTGTCCGCCAACAGGCTGCTGTGCTCGGCAAAGCTCTCGTCGGCTCTCAGTGAACGCTGGTCGACCCGCGCGGCCAGCTGGTCCCAGGCTGATTTCCAGGCCTTGGCCTGCTCCACCGCCTTGGTGTAGCCCAACGCCTCCATCTGGCCGACCAGCTTGGCGTGGTGCTGGCTCACCTCGGTGGCGCGGGCCTTGCGGTCGGCTTCGGGTGTGGCATCACCGCGCAGCACCAGGTTGGTCAGGCCGCGGTGGATCTGCAGCGCATGCTGCAGCTGCAGCGCGGTGCGCACCGGGTCGATGCCGGCGTCCTCGGCTTCGGCCACGGCGATCTCGCCGCTCTTGTAGTGCATCAGCTGCACCAGCGGCACGGCGCACATCACCGTCGCGATCAGGCCGATGGCACTGAACTTCTGCCACAGCTTCATGCTGCGAAGGGGGTTTTTCATGGCGGTCACTCGCTCAGGGCAAAACGGGGGGTGGTCTGGGCGTGGCGCACAGGCTGCTGCGCCTGCAGGGCAGCGGCCATCAGGCCCTGCATGTCGAGCACCAGCGCCACGTCGCCAGAGCCCAGGATGGTGGAACCCGCCAGCGCCTTCAGGTGCCGGAAGATGCCGGCCAGCGGCTTGATCACGGTCTGGTGCTCGCCCAGCAGGCGGTCGACCACCAGGCCCACGCGCACCGCGCCGTCACGCACCACCACCAGGCTGCGGCGCTGCGGCTCGGCCTCGGTGGCCGCACCCGGCACCACGCCGTAGAACAGCGCCAGGTCGATGTAGGGCAGCACCTCGCCGCGCAGGTCGAAGGTGCCACAGGTGCGCGTGGGCGCGGCCAGGCATTCCTTCGGCACGGCGATGCACTCGCTCACCACGCCCAGCGGCAGCACATAGTGCACACCGCCCACCAGGGTGAGGAAGCCGTCGATCATGGCCAGCGTCAGCGGCAGGCGGATCTGGGTGCGCGTGCCCTGGCCCTCGGTGCTGGTCAGTGCGATCTGGCCGCGCAGCGCCTCGATGTTGCGCTTGACCACGTCCATGCCCACGCCGCGGCCCGACAGGTCGGTCACCTTGTCGGCGGTGGAGAAGCCGGGCGCGAAGATCAGCTGCCAGACCTCGGCGTCGCTGGGTGCCGCGCCCTCGGGCAGCAGGCCGCGCTCGATGGCCTTGGCCAGGATGCGGTCGCGGCGCAGGCCGCGGCCGTCGTCGCTGACTTCGATGACGATGCTGCCGCCTTCGTGGCAGGCGTTGATGCCCAGCCGCCCGGTGGCGGGCTTGCCGGCGGCCTGGCGCTCGGCCGGCAGCTCGATGCCGTGGTCCAGGCTGTTGCGCACCAGGTGCATCAGCGGGTCGGCGATCAACTCGACCATGCTCTTGTCCAGCTCGGTGTCGCCACCGGTGACGACGAACTCGATCTCCTTGCCCAGCTGCTTGCTGGTGTCGCGCACCACCCGCTGGAAGCGGCTGAAGGTCTCGCCCACCGGCACCATGCGCAGTGCCAGCGCGCCGTCCCGCGTGGCCTGCACCAGGTCGCTGACGCGCTGGGTGGCCTCCAGGAACAGGGCCGAGCCTTCCTGGTTGGCCACCATCTGGGCGCCCGACCCGGCGATCACCAGTTCACCGATCAGGTCGATCAGGTGGTCGAGCTTGTCGGCACGCACCTTGACGAAGCGGGCCTCGGCCGGTGCACGGCGGTCTCGGCCGGTGCGGCGGTCGGTGGCCGGCACGGCGGCGGGCTCGGCCACGGCCACCGCGGTGGCCGGGTTGGCCGCGCTGGCCGTGGCGGTGGCGGTGGTGCCCTCGTCTTCGGCCGCATCGGCCTCGGCCGGGGGCGCGCTGGTGTCCTGGCTCAGCTGGCCCATGCCCACGCCGATGCCGGCCCACAGCGCCAGCAGGGCCTCGGTGGCGGCGCCGTCGCCCTGGCAGCGCAGGTCCAGCAGTTGCTCGAAGGCGTCGCCGTCGGCGTCGGGCGGCAGGATGTGCAGGCTGCAGTCGTCAGCGGCGAACTCGAACACGCGTTCGATCTCGTCCTGGCCGGCGGTGCTGTGCAGGCCCAGTTCAAAGCCGAGGTGGCAGGCTTCGGCGTCCAGGTCGGCCAGCGCGGGCAGGTCGTCGGCCACCACGGCGCAGCCGGTGACGGCGCCCAGGTTGCCCAGGTAGCGGATGAAGGCGAGCGGGTCGAGCCCGTTGCGCAGCGCGTCGGGCCCGAAGCGCAGCGACAGGTGCCAGGCACCGGCGCCGGCGGCAGGCGCTGCCGGCGTGGCGCCGGCGGGTGCGGGGGCATCCGGGGTGGCGGCCACGGCGGACGCACCATACAGCTGGCGCAGCCGGGCACCCAGCACCTGGCTGCGCTCGGCCACCGCGGGGCTGCTGCGGCCGCTGCGCACCTCGTCCAGCAGGGCGGCCATCTGGTCCAGGCCTTCCAGCAGGGCGGCGCTGATGGCGTCGGTGACCGGCAGGGCGCCGGAGCGCAGGCCTTCGAGCAGGGTCTCCACCTCGTGGGTGAACAGCACCACCGCGTCGCAGCCGAACAGGCCGGCCGTGCCCTTGATGGTGTGCGCGGCGCGGAAGGCGGCGTTCAGGTTCTCGGCATCGGCCGGGTCGGTCTCCATCACCAGCAGGGCCTGCTCGAACTGCTGCAGCATGTCGGCCGCTTCATCGAGAAAGCCCACCCGGGCGGCGGCAATGATCTCGGCGTCGTCGTCGCGGTGCATCTTGGGGGTGTCCTCAGTGGGCCGCCGCAGCGGTGGCCGGTGTGTCCAGCAGGGTGGACAGGCCGAACAGGGCGAGTGCGTCGCGCACGGCAGCACTGGCCGCCACGATCTGCAGGGCGTGGCCGCGCTCGGCCAGGCTGCGCCGTGCCGACAGCAGCAGCTGCACGCCGCTGGAATCGAATTCGCTCACCGCGGCCAGGTCCAGCTGCAGGTCGCCCGATGCGGCGGCCACCGCATCGACCAGGGTCTCGCGGTGCTGGGCGGCCTGGGCAATGGTCAGCTCGGAGCCCAGGCTCAGCGCGGGCCCGCGGATGGGGGTCAGGGTCTCGGTCATGTCCGGGGGTCTCTCAGTGGCACAGGCGCTGCACGGTGTCGACCAGGTCGGTCGGGCGCACGGGCTTGGGGATGAAGGCCTGCGCGCCGGCCACGCGGGCGGCGGTGCGCTGCGCCAGGCGGGTTTCGGTGCTCAGCACCACCAGGGGCGTGCTGCGGTAGCGCGGGTGGTGGCGCAGCAGGCGCAGGAAGCTCAGCCCGTCCATGCGCGGCATGGCCAGGTCGCAGAGGATCATGCCCAGCGGCCGGCCGTCGAGCTTCTCGTAGGCGTCCTCGCCGTCGGTGGCCTCGATCACGCTGTAGCCGGCGCGTTCGAGCATCATCCGCGTCAGCTGGCGCACGCTGGCCGAGTCATCGATCACCAGGACGGGAGCGGCCATGGTGCAGCTCCTGCAGGTCAGACGCAGAGCTTGTTCACCGCGTCCACCAGGGTGGACGGCTGGAACGGCTTGGTGATCCAGGCGCGGGCGCCGGCGGCCTTGCCTTCGGCCTTCTTGCTCTCCTGCGACTCGGTGGTCAGCATGATCACCGGGGTGAACTTGTAGGCACCGGTGGTCTTCAGGTGGCGCAGGAAGGTCAGCCCGTCCATGTTGGGCATGTTCACGTCGCAGACGATCAGGTTCAGCTTCTGGCCGTTGAGCTTGCCCACGGCATCTTTGCCGTCGACGGCCTCGACCACGCCGTAGCCGGCCTTCTGCAGGGCCAGCTTCACAACGGTGCGGAAGCTGCCCGAGTCATCAACGATCAATACGGTCTTGCTCATGGTGGATGCTTTCTCAGGTCAGTCGGGTCAGACAAAAAACGCAAGGGGTGTGGGGGCGCGCGGCTAGAAGAACTCGATTTCGCTGCCGCGGTCGATGTGCACGTTGCCGTGGTGCTGCGAGCGCTGCTCTTCCATCGTGTAGCTGGCTTCCAGGTTGGCCAGCCACTCGGCGGCGTCGCTCTGGGTGGCGTAGGGGTTGGCGGCCACCCAGCGGGCGAAGTTCTGCATGTCCTTGGCCACGATGTCCAGCATCTGGCTCAGGCGGTCGCCGAACTGGAAGTGCACGAAGGTCTCTTCGAGCTGCTGGCTCAGGGTCTCGGCGGCGGCTTTCACGTCGCCGCTGCTGCGCAGTGCACCGCCCATGGCACCGAGCAGGTCGTTCAGCGCGGTGCGGGCGGCCAGCTGCAGCTCCAGGGCCAGCTCGTCGGGCGTGGTGTCGGAGATCTCGCCATGCAGCCGCTCGGGCGTGAGCTCGCGGTCCAGCCGCGAGATGACGCGTTCGATCTGCTCGCCCACGTCGGCAATGCGGGCGGCCAGCATGCGGGTCTCGTTGGCCACGGCCTGCGCGCCGCTGCCCTGGGCCTGGCTGCCGCGGTTGGCCTCGATCGACGCGTTGAAGGCCACCAGCCGGGTGTGCTTGCCCACCTCGCGCGCCTGGCGGCCCAGGGTGCGCAGCTCCTGCATGGCGTGGTGGCAGTTGACCAGCTGGGCCACCGCAGCATCACGCTGCGCAAAGGCCCGCTGGCTGGGGGCCAGCAAGCCCTGCAGGCCGGCCTGGGCGGGGCTGTCGGGGGCCAGCGCGGCGTCCACCGCGCCGGGCGCCACCGACACCTGGCTGTGTTCGATCTGGCTGGCCAGCGTGCCCAGCGCACCCGCCATCTGGCTGAAGCCGTCCAGCAGCAGGCCCAACCCGTCGGCGGCGGCCACGCGGGTGATGTCCAGCTGCTTGCCCCACACCGGCACCACCTGGCTCACCATCACCTCGGCGCCCACCCGGCCGCCGCTGACGCGGGGTTCGTCGAGCATGGCGTCCAGGCCGCTGGTGTCGGCGCTGCCGGCTGCATGGCTGGCCCGGCCGAGCAGCAGCCGTGGCAGCAGCACGGCGGCGGCCAGTGCGGCGCCCATGCCCCACGCGCCCCCGCGCCAGCCCAGCAGGCCGCAGGCCAGCACCAGCGCGGCGGCAGCCGCCAGGCGCCAGCGCCCCGGCAGCCTGCCGCCCAGCGCCTGCACCAGGCCACTGGATGGCGGGGGGGCTGCGTCGGTCACATCGGGTTGGGGTGTGGTCATGGAAACTGCGGCAGACGGTGAATGAAGTTCGGCGGCAAAGCGGGCAACGGGTGAGGGGCTTCCCCGCTGCGGGTGCCGGAACACCCGCCTGCCATCTGGCTTATCGGCCAGCTTGCCGCCAACTGAAGGCGGGCGCTGTCGAGAACTCCGCTCAAGTCACGGCGCAGATCTGCCGATAGCTGCAGGGATCACGCTGAAGAGAGCCGTCGATGTCACTGTCTGGAAGCTTCACCTGGGTGTCCCGTGCTGCGTCGGCTGGCGGGTCTTGGCGCGCCGCGCGGGAGTTCTTTGCCTACCACGGCGTGTGGGCCTTCGGCGTGCGGGCCATGCGGCTGTGGTCGCTGCGCATGAAGATGGTGCTGCTGGTCACCGTGATGTCGCTGCCCCTGCTGCCGCTGATGGTGCAGCAGATCCTGGCGCGCAACCACACGCTGACACTCAGCACCCAGCGCATGGCGGGCCTGGAGGTGGCCGACGCGGCCTACAAGCTCGCCGTCCAGCTGGACGTGTCGCGCCAGGCGCTGGAGGCCGGCCTGCCGGCACCGCCCGGGCCCGAGAGCGCCGCGCTGCTGGCCCGGCTGGCCGCCGGCGTGAGCGAGGCCCATGCCCAGGGCCTGCCGCTGGACGCCGCCTGGCGCGCCCACCAGCCGATGCTGGAACGTGCGGTGGCCATGGCATCGCTGTCGCCCACGTCGCGCCTGGCGGTGCTGGCCAGCGCCCGCCAGTCGCTGGTCACGCTGCGCCAGCTGAGCATCTCCGCATCCAATCTGCTGCTGACCGAAGACCCCGGCCAGGCGGCCCGCACAGCGCTGGCGGTGCAGGCCTTGCCGGCGCTGCACCGCCATCTGGCCGGCCTGCGTGGCCTGGCCGCGCGGCAGGCCAGCCTGCTGACGCAACAGCCGCGGCCTGCGGCCGACCTGCACGCGCTGCTGCTGCAGGCCGCCGGCATGGCAGCCGGCGCGCGCGAGGCGCTGGCCCAGGGCGATCGCACGCTGGGCGGCGTGCACGGGATCGACCTGCCGTTGCCCAAGGGCAGTGCGGCGGCCGCACCCACCGGTGCCAGCACCGGCAGCATCGGCGGCAGCCCGGCCCTGGCCCAGGCGCGGCAGGCCTTGAACGAGCTGGAAGCCGGCATGCTGGCGCCCGAGCCGGTGGTCGACCTGGCGCAGATGCGCAAGTCGGTGGCGGTCGCGGTGGCGCAGATCGCCGAGCTGCAACTGGTGCTGGACACGCGTGTCAAGCATGACCTGCAACTGCAGCAGGCCGACGCGCAGGCGCAGCGCCGGTGGCTGTTCGGCGCGCTGGCCATGACCACGCTGCTGGCGGTGTACCTGGTCTACAGCTTCTTCCTGGTGATGGACGGCGGCCTGTCGAAGCTGTCGGCCCAGATGAACCGCATGGCCCAGGGCGACCTGAGCGCCCGCCCCCAGGCACTGGGTGGCGACGAGGTGGCCGAAACCCTGCAAGCCATGACCACGTCGCTGGCGCGCCTGTCGGACCTGCTGGCCTCGGTGCGCCACGGCGTGGGCGCGATCACCCAGGCGTCGGAGCAGATCGCCGCCGGCAATGGCGACCTGCGCAGCCGCAGCCGCCGCAGCGCCGAAGGCCTGGATTCACTGGTGGCGGCCGTCACGCGCTACACCGAACAGCTGCAGACCTGTTCGCGCAGCGTGGACGAGGTGGTGACCACGGTGCAGACATTGCGCCTGGCCTCCGCCCGCAACCGCCGCCAGGTGCAGCGCCTGCAGGAGCGCATGGGTGCGCTGCGCAGCAACAGCCGCGAGATCGGCGAGATCGTGAACATCATCGACGGCATCGCCTTCCGCACCAACATCCTGGCGCTCAATGCCCAGGTCGAGGCCAGCAAGGCAGGTGACGCCGGCCGCGGCTTCGCGGTGGTGGCGCAGGAGGTGCGGGCGCTGGCCAACCGCAGCGCCGACTCCGCCCGCAAGGTGAGCGACATCGTCGGCCGGTCGACGCTGGACATCGAGCAGAGCCATGCGCTGGCCGACGAGACCAGCGTGGCCATGGGCCAGGCCGACGGCCATGTGGATGCGATCCACGCCGCGATGAGCCAGGTGGCCGCACTCACCCAGCAGGGCGACCGTGAATCGGCCGCGATCCTGGACGAGATCAAGGTGCTGAAGGACGGCACGGCCCAGAACCTGGGGCTGGTCGAGCAGCTGGCCGTGGCGTCTGACGCGCTGCGCGGGCAGGGCGAGCGCCTGTCGCACAAGGTGGGCTTGTTCAAGCTGTCCTGATGCAGCCGGCCGGCTGCAGCGGCATCCGCCGGTGTGGTGCGTGTGAAACGTCGCAGACGCTCGGGTCGCTGTTGATCTGAAAAAGTCGATAAGCTTTGCAGATCCCGCCGCCGGGCGGGAAATCGGCCCGCCGTCCCGGGGCTGCACACATGGGCAGCGTGCCCCGTTGTTCCTGCAGACGTCCGATGCCCACCTCTTCTTCGCCGTTGCCAGCTGCCACCCACCAGTTGCCGTTGCGCGTGCGCGCCACGCTGCTGCTCTGGGCCCTGGTGCCGGCGGTGGCCATCGTGGCGCTGGCGGCGTATGCGGTGCAGTCGGGGCGCGAGCAGCACGGGCGGCGCGCCGAACTGCTGTCGCAGAACCTGGCCAGTGCCCTGGACAACACCGTGGGCGCCGAGGTCGCCAAGCTCGACATCGCCCTGGTCACCATTTCCGACCTGGCACAGCAGCAGCTGGCGGCCCGCGGGCTGGACCTGCCGGCGCTGACCAAGGTGGTGCAGGCCCAGAGGCAGCGCCACCCCGAACTGAGCGGCATCCGCGTGCTCGACGCGCAAGGCACCACCCTGGTGGGCGACAACCGGCCCGGCGAGCCGCCGATCAACCTGGCCGACCGCGACTGGTTCATCACGCAGCGCGGCAACACCAGCGGCGGCCTGGTGATGAGCCAGCCGCTGCAGCGCAAGATCGACGGCGTCTGGGTGGTGTCGTTCAGCCGGCGCATCACCGATGCGCAAGGCCGGCTTGCCGGCGTCGTCAGTGCGGCCATGTCGCTGCAGTCGCTGCAGCGCCATCTGCAGGCTGTCGACGTGGGGCCGCATGGCGTGGTGATGCTGCGCGACCGCAGCAACCGCCTGCTGGTGCGCCAGACCGATGAAGCCGGGCCGGCCGCCACGCCGATCGGCAGCCGGGTGATGCCGCCCGCGCTGGCGGCGCTGATGGACAGCGGGGCCCCGCGCGGCACGGTGCGTGCCGTGCCCACGCCCGACGGCTATGTGCGCACCGTCACCTTCAGCAACGTGGACGGCGCGCCCCTGCGCGTGGTGGTGGCACTGGCCACGGCCGACTACCTGGCCGACTGGCAGCGCGAGCGGCAGCTGGTGGCGGCCGCCGCCGCCGGCTTCCTGCTGCTGTACGGCATGGGCCTGGTGCTGCTGTGGCGCGCGTCGGCGCGCGCGCGCCGGGCGCAGCAGCGCGAACGGCTGCTGGCCGACGCCTTCCAGCACGGTGGCGAGGCGATTTCGCTGACCGACGCCGACCACTGCATCATCGACGTCAACGCGGCCTTCGAGCGCCTGCACGGCTGGACGGCGGCCGAGCTGCGCGGCCGGTCGATCCACCAGTTGCGCGTCGACGCGCCCGGTGGCCCGCTGGACACCTCCATACGGCAGGCCCTGGCCGAGACGGGCCAGTGGCGCGGCGAGCGCCAGGGCCGCCACCGCGACGGGCACCTCGTTCCGCTGTGGTCGACCGTGGTTGCGGTGCGCGATGCGCAGGGCCGGGTGGTGCGCCACATCGGCACGGCGATCGACATCACCGAGCGCAAGCGCGACACCGACCGGCTGGCCGTCAGCCACCTGGCGCTGCAGTCGATCGGCCAGGGCGTGGTGATTGCCGACCCGGCGCAGCGGATCACCGAGGTCAACGCCGCCTTCACCCACATCACCGGCTATGCCGAGGCGCAGATCCTGGGGCGTGACTGCCGCTTCCTGCAAGGCCCCGACACCGACCACGCCGTGGTGGCCCGCATGCGCGCCGCCATCGACGCCCGCAGCGAATTCTTCGGCGAGGTGCTGAACTACCGGCAGAACGGCGAGCCGTTCTGGAACGAGTTGAGCATCGCCCCGCTGTTCAATGCCGATGGCGAGCTGGTGCACTTCATCAGCACTGCGCGCGACGTGACCGAGCGCCGCCAGGCCGCCCAGGCGCTGCAGCAGGCCCAGCAAGACCTGCAGCAGGCGCTGCGTGTGGCGCGGGCCGGCAGCTACCGCATCGACACCGCCAGCGGCCAATGGACCAGCAGCGAGACGCTGGACGCCATCCTCGGCATCGACGCCACCTACCCGCGTGACCTGCCACACTGGGGCGCGCTGATGGCGCCGGGCCATGAAGCCCGCGCCGCCCGGCACTACAGCGACCTGCTGGCCCGACCCGACGGCCGCTTCGACCTGGAATACGAGATCATCCGGCCCGCCGATGGCGAGCGGCGCTGGCTGCATGCGCTGGGCCAGGTCCACCGCGACGCCCAGGGCCAGCCCGTGGCCATGAGCGGGCTGATCCAGGACATCACCGAGCGCAAGGCCATTGCGCTGGAACTGGAGCGCCACCGCGCCCACCTGGAAGAACAGGTGGCCCTGCGCACCCGCGAGCTGGATGCCGCACGCCGCCAGGCCGAGCAGGCCAACCGGGCCAAGAGCGACTTCCTGGCCAACATGAGCCACGAGATCCGCACGCCGATGAACGCCATCATCGGCCTGAACTACCTGCTGCGCCGTGACGGCAGCACGCCCGAGCAGGCGGCCCGGCTGGACAAGATCGACAGCGCCGGCCAGCACCTGCTGGCCATCGTCAACGACATCCTCGACCTGTCGAAGATCGAGGCCGGCCGGGTGCAGCTGGAGCATGGCAACTTCCACCTGTCGGCCGTGCTCGACCATGTGCAGTCGATCATCGGCGACGCGGCCCGGGCCAAGGGCCTGCGGGTGGACGTGCAGCCCGACCACGTGCCCGGCTGGCTGCGTGGCGACGCCACCCGGCTGCGGCAGGCGCTGCTGAACTACGCCAGCAATGCCGTGAAGTTCACCCCCGCCGGCAGCATCACCCTGCGTGCCGAGCTGCTGGACACCGACGGCGACCGCCTGCGGCTGCGCTTCTCGGTGCAGGACACCGGCATCGGCATCGACGCCGAACAGCAGGCGCGGCTGTTCGTGCCCTTCGAGCAGGCCGACCACACCATCAGCCGCCGCTACGGCGGCACCGGCCTGGGCCTGGTGATCACGCGGCGCCTGGCCGAGCTGATGGGCGGCGAAGCCGGTGTGCACAGCGAACCCGGCGTGGGCAGCACCTTCTGGTTCACCGCCTGCCTGCAGCGTGGCGTGGGCCCGGTGCCGGCCGACAACCCGGCCACCCTGCCCGACGCGGAACAGCAGTTGCGTGAGCGCCACCGCGGCCGGCGCGTGCTGCTGGCCGAAGACAACGCCGTCAACCGCGAGGTGGTGCTGGCCATGCTGCATGCGGTGCACCTGCAGGTGGATGTGGCCGAAGACGGCCACAGCGCAGTGGCACAGGCCCGCAGCGGCGACCAGGCCCTGGTGCTGATGGACATGCAGATGCCCGGCATGGACGGGCTGGAAGCGACCCGCGCCATCCGCCTGCTGCCCGGCTGGGCCAACCGGCCCATCCTGGCGTTGACGGCCAACGCCTTCGACGAAGACCGGCTGGCCTGCGTGGTGGCCGGCATGGACGACTTCATCGCCAAGCCGCTGGATGTGGGCCTGCTCTATGCCACCTTGCTGAAGTGGCTGGACGCCACCGCGCCGGCCCAGGCGCCTGCCGCCCCCCTGGCGGCCCACAGCCCGGCGCAGCCCGCGGCTGCGGCAGCGCTGCCGGCCGGCGGTGTGGTGCAGCAGCTGGCCGCGGTGCCGGGGCTGGACCTGGCGCGTGGCCTGGCGCTGCTGCGCGGCAACACCGGCAAGTACGTCGGCCTGCTGCAGCGCTTCAGCGACTGGCATGCGATGGACGTGACCCGCATGGCGCAGGGCCTGCAGCGCGGCGACATGGCCCAGGTGCGGCAGCTGGCCCATGCCTTGTACGGTGCGGCGGCCACGCTGGGGGCCGACGCCATTGCCAACGCCGCCCGCCAGCTGGAACACGCCGACGCTGCCACACCCGCCGGCCTGGCCGAGCAGCAGGCCGCGCTGGCGGCCTTGCGTGCCGGCCTGGACGACCTGGCCCGCGCCCTGGCTGGCGACCTGGCCAGCGCCCTGACCCCGTTGCCCGAGGTTGCCGCCGCGCCGGCTTGAGCAGGCCTGCTGCGCGGCCTGCGCCGCCAGCGCCGCCTGAGCCGCCCGGGGGCGGTCAGCACTCGACGATGTTCACCGCCAGGCCGCCACGCGCGGTCTCCTTGTACTTGGTCAGCATGTCGGCGCCGGTCTCGCGCATGGTCTTGA
>ERZ795056.5598-NODE-5598-length-12531-cov-15.657663_pt1 | contig 12531 bp, 8 predicted proteins | sample MGYA00375140_ERZ795056 | MGnify/ENA primary metagenome ERZ795056 (study PRJEB30185, sample SAMN05720227) | activated sludge metagenome | isolation source: Anaerobic digester | place: USA | collected 2015-03-09 ...
GCAGCAGTGGAAATGTGAGTGTGGCAGTAACGAATGCCTGCGGTACAGGTGCAAGAACAAACAAAGCAATAAGCTTTGCCTTTACCAGGCCGGCCACAGCGAAAACATCCGTGGTAACTGTAAACAATACACTAAAAAGTACTTTTAGTATTTACCCTAACCCTGCTTATAACACTGCTGCAATAGTATTTGATAGTGAAAGGGCAGGCGAGAAGTACAGTATCAGTATCAGTAATTCTACCGGTTATACTGTTTATACATCAGCGAATGTAACAGCAGCAGGACAAAACCGCCTGCAGCTTGATCTGTCCAAATTCAAAAATGGTATATACCTGGTAAGACTGATCGCTGTAAACGAAATCCAAACGATCAGGTTGGTCAAGGGACAATAAAGTTTGAATTTTCATCTAACAAAAAACCGGGAATCAACTCCCGGTTTTTTTATTGTCATCACTATTGAATAAAGAACACTGAATTAATGCCTGATCAGGATCTTAAATGTTTTTGTATCGCTATCTGATGTTATTGTTAAAATATATTCCCCCGTGCTGATATTTGGCAGATCAATCTGATTGGTGCCATCGTTCAAAGTTGTTTTTACAATTACCTGGCCCTGCATGGATAAAAGAACACAATCCGTTTTTTGTTTTGAACCTGCCATACTTACAAACAGTTTATTGTTGATAACCGGATTTGGGAAAACATTGATCTCCGTCAGTCCACAGCTAACAAATACCGGCAATACTTCGGAATAAGTATACCGCCCGTTTTTGTCAATCATCTTAAGCCTGTAGAATATTTTTCTAGCAGTTGTAGTTGCGTCGTTATCCTGGAAATGGTATTTATTTTTTGATGATAGATTTCCGGATGCAGTAACGGCACCGATCATAACCCAGTCAAAGGAGTCATCGCCCGCTTTCTCAATTTCAAACCTGTCAAAGTCAACTTCTCTTTCAGTATTCCAATTGATAAATGGTTTACAGTTGATCAAAGTCGCAGTAAAGCCGGTAAGCTTTACCGGAACTGTTCCTGTTACTATAAATCCTGCCTGTCCCGTATTGTCAGAAGGGTTGTCGCCTGCAAGGCTGCCCGGGGCAGTACAGTTGGTTCGGAAGCTGATCTGGCCGGATATGGTGGGATTACCTGTTGTGGCAGAAACGCCTTCCAGGTCAAGTAAAATATTAACCGCAGTGTTCACGGCAATCGTTGAAGAATTGTTACACAGGTTAATAACAGAACCATTATTATTCCTGATGGTCCAGCCTGCTGGAATATTATTCTGCGTTGTGGAAATAAGAAGCGTTGACGGTACAGATATCTGCAGGTTTATTTTACCTGTTGCAACCGCATTGGTTTGTCCTCCTGTTCCGGGGGTTGCATTGATGGTTGCCTGTAGTGTTCCGCTGCCTGCAACCGGCACTACACCTGAGTTGAGTACGATCATGTTGAGTGACACATTTTGTGCCGTTGCACGGGTTACTGCCGAGGAAACCACCGCAGCAAGAAGAAGATTTTTAAATTTATTTTTCATTGTAGACACATTTAGTATGATATAACGTTAATGGATAACTGTACATGTAGAGGTGGAGAAATTATCTGCGGGATTGTCTCCGGCCATTGAACCTGGCGCCGTTCCCGGTGCAACTCCATCTGAAAAAGACAACTGGCCTGAAACATTTACCGGGCCGCCTGCGTTCTTTCCTTCCAGTGCAATCAGCAGGGTACGGGCATCATTGGGTGCAATAATATCCTTACCGTTCGACAAGGTGATCACTGTTCCGGTATTGTTGATGATCTGCCAGCCTGTTGGCAGGCTGTGACCGGTTGACTTAATAATAACGGCAGATGAGTCTGCAATACTTACCTGTACTTTTAATTTGTACACGCCGGCCATTGCCACGGGATCCGTGTTATTGATTGTAACATCAAAGAAAACAAAAGCCCCCTTTTTTACCAGGCCTGCATTTTGAGTGATCACATTTACAGACACATTTTGTGATAGTGCATTCTTGCAAAAGAGTACACTTATAATAAGAAAAATAAACAAACCTGTCTTTTTCATCGCTGCAGATTGTACTTGTTGAATATTGCTGGCTGGAATTTATTTTGAGGTATGCTGCCTAATATTTTCTCTGGAGGTAAATATTCCGCAGCATTGAATTTCGGCGAAGCTATGTTATCAAATGCCTGTATTGCTGCCATTATTATTAAGTAATCATTATCTAATTGTAAACAAAATCCGGCACTGTGCAACAAAGGTTGCAGAACTGAAATTGATAATATTTGGATAACAATTTCTTTACCTCGGTGCGTATACAAAAAGTTTCCTTTGCAAAAATTAACTCCTGATGAGAAAGCTGTTTTACCTTGCTTTTACCTTATTTATTTCCAGTGTCCTTGTTGCTCAAACCGGTAAGATCTCTGGTAAAGTGATCAATGCTGCTTCCGGGCAGCCCCTTGCCAATGCATCTGTCACCCTTTTAGAAAAATCAAACGGCCTTGCCGCAGATTTGAACGGTCTTTTTGTTTTTAATAAACTCGCTGCAGGCACTTATTCTATTAAGTGTACTTATAGTGGCCACGTTGACAAGATCATTGAAGAGATAATAGTGAAAGAAAATGAAACCACTAACGTAACTGTTTCCCTGGATGAAAAGAAAGCAGGAGAAATTGTTATTGTTACAAAAAGAAGTGCAAGGGTGGAATCAGTTGCTTCATTACTGGTTGCCCAAAAGAACAGTGCCAGTGTAAGTGATGGTATCACGGCAGAGTCTATACGAAAAACACCCGACCGCAGCACCGGTGATGTGATCAAGCGGGTGAGTGGTGCCAGTATACAGGATGACAGGTTTGCTGTGATCCGTGGATTAAATGACCGGTACAATGCAGCCTTCATCAATGGCGCACCCTTACCCAGTACAGAAAGCGACCGAAAGGCATTTGCTTTTGATATTTTCCCTTCTGCTATTTTGGATAACCTTGTTATATATAAAACAGCAACACCTGATAAAACAGGGGATTTTGCTGGTGGTATCATTGAAATAACGACAAAGGCAACCTCCACCACCAATTTTACAACTGTGGCAATTGGGAGTTCTTACAATACTTTAATAACCGGCAAAACACGCTTTTTTTCAGAAACCAAAGGTAAAAGAGATTTCCTGGGGCTTGACGATGGAGTAAGAGGTTTGCCGAAAAGTTTTCCTTCTGCACAGGCTTTACGGGACCCCAATATAACATTTGCCGACAGGGCTGCATTGGCAAAAGATTTTGGCAAGTTCAAATGGGGTGTACTGTCAGGCAATGCATCACCCAATTTTAATTTTCAAATTTCTAATGGCTATAATTTTTTAAGAAAGGGTAAAGAATTTGTAAGCACGCTTTTTTCCTTTACCTATAACCGTAATTATACGTTTAATGAAGGAGACCGGAATACATTTGATTTCAATGCAGATCCAAACGCCCTTCTGTACCAGAGAAAGAAATTCAAGGATTCTGTGTATAATGAAGAGACAATACTGGCATTACTTGGTAACATTTCCCTAAAGCTAAACAGCAAGAACAGCATCAGCTGGAAAAACAATCTTAGTATCAATACAGACAATCGTTTAATAAAACGTATCGGTGAAAATGACGCTGATGGCGATCCGGGATTTATAAACAGGGATGTAGTAAGGTGGTTCACATCAAACAAAATATATTCATCCCAACTGGGAGGCGAACATCTTGTTGGCCCGGTAAAAACAAAAATAAACTGGCTGGCCAATTACAGTAATGTTGACAGGGAGATACCTAACCTGTCCCGTACGTCTTATGTCGGCTACCTGCCTGATCTTTCTGCCTTTTTCGCCAGCGGCGAACCCAACCAGTTATTTGGTTCAGGCTCTATGATGTTTATTAATTCCAACGAAAATATTAAAAGCTTAAAAGCTGATATTACGCAGCCCTTTACTTTTATGAAGAATACGCAGAATTTTTTAAAACTGGGCGGTGGATACCAATTGAGAGAAAGAGAGTTTACAACAAGGTTGATAGGCTTTGCACCTTATAATGGAGGTGTGGCTTTTGATTATTCATTGTTAAGCCTGCCAGAAGGAGAAATTTTTGTACCCGCAAATTTGGGAAAGATAGATAGTACCACAGGCGGCTTTTTAGTAAATGAAGGAACAATAGAAAATTCCAATTATAGGGCATCTTCTTCGCTGTCACACGTATACTTAATGAGCGACCAGCGTTTCTTTGATAAGTTCAGGCTTATTTATGGCGCCAGGATAGAGACGTTCAATCAAAAGCTGAATACATTTAATAACAGTCTTGCACCATTAGTAAACACCGACACCACGATCACCGATTTTTTACCCTCAGTGAATTTTGTTTATTCAGTTACTTCAAAAATGAATATCCGTTTATCTTATTCTCAAACGGTAAACCGCCCGGAGTTCAGGGAACTGGCACCTTTTCTTTTCTTTGACTATGCCACCCAAAATACGATCGGTGGTATCCAGGATCTGCAAAGAGCAAAAATTAGGAACTATGATTTCAGGTACGAGATATACCCCGGCAACGCCCAGTTATTTTCAGTATCTGCTTTTTATAAAGAATTTATCAACCCGATCGAGATTGTTTTTATTCCGGGCACTACCAACCAGGCAAGCTATATCAACACCACTTCTGCTAAAGCGTATGGTTTTGAAGCTGAGTTCAGAACCCTGCTGTCTACATTGGCTGGAATAAAAAGAGAAGGTGCATTGCTGAGCAAGTTTACCTTTTCTGCCAATGCTGCTTATATCAAATCGAGCATAAAACTGGATAAGCTTTTCAGTATCGAACCGGAAAGACTTATTACTGACCGTCCATTACAAGGTCAGTCACCTTATCTTATCAACAGCAGTTTGGCATTCAATGATGAAAGGTCAGGTTTTTCTGCTACCCTTTCAGTAAACAGGGTGGGAGACAGGATTTACATCGCCGGTATTAAAAATGAGAGTGCAGATATTTACGAAAAAGCGAGAACAGTGGTTGATTTCCAGGTAGCGAAATTTCTGTTGCGAAAGAAACTTGAATTAAAATTAACCGCCAGGGATTTACTCGCCCAGGATATTAATTTTTATTCGGATTTTGATCTAAGCAAGAACTATACAAAGAGTGATAAGTTTTTCTCGTCTTTTAAAGCACCTGTTACAATCAGTTTCAGTGCTACCTATAAGTTTTAATTGCGTGTATGGGTAACAGGTAGTATTAAAGCCTGCATAGAAAAAATGAAAGATAGGTATTGAAATATTGTGAAGGAACACAGATTTTCTGCTTAACAATTTGGTGTCTTTTTGTTAACGTCCTTCACTATGAGCCTTTAACATTTTGTTTTAGGTTTGCCATCGCTAATAAAATAACTTAATAAAGTAAAAGATAGATCCGGTACCACACAATCCGATACCTGCAGGAAAACAGCCCTTGGACCATCCTTTTTAGCAAACAAAATTTATTCACTCTTAAGGGAGCGGTATGATATCGTTGTAAATACGGTAAACACTAAAGCTATGCCTGTTCATCAACTGAAAAATTTAAATCTTCTCCTGCACAACAGCCGGTTAAATCATCACACATAGTAAACTAACAAATTCATAAACTAAAAAATCAAAACCAATTTAAAAATTTAACACACACACATCTTTTCAAAAAAACTCAAAAAAATTCAAAACCAAAAAAAGTAAAATGAAAAAGAAAATTTTATCTGCACTTCCGTTACTGATGCTTGCATCAATGATGGTAAAAGCCCAGGATCTCACCACCTACCGTGGTGCATTTGCTCCTGCTCCCACCACACAGTGGACAGAAGGATGGGTTAACTGGGATCCACAAAATGCCAGCTATCCTGCTACAAACGTTACTGTTACTGGTACTATCACCAGCAACACTACCTGGACGGCCAATAACACCTACCTGCTTTCTGGTGTGGTGTATGTTGACAGTTTAGTAACGCTTACTATTCAGCCAGGTACTATTATTCGTGGCGCTTCAGGAAACTCTTCACTCCTGGTTGAAAGAGGTGGAAAGCTGATAGCTGAAGGAACACAGTGTAATCCAATTGTATTTACATCAAATGCTGCTGCTGGCTCAAGAGCTCCTGGTCAGTGGGGTGGTGTGCTGTTGTTAGGACGGGCCAGACACAACCTCGGTACCAATGTATTGATCGAAGGATTGGAGCCTGCTAACATTGAAAATTACCATGGTGGTAATGATGACAACGATAACTCTGGTTCACTCAAATTTGTTCGTATAGAGTATACTGGTTTTATATTTTCTGCCAATAACGAGATCAATGGTTTAACCATGGGTTCTGTTGGACGTGGAACAACAATCGACCATGTACAGGTGTCTTTCGGTAACGATGATGCATTTGAATGGTTTGGTGGTGCAGTAAATGCAAAGCACCTGGTGGCTTACAGGAACCTGGATGATGATTTTGATACAGACAACGGTTTCAGCGGAACAGTGCAGTATGCATTGGCTATCAAAGATCCTGCGCTGTCTGACGTTTCTAACTCATCAGGTTTTGAGTCAGACAATGACAATCCTGGTACATCAGAATCACGTTATCCAAAAACAAGCGCTAAGTTTTACAATGTTACACAGATCGGCGCTTTCAGGTGTGCTTCTAATGCAGCTGCGTCAGGTGTTTCTCCCACTTCATTCTTACACAGAAGAGGTGCAAGGTTAAGAAGGAATACAGACCTTAAAGTGTACAACAGTATTTTCATGGCTAACTGGAGAGGTTTATTCCTTGATGGTGCGCTGGCGCTTGCCAACGTTGACCAGGATTCGCTTGTTTACAGGAACAATATCGTAGCAGGTGATTTCACTTCTACATGGACCGGAACTACTTATGCTGGTACAAAATCACTGATGGCTGAAGATGCGGCTACACGTACCCGTATGTTGAATGCAGCTTATGCAATTGACTCTGTTAATACATGTGCGCTTCTTACCAATGCATGGAGCTTTACTGCTCCTGATTTCAGGCCCAATACAGCTGGAGATGGTGCTATTGTAACGGATCCAACCAACCTGAATGCTGGTGTTGATCTTTCTCCCGGTGTGTTGATCTCTGGTAACCTGTTTACCAGCAACCAAACAAGAGCAGCCGGTGTGTTTATTCTTGAAAACGGCGGTGGTTCTACAAGCGGCGCTATTACATTAACCATACCTAAATTGTCAGGTTATACTGTTACTGTACCAGGTCTTACGCTTACTGCTACTAACCAGTCTGGTACCAATGGTACTAACTCAGAAGGTGACTACACAAATGGTAACTGGAATTTCAGGGATGACGGAACCAATATCATCGCTACTTCAAAACCAGGTATCGTTATTGAAAAATTTGGTTTTGTACAGCTTGGGTTTAATATTACCCGTCCTGTTTCAACTCCAGGTGGAACTAACCAGAGCCTTAGCATCACTGTAGGTGGTGGTTCTGATGCAACTCCATTAAATGACAACTCACTCCAGGCTTTAGGTACTAACTAAACCATATCATTGATAACAAAAAAAATCAAAATGAAACTAATTAAATTAATGCTGTTGTTATTCCTGGGAGCTTTTGCAGCTACAGGTGTATCAGCCCAGGCAAACGTGACCTTAAATATGCTCACGCTGAACAGCGGAGACATTATACTCAATGGGTCGGGAACTTTACAGGCTACTGTAGGTAATACCGGTCCTAATACAGCTATTCCAAATGGAAGGCTGAATGTTCAGATCAGTGTTCCATCAACCATCAGCATTGCAGCTGCACAAAGTGGCCTGCCTGCAGGATGGACAGTGACCAATAACAACGGATCAGTGATCAATATTTGTAACAGTTCTACTACTGTTCCTGTTGGTACTGCCGCCCAGTTGCTGATTGCTTTACAGGGAGGACCTGCTTTAGCAAGTGGTCAACAGATATCTGGCCAGATATCTTTCAGAACAAATTGTTCTGCTCCAGGTTCATTATCTGGTGATATCGGTGCGGATAACTCAAGCCAGGCTGGTTTCTCTGTAGTGGCTGGTGCAGCTTGTAACGTTACAGGCGCAACTGCTGTTGCAGGTACCATTTCATGTAATGGTGGCACAACTTCCGTAACTGTTTCTGCTACTACTACTGGTGCCACAGGCGCATTAGAATACAGCATTGGTGGTGCATTCCAGTCAAGCGCTGTATTTACTGGTGTTGCTGCAGGTACTTACACAGTAACTGCAAGAGAAGCAGGTAATACTGCTTGTTCCGGAACAGGTTCAATTACAATTGCTCAGCCAACTTTGCTTACTGCTTCTAACACATCTACTGCAATTTTATGTTTTGGTGGTTCATCAACTGTTGTAATTTCAGCAGCAGGTGGTACGGCACCATACACAGGCGAAGGCAGCTTTACTCAGTCAGCAGGTACACAAACTTATACTGTAACTGATGCTAATGGTTGTACTGCTACAACAACTGTAACTGTTTCTCAGCCAGCATCAGCAGTTGCTGCTTCTTCTACACAAACGCCTATCGTTTGCGGTGGCTCATCTACTGTTGTTATTTCAGGAACAGGCGGTACTGCACCTTATACAGGTACAGGTACTTTCTCACAACCAGCCGGTTCACAAACCTATACTGTAACTGATGTAAATGGATGTACTGCTACAGTTACCGTGGTAGTTACAGCACCTAATGGTCCGGTTGTTACATTTACTCAATCTCCGGTAGCATGTTTTGGTGGTTCTTCTACTGTTGTTGTTTCAGCAACAGGTGGTACTGCTCCTTACACAGGTGATGGCTCATTTACACAAGCAGCAGGCACTACACAATCTTATACAGTAACTGACGCTAACGGTTGTACTGGAACAGTTTCTGTTACAGTTAACAATCCTGCACCAGTAGCCGTACCAACTATTACCAGCATTAACAATGGTAACGGCACATTCACATTAACTGCAGGTAACTTTACAGGTTCTTTGTTGTGGAGCACAGGTGCAACAACTTCAAGTATTCTTGTATCTGTTGCAGGTACATACACTTTAACTCAAACAGTTGGAGCTTGTACAAGTGCAGCAGCTTCTCAAACAGTAACCATTGGCAATGCAATTGCTGATCCTGCTGTTGGTCAGATGTTCTTTACAACACTGGCAGATGCCAGCACAAGTGCCAATACATTGTTGTTTACGCAGGATTACAAACTGAATGTTCCAGTGTATAACCTGAACCAGTTTACTTCTATTCCTTCAAGTGCCATCAACTTCAGGATCAACCTGGGTACAAGGATCCGTTTGGATGCAGCCTATAACCTGGCTACTGCTCCTTTGAGCCAGTACTTTGCATTCACTCCTTCTATTGTTGCTGACAGCCAGATCATCACTGGTGTGCAGATTGCTGAAATACCTGCTGATTTCGACGGTATCGCCGTATTCCAGGTAGAAGGTACTTTGTCTTGTACGTCAAGAATTTCTTCCCAGATCGTTATTACCAATTCTTCTGCCTCTTTAACAGATGAAGATCTGAATAACAACCTGGCAACATTACAGTACACACTGCCTGTTACAATCAGCGCTACAGCTGTTAACGTAACTTGTAATGGTGCTGCTGATGGTAACATCACAGTTGTTACAAGTCCTGGTGTAACTTATGTTATCAGGAATGCTTCTAACGCTATCGTAACAGCGCCATTGGCTCCTGGTACTTATACTGTGGAAGCTACAGCAACAGGTGATGCTCCATTAAGCAATACTTGTATCACCACATCTTCAGTTGCAATTACTGAACCAGCAGTATTGGTTACAACAGTGATCGGTACAACTGCAGCTATTTGTAACGGTGGCAACACTGGTACTATCACGGTAAGTTCTGTAGGTGGTACTGCTCCTTATGCTTATGTAATTGCAGGCCCAACTGTAAACACCACTGGTGCAACAACTGGTGTGTTCACTGACTTAACTGCAGGCAGCTACACCATCACTACTACAGATGCTAATGGATGTATTGCAACTGCTACTGCTACTGTAGGTCAGCCAAGCGGTACTAACACAGACCTGTCACTGGGTAGCGATATCACAGGAAGCATGTTTGCTACTAACGGTACCTCACAAACGATTGTGTATAACATCTCTGAAATTGCCGGTAACCCAGCAGTTGGTGATACTTTGAGGATCACTAAAGTGGCAGGTTTCGACATCACATTCAACGATGCAATCACAAGCGTTGTGGTAACACCAACTACTTACACGCTGGACAATCCAAACTGGAAAGTAGACAACAGCAACCCGGCGTTTGTTTCTATCATTAAAAAAGCAGCCGGTAACTTACCTGGTCCAGGTACAATTGGTTGTGGCGAAACAGTATTCATCTCAGTTACCTTAACACGTAACACTACTGATATCTCCACCTTCCCATTAAGTGCAAGGATAAGGAAAGCAGATGGTGAACTGAATTTGAGCAACAACTTCAATTCAATCATTTTCACTGCTGAGTAATCAAAAGCATCCTGCCAAAGGGGTTTGAAAAAATCCCTTTGGTTTCTTTTAAAAATTAAATAAAAAAACATGAAAGCAAAAATGATAAAAAAGGCGGCTAAAGGACTGTTGCTGTCTTCGGTATTGTTTTGTTCTTTACATGGTAATGCACAGAAAAGGGCAGTGATGAGTGATCCAAAACTGGGTGGTATCTCTTTTACAGATATGTCTGGTTTTCAATTGAACGAAGCCTATGTGCAGCCTGGTGAACTCATCAGGATGAAAATACCGGTAATGAACAGCAACCACGGTGAAGCTTTGCCAGCCGGAAGCTGTAAAATAAAAATTGGACTGGGATCCAAACTGGTGCTTGATCCTGCTTATGACCTTAACAGTGCTGCCATGAGCAGTTACTTCAGGTGGTCATCTTCTATGAACAGTGGCCAGTTGCAGATAACAGGTGAACTGACCGCACCATTGCCAGCCAATGTGGATGATGTGGTGGTAGCTTTTAAAGTAATGGGAACTGCAGAAGGCAGGTCAACGGTTACGGCTAACTTCCTTGTTAGTAACCACAACACCAGGACGGTTGTGTCTGATGAAGATGGTACAAACAATACTTCTTTTATTCACTACACGGTTACCAATAAACCAGCTCCTGTATCAGTTACATCTATCAACGACATCGTAAAAGATGGCTGTACCATGAGCGTTTCTTTTTCTACTGACCAGGAGATCAATCTCAGCAGGTACGAAGTGGAAGTGAGCAAAGATGGAATAGCTTTTGAAAAAGTATCCAGCTTATCAGCCGCAGGTAATCTTACTTATGCAGCTTCTTTTGAATTGCCGGCAGCTTTGCAGGCTCAAAAGCTGTTTGTAAGAATAAAAGCGGTAATGGTAAACGGAAGAACACTGTTCAGCGATACAAAAAATGCGAACGGTCTTTGTAAGAAAACTGCGATCAGGCTGAGTTTGTATCCAAATCCGGCATCAGGTATCAGCAAAGTTACGATCAATGCTTCCGAAGGATTCTTCGATGGCAAGTACAGGCTGAAAATGATGGACATGGCTGGCAAGACCGTGGTAACAAAAGATGTTGCCCTTGCAGGTGTTCAGAATTTCTTGTTTGAATTTGGAAACATTGCAGCAGGCAAATACCTGGTACAGGTTAGCGATGAAGCGAATGCTGTATTGGGTGTGTTGAAGTTCGAAAAGCTGTAACAACGGCATTCCGTATAAATAATAATTGAGTAAAAAGTGAAGCATGCATGGGCGAAAGCCGTGCATGCTTTTTTGTTGTTAATGATTTAGTGATGATTTGGTAACAGCTTTCACTGCACTGCCTGTTTAACTTTGATCGTAATATAAAATCGGGTTGCTGTGGTCCTGCAACGCTGCTTTTTGCACTGCCCTGTGCCTGCTGTAAAAAACTAATACCGGCAATGAATAATATCTTTCTGAAAATACTGGAAGAAGAAAGGATGCATTTACTCGAAAGATTGTCTGTAATTGAACAGGCGATCTTTACTTATAAATTGGCAGTGGCTGAACCTGCCAGTGGTATTTATGTAAATGTAAATTCGCTATTAAATGATCCGGGTGAAAGTTTTTTTCAGAAATACAGTCATTATAATATGGATGCATCTACCAGGAATAAGATCCTTTTTATTATAAAAACAGAGAGCCGTTTTTTACATGTGAGGGAAATTGCGAGGATCATGCAGTTATTGGAAGAGGGGGAAACATTGCAACAGGCGATAAAGAAAATATCTCCGGCACTTTCTTTTTTAAAGAAGTTACCCGATACCCCCTTGATCAGTGTAGCAGCCGAAGGATTGCACTTTAATACATTCTGGGGCTATAAGGACTGGATAACCGGTGAAGGTGAAATTGCCGGCGCATTTATGTACAACGAATCAGAAATAACAAAGAGAAAACGGCAGCTTTCTGCCTGAGTTTCTTTCATATTAGTTTTGGGCAATTTGAATGCTGTTGTGCTAAGTCGGCAGCAAACGACAAAGGCCGGTTGAATATTCAACCGGCCTGTTTATTATTTACAACCGA
>ERZ795056.5601-NODE-5601-length-12526-cov-7.424344_pt1 | contig 12526 bp, 8 predicted proteins | sample MGYA00375140_ERZ795056 | MGnify/ENA primary metagenome ERZ795056 (study PRJEB30185, sample SAMN05720227) | activated sludge metagenome | isolation source: Anaerobic digester | place: USA | collected 2015-03-09 ...
CTCGGTTTCATACTGTTCCCGTGAGGACATCCGCACAGGGCTCCTCAGGGGATGGCTCCTGCTTTGGAACAGAATTTGTTCGATGAACAGTGAGCCATCCCCGAATGGGCGATCGGGCCCGGATCGATCGCGTTGGCGGATGCTGCCCGCAGGCCGCCTAGACCTGGCAGTGCGGACAGAAACTCGTCGAGCGCTGTGCCTGACGGATGCGCTCGATCCGCTCTCCACACACCCGGCAGGGCTCGCCCTCCCGGTCATAGACGCGCAACCAGTATTGGAACTCCCCCGTCTTGTCATCCACGCTCCGGAAATCACTGATCGTTGTCCCGTTGTGCCGGATGGCCTCCCGCAGGATCCCGCGCAACTCGCGCAGGAGTCTGGCGCCCTCATCCGGCGTCAAGGAGTCGGCCGGCCGGCGCGGATCGATCCCCGCCCGGAAGAGTGATTCGCAGGCGTAGATATTTCCGACTCCGCTGATCCGGCGCTGATCCAGCAAGAGCACCTTGACCGCAGTCCGGCTCTTTCCCAGGATGGCGCGAAAGCGCGGGAGCGTCATCTCCTTTTGGAGCGGATCCGGGCCCAGATCGCGGAGCTCGGGCGGAGTCTCTCCCGGAGAAACGTGCCGGATCGTTCCAAAGCGGCGCATATCCATGAAGGAGAGGAGCGACCCGTCCGTAAAGACGAGCACCATCCGCAGATGGCGGGCCGGGTTCTGCGGCGCCAGGGGACCGGTAAACACGAATTTCCCGGTCATCCGGAGGTGCGCGACCAGAGAGGATCCGTCGTCCAGAAGAAAGCGGATGTATTTCCCGTGCCGCTGGACCCCGGCCAGGCTGCGCCCCGGCAGGACCTCCGCACACGCAGGGCAGCCTGTGGCGAGCTTGGAATCCGGAAAGCGCACCTCACGGATGACCCTTCCCGGCAGGACCCCGGCCAGTCCGCGGACAATCGTCTCGACCTCAGGCAATTCCGGCATCGGATCCTCCAACGGAAACGCCGCCCATTGTGGATCGGAGATCGTTCCTCAAAAAAAAGATACACAGCCGGCCCGATCACCACGCAAAAACCGGGACCATCCACCGTGAGCGTTCAAGACAAGGACGCCCCTCTCCCCGGCCGTCTGCCCGTATATTTGTGGCGTCACTTCACGTTCGGGAGACCATTCATGAGCCGCAAAAAAAGCTGGGTCCTGCTTCTCATCGCCATCGTCATCGCCGTCCTCTGGTTCGGATACCGCTCCGGCTGGTTTGACTCGGCCCGGACGCAGGGACCGGCCACCACCAGTGCCAGCAACCCGGCGGCTCCGCAGAATCCCGAGCAGGCCGGCCAGGCTGGACTCACCCACGAGAGCCCCCATCTTGCACTCGGGACACCGGCCGATGCCACCCCCGAGGATGAGCACCTCCTCCTCAAACCGCAGTATGCCCTCTCGTACAAGAGTGCCATCGTCAGCCCGGCCTGGGTCGCCTGGAAAATCGATGCCGGCTCCTATGGTACCGTCCCGCGCTACGAGGGAAAATTCTTTCCCGAGACCGGGCTGCCAGCCGGACTCCCCATCGCCACCCATGACGACTACTCAAAAAGCGGATTCGACCGCGGCCATCTCTGCCGCTCGTTAGACCGGACCGATACCGTTGAAAACAACCGGGCGACCTTCTCCATGGCCAACATCATTCCCCAGACCCATGACCTGAACGGCGGCCCATGGCTCAAGTTCGAAGATTATTGCGCAAATCTGGCCCGTGAATCGGGAAAGACCGTCTGGGTCGTGGCTGGAGGAAGCTATTCGACGGAACCGGCACGGATCGGCAAGAACCGCGTGGCCGTCCCGACGGCCTCCTGGAAAGTCGTGGCCGTGCTGGATCAGGGCATCAAGCCGGACTCGATCACGTCAACCAGCGGGATTCGCCTGATAGCTGTCGAGATGCCCAACACCCGTGGCATCATCCGCCACGACTGGAAACAGTACCGGCGCTGCGTCGATGAAATCGAGTCCCGGACAGGTTATGACTTTTTCGGGCGGATTCCGTCCCGAATCCAGCAGGATCTCGAGGCACGGACCGACTCCCTCTGAGGACTCCGGGAGTCCTGCAATCCTTCCGACGTCATCTCCGTCCCTCCTCGGGACGGATTTTTTTTGAAAAAAATTCCCGAAAAGTGAAAAATCAGCCCCCACCCCGATCGTGTATATGGGTAAAGGGGCAAGCAATCCCCAAACACAGATCGCGCCAAGCGAAAGGAGAACACAGTATGAAGAATCTGAATTTTGTGATTGTCGAGGGAAATCTTGTGAGGGATCCTGATTTTCGCGAGACCGAAGCCGGCCTTCCGATGTGCCGCTTTACCGTTGCTAACAACTATTCCTACAAGAAAAATGACCAGTGGATCAATGACGTCAACTTCATCAACATCGTCACCTGGTCCAAGACGGCCGAAAATTGCGGCCAATATCTCAAAAAGGGCCACCCCGTCCGCATCAAGGGCCGCGTCGACCAGAGCTATATCAAGCGCGAGGATGGCCGCTCCATGAGCATGGTCGATGTTGTCGCCCAGACCGTCGAATTCCTGCCGCGCGTCCATCGCGAGGAACCGGTGGAAGAAGCCGCTGCCGGACTCGCCGCGGCCGAAGCCGAAAAGAAGGCTGCCTGACAGGGTCTTTTTTTGGTGAACACCCTCAGTTCGAAAGGAGAAGCCACCGCCCTGCAAGGGGCGGTTTTCCGTTTTCACGGAACCAATTCCAAAATCGGAATATTATCCGTCGGCCAGGCGCCTGCCATAGATTCTTGCTGTTTCCCCGTCACCATAGTACCCCGGACGCCGCCCGAGGAGGGAGAACCCGCACGACTCATAGAGATGGATGGCTGATGCATTGGAATCACGGACCTCAAGGGAGGCGTATTCCATCGTTTGCTGCCGCATCCGCTCCAGAAGCTCCTCAACGATCCGGCGGCCGATGCCCCGCCTGCGGAATTCCGGGGCCACCGTCACATTGGTGATGTTTCCGTCCCCAACCATGTTCCAGAACCCGCCATAGCCGACCAGTCTCCCGGAGGTGCACTCATGGACAACAAGAAAACAGGAAATCTCCTGGGTCATCTCGGAGCGGAACATCCCCTCGGACCAGGGTGTCGGATGAGAGACCTCTTCCAGCGCCAAAACCCCGGGCAGATCAGCTTCGGCAAGCGGCCGGATGACAAGATCCATCAGGAAGACTGCCGCTCGTAGATGATCTTCAGCCCCTTGAGTGTGAGATCGGCGTCGATCACGTCGATACATTCCGTCCCTTCGCGGAAGAGATTGGCAAACCCTCCCGTGGCAACCACTTTCGGTTCGGGTGCACCCATCTCGTCCTTGAGGAGCCGCACAATCTTTTCGAGGGCCCCGACGTTCTGGTAGTAGAGTCCGGCCACCATCCCGTCCCCCGTCGATTTCCCGATGGCCCGGGGCGGCCGCCCGATCGGAACCGAGCTGAGCTTCGCTGCCCGGCTGGTCAGCGCCTGGAGGGAGATTCCGACACCGGGGAGAATCTCTCCACCGAGATAGGCCCCAACCCGGGAGATGCAGCAAAACGTGGTGGCTGTCCCGAAGTCCACGAGGATCAGGGGTGCACCATAGAGCACTCTCCCGGCCGCGGCATTGACAATCCGGTCGGCCCCGACCTCGGCCGGATTCGGATAGTCAAAGGCGATCCCGCTGTCCGTCTCATGGGTCACAAAAACGGGATTGCGGATCGCCAGAATGCGCTCGAGCATCTCGCGGATGGTTCTTTCGAGGACTGGCACCACGCTCGAGACGATCGCCGCCTGGAGACTCCCGGCCGAAATCCCGACATGCCCCAGGTGGGCCAGCACGGGGGCGGCCATCTCGTCCGCAGTCATGTGGTGCAACGTCGTCAGGCGCCAGGAATGGAGCGGAGAAATATATTCGGCCCCATCCGCAAACACCCCGACGGTAATGTTCGTGTTCCCGACATCAATTCCGATCAGCAATCCGCACCTCCCCGGCCGTGATCGCGATCACGTGCTCATACCCGTCACGGACCAGGGCCCGACCTTCCTCGTCCAGCCCCTCCAGTGTCCCGATCCGGCTCGCTCCAAAGCCATCATCAAAAACGACTTCCCGCCCCATCCCGTACAGATATTTCCTCGCCCGGCCCAGGATTGCCCTGAAGAGTCCGCGACGCAGGGCCGCATAGACCAGATCGAGCGATTCGAGAATCCTGACCAAAAGACGGGCATGGTCAACAGGCTGGCCAAGTTCCAGCATGAGAGAGGTCGGCTGCCGCCTGAACTCTCCATCCCGGGATGGGGACAGTTCTGTCCAGTTGGTGTTGATGCCGATTCCGACAATGTATTCGTTGACACTCCGGGACTCGATCAGGATCCCGCAGACTTTCTTTCCGCCAATCAGCACATCGTTTGGCCATTTGAGTCCGGCATCCAGGCCATAGAGTCTGCGCAGGACCTGGAGGATGGCCACCCCGACGGCAATCGACAGCCGTTCCCGGGCCGCAATCTCTCCGGCCTCCGGCCTGAGAATCACACTGAGGTAGAGTCCTCCATCGAGCGGAGAGACCCAGTCCCGCCCGAGCCGGCCCCGGCCGGCTGTCTGCTGACGGGAGACAACGACAGTCCCCTCCGCCTCACCCTCGGCCGCCAGATCGCGGGCGATCCGGTTTGTAGAATCGACGCTCTCGAATTCGCGCAAAACCCTGCCCACTGTCCGGATCCGCATCTGCCCATACACTCGTTCGAACACGATTCCTCCCGCGAAACCCACCTAAATCTAGTCATGAAGAAAAAACAATTAATTTCTTTCATTCTTGGCCGGGAATGGTAAATTTTCACCGTGGAGTAAATGTGTTGCTTAATTTTTAAGCATCTGCTTAAAAATTAAGCAGATGCTCGTAACTCCCCAAGGAGGATGCATGAACAGCCCCGGTCTCTATCGACCTGAGTACGAACATGACAACTGTGGCGTCGGCTTTGTCGCCAATATCGATGGCCGCCGTGACCACGCCATCATCGAACACGGCCTCTCCGTTCTCGAAAACCTCATCCATCGCGGAGCCGTCGGGGGAGACGGCAAGACCGGCGACGGAGCCGGCATGCTTGTCCAGCTGCCCGACGCCTTCTTCCGCCGGGTTTTGGCCCTGGACAGGGTCCGGCTCCCTCCGCAGGGGGAGTACGGGGCGGGCATGCTCTTTGTTGAGCGCACCGGAGATGCCGCAAGCCTCGGACACAAGGCCCTGGCTTTGGCCGCCGAAGAACTTGGCCTCCCCTGGATCGGTCTGAGGACTGTTCCCACCGACCCAGACTGCCTGGGCGAACTGGCCCTCGCCGGGATGCCCCACATCCTCCAGTTTTTCGTCGGGCTTCCATCCGGAGTACGCCCCGGCGACGATTTCGAACGCGACCTCTACCTGATGCGCCGAACCGCCGAAAAAAAGATGGCTGCGGCCGGTTTTGGCCGGAATGCCTGGTATGTCTGCAGCCTCTCAAGCCGGACGATCGTCTACAAGGGCCTCTTTGTCGGGGCCCAGATCCGCCAGTTCTACCCGGATCTCTCGGCCCCCGATTTCGCCAGCTGTCTGGCCCTGGTACACCAACGCTACAGCACCAACACCTTCCCGACCTGGTCGCTGGCCCAGCCATTCCGCTTTGTGGCACATAATGGCGAGATCAACACCCTGCGCGGCAACATCAACAAGATGCGGGCCCGCGAAAACACGATGTCCTCTCCGTTGTTCGGGGAGGACATCGAGCGAATCCGCCCCGTCATCGATCCGGACGGAAGCGATTCCGCCGTCTTTGACAACGTCTACGAACTCCTGACCCGCTCCGGCCGTTCGATCGAACACGCCATGATGATGATGATTCCCGAGGCCTTTGGCGTGAAATACCACATCAGTCAGGACAAGCGGGCGTTTTACGAGTACCACGCCAACTTCATGGAGCCCTGGGACGGACCGGCCGCGATGGTCTTTACCGACGGAATCCGCATCGGGGCCACACTGGACAGAAATGGACTGAGACCCTGCCGGTACACCCTGACCTCGGATGGCTTCATGGTCCTGGCGTCCGAGTGCGGTGTTCTGGAGATCGAGCCCTCCCGCATCATCAAAAAAGGCCGCCTCATGCCGGGCAAGATGTTCGTCATTGACACCGTCGAAGGGCGCCTGATCGATGACAACGAGATCAAATCCCGGATCAGCCGCCAAAAACCCTACCGCCACTGGCTCGACCGGAACCGGATCGAACTCAAGGGACTCTTCGGAACACCGACATCAGCCCGACCCGACCAGGAACTCCTGCGCACCAAGCAGATCCTGCACGGGTACAGCTATGAACAGATCGAACACGTCCTGCGCCCGATGGCCCGTGACGGGCAGGAACCTGTCAGCTCGATGGGAACCGATGCCTCGCTCGCTATCCTCTCCACTGAGCCGCAACTGCTCTTCAATTATTTCAAACAGCTTTTTGCCCAGGTCACCAATCCTCCGATCGACCCAATCCGAGAAGGTCTCGTGATGACCCTCACGAGCTTTATCGGTCGCGACCGGAACCTGCTGGACGAGAGCCCCGAGCATTGCCGCAAACTCAAACTCCCGCACCCGATTCTGACCAATGACGACTTGGCCCGGATCAAAGCCTCGACAAGGTCCGACTTCAAGGCCATTGTCCTGCCCGCCGTCTTTCCGGCGGATGGAGGGGATCACGCCCTTGAGCAGGCCCTCAAGGAACTCTGCATCAACGCTGCCCAGATTGTCGAGCAGGGGGCGGATGTCCTCATTCTCTCCGACCGGAAGGCCGACCGTGACCACGCGCCCATCCCCTCGCTCCTCGCCTCGGCCGCCGTCCATCACCATCTGATCAAAAAGGGCCTGCGCTCGCAAACCGGCCTCATTGTGGAATCGGCTGAACCCCGGGAAGTGATGCACTTTGCCCTCTTGGCGGGATACGGCGTCAACGCAATCAATCCCTGGCTGGCCTTCGAGACCATCACATCCCTGGCCGATCGGGGAGCCCTCGGCGATGAGATCCCGGACAGCGACGAAGCAATCGACCATTACATCACCGCCATCAAAAAAGGGCTTCTCAAGATCTTTTCGAAGATGGGGATCTCCACACTCCGCTCCTACCAGAGCGCCCAGATTTTTGAAGCCATCGGGCTGGCCCCCGCCCTGGTCGAACGATATTTCACCAACACGCCCAGCCGGATCGGCGGGATCGGCCTGCGCGAGATCCAACAGGAGACCCTGGCCCGCCACCGCCAGGCCTGGGCGCCCAATCGTGTCACGGAACTTCTCCCGATTGGCGGCCAACACCGGGTCCGGGTCAAGACCGAAAACCATCTCTGGACCCCGCAGACCATCCGGGATCTGCAACTGGCCGTCATCAACAACGACCTGTCCCGATACCGCGACTACGCCCACTGGATCAACGAACAGGAAGGACACACCTGCACACTGCGGGGACTCTTCCGTTTCAAAGCGGGGAACGCTGTTCCCCTTGACGAAGTCGAACCAGCCACGGCCATCATGAAGCGTTTCGCCACCGGCGCCATGTCCTTCGGATCAATCAGCCGGGAAGCCCACGAGTCCCTGGCCATCGCGATGAACATGATCGGAGGAAAGAGCAACACAGGAGAAGGCGGCGAAGAAGCACGCCGCTTCCTGCCAAGGCCGGACGGGACCAGCGCCCGGAGTGCCATCAAGCAGGTCGCTTCGGCACGATTTGGCGTGACCGCCGCATATCTTGTGAACGCCGACGAGATCCAGATCAAGATGGCGCAGGGCGCCAAGCCCGGCGAGGGCGGCCAGCTCCCGGGCCATAAAGTCGACAGGATCATCGCCAGCGTGCGCCACTCCACACCGGGCGTGACCCTGATCTCGCCGCCGCCGCACCACGACATCTACTCGATCGAAGACCTGGCCCAACTGATCTTCGACCTGCGCTCCATCAATCCACGGGCCCGGATCTCGGTCAAGCTGGTCGCCGAGGCCGGCGTGGGAACCGTGGCCGCCGGTGTGGCCAAAGCCGGGGCCGACATGGTCCTGATCAGCGGCCACGACGGAGGGACCGGAGCCTCCCCCATGTCGAGCATCCTCCATGCCGGGATCCCCTGGGAACTCGGTCTGGCCGAGACCCAGCAGACACTGGTCAAAAACCATCTCCGGAACCAGATCGTGGTCCAGACCGACGGACAACTCAAGACGGGCCGGGATGTGGTGATCGCCGCCCTCCTTGGCGCAGAGGAGTTCGGGTTTGCAACCGCCCCCCTCGTCACACAGGGTTGCATCATGATGCGGAAATGCCACAAAAACACCTGCCCGGTCGGTGTCGCCACGCAAGATGCCGAACTCCGGAAAAACTTCAGAGGCAAGCCTGAATATCTTGTGAACTACTTCCACTTTGTGGCAGAAGAAATCCGCGAACAGATGGCGACCCTCGGTTTCCGGAGCATGGACGAAATGATCGGCCGTTCCGATCTGCTCCAGTCCAACCCCGAAGCCCTGGACTGGAAGACCGGAAGCATCGACCTCTCGGGGATTCTCGAAGCCGATCTTCCCACCGATCCGGATCTGCGTCGCTGCACTCGTCCCCGAAAGCATGTCATCGAAACGGAACTCGATCGCGCCATCCACCAGCAGACATCCCCGGCGGTTGAAAACGGGACCCGTGTCGAGTGCCGGCTTCCGGTGAAAAATTCCGACCGGTCTGTGGGCGCCCTTCTCTCCGGACGGATCGCACTGAAGTACGGGGACGCCGGACTCCCGGAGCAAACCATCCGGATCCATTGTACGGGCTCTGCCGGCCAGAGCTTTGGCGCCTTTCTCGCACGGGGTATCGAGTTGACCCTCGAAGGCGAGGCCAACGACTACCTCGGGAAGAGCCTCTCGGGTGGCGTGATCACGGTCATCCCGCCCGCTGGCGCCACCTTCCGCCCCGAGGAAAACATCATCGCCGGGAATACCCTGCTCTATGGGGCCACATCCGGGCAGGTCTTTATACGAGGTATGGTCGGAGAGCGATTTGCCGTCCGCAACAGCGGAGCGACAGCCGTCGTTGAAGGCGTCGGCGACCATGGATGTGAATACATGACGGGGGGAACAGTCGTTGTGCTCGGGAAGACCGGCCGGAATTTTGCCGCCGGGATGAGCGGCGGGATCGCCTACGTTCTCGACACAAACCAGTTGTTTGACACGCTCTGCAACCTCGACATGGTTGACATCGAACCGGTCACGGCACCGGCCGATATCGACCACCTCAAGGGATTGGTCAGCGAACACGCCAACCGGACCGGGAGCCGCCTGGCCAACAAGATCCTCGCGGAATGGCGCGAGACCCTGCCCCGCTTTGTCAAGGTCATGCCGCAGGAGTACAAAAAGGCGCTTCAGACACAATTGCAGGACGAACACAAGGACACAGAATCCGTTTCCGTCACGGAGGAGGTATTCAAGCATGGGTAAGCCGACAGGTTTCATGGAATACACACGGCAAGTCTGGACTGAAGAGCCGGTCGCCGAACGCATCAAACACTTCAGGGAATTCCACAAGGAGATCCCGTATACGAATCTCCGGACACAAGCAGCCCGCTGTATGGACTGCGGTGTCCCATGGTGCCATTCCCACGGCTGCCCCCTGGGAAACCTGATCCCCGACTGGAACGAGATGGTCTGGGAAGACAGGCTCGCCGAAGCACTGGAACTTCTGCACCATACCAACAACTTCCCCGAATTTACCGGCCGGGTCTGCCCGGCCCCCTGCGAAAAGGCCTGCACCCTCTCGCTGAACAATGATCCGGTTTCCATCAAACTGATCGAGTGCGAGATCGTCGACCGGGGATTCGCGGCCGGTCTGATCCTCCCCAGACCGCCCGGGGTCAAAACCGGAAAAATGGTCGCCGTGATCGGCTCCGGACCGGCCGGTCTGGCCGCTGCGCAGCAACTGGGACGGGCCGGCCACTCGGTGACCGTCTTCGAACGTGACGAGGAGCCGGGCGGGCTCCTTCGCTTCGGGATCCCGGATTTCAAACTCGAGAAGCGCCTGATCCGGCGGCGGATAGACCAGATGGAAGCCGAAGGCGTCGTCTTTGAATGCGGTGTCGATGCGGGGGAGGACATCTCCGCCAACTATCTGCGCAGACATTTTGACGCCATCCTCCTGGCCTGCGGCTCCAAAACGCCCCGCGACCTCGAGATCCCGGGACGGAACCTGCCCGGCGTGCATCTCGCGATGGAATTCCTCGCCCAAAACAACCGGCTCGTTGCCGGCCTGCCTGTCGACGCGGACAATCGCATCCCGGCACAAGGCAAACATGTTGTAGTGATTGGCGGCGGCGATACCGGCTCGGACTGTGTCGGAACCTCGATCCGCCAGGGCGCCGCCCATGTTCTCCAGATCGAAGTCCTTCCGAAACCGCGGCAACATGACGGGACAAACAATCCCTCCTGGCCGGACTGGCCCAACATCCTGCGGACATCGACATCCCACGAGGAGGGGTGCGAGCGGCGCTGGGGGATCTCGACCAAGGAATTCAGGGGGACAGGTCGAGTCTCCGAAATAGTGATCGAAGAGGTTGACTGGAAATTTGAACCGGGAAAGGCACCCGTCATGACAGCACGTCCCGGGACAGAAGCTGTCATCAAGGCCGATCTTGTCCTGCTCGCGATGGGTTTTCTCCATATAGAACATGGTCGCCTGGTCCGGGAACTCGGGGTCGAACTTGACGGACGGGGCAATGTACGCTGCGACACCTCCGGAGCCAGCTCGGTGCCCGGCGTGTTTACCGCTGGAGACAGCGCGCTCGGAGCCTCCCTGGTTGTGCGCGCCATCGCGACCGGCCGGAAAGCCGCCATCGGGATCGACCGTTTTTTGAGCGGCGAATCCATGCTCCCTGACACAAGCCTTCTTTGGTGAACAATCGGCCGACCGATTCCATGTGTATTCCCAACGGCATCGTTCCGATGCCGTTTTTTTCATCTTGCGGAAATTACACTACCTTCAAGGACTGTCCTGATCCGGGACGAAGCACGCTCATTCCCGTCCCCTTGACGAGCCTGAAGCCTGAATGCTATCGTATTGCATTGCACTCGGGAGGACACAGTTTTCATGACCAGTCAGCGCAAAAAGATCATCATCATCGGAGCCGGCCCGGGCGGACTCTCCGCCGCCATGCTCCTGGCCCACGCCGGCCAAAACGTCACAGTCTACGAAAAGCAGCCCGTCCTGGGCGGCCGGAATGCCCCAATAGCGAATAACGGGTATACTTTCGACACCGGGCCAACCTTTTTCTTGATGAAGGATGTTCTCGAAGAAATCTTTGCAGCCACCGGGCGGGACCTGTCCCGCGAAGTCGAGCTGATGGAAATCGATCCCATGTACCAGCTCTCCTGGGCCGACGGCCAGACCTTTTGGCCCTGGCGTGATCCCGAAAAAATGCGCCCTGAAATGGAGCGCGTCTTTCCCGGCTCGTCCAGCCACCTTGAACGCTACCTTAAAAAGGAGCAAAAAAAGTACGCCACTCTCGTGCCCTGCCTCAAGATCCCCTATTCGCGCTGGCATCACCTTTTAAGGCCACGCCTCCTGAAGGCCCTGCCCCGGCTCGACCTGCACCGCTCCCTCTACGGACGGATCAGCAAGTTCTTCCGCGAAGAACGCCTCAGGCTCTCATTTACCTTCCAGGCCAAGTACATCGGGATGTCTCCCTGGAAGGCGCCCGGCCTTTATTCGATCATTTCGTATATCGAACACGGTGCCGGCATCTGGCATGTCAGGGGCGGCCTGTGGAAACTCTCCGATGCGATGGCCCGGGCGGCCCGCGAGGACGGCGCCGTCATCCACACATCTACCCCGGTCAAGCGCCTGCTTGTCGAAAACGGAAGGGCCATCGGGGTCGAGCTTGAGGACGGCCGGCGCGAGCTGGCCGACGAGGTGATCATCAACGCTGACTTTGCCCAGGCCATGACCCACCTGGTCGACGAGAAGGCCCGCAAAAAATACAGCGATGCGCGCCTCGCCAAAAAGGCCTACTCCTGTTCCACCTTCATGCTCTACCTCGGACTGGATACGCTCTACACCCACACAGGACACCACAACATCTTCTTTTCGGGCGACTACCGCAACAACGTCGCCGAAATCAGCGAGACCCACCAGCTTTCGCTCGATCCGTCATTCTATGTGCAAAACCCGTCTCTGGCTGACGCCAGCATGGCCCCCGCGGGACACTCGGCCCTGTACGTCCTGGTCCCGATCACCAACCTCAAGGCAAAGATTGACTGGGAACAGACGAAGGCCCAATACCGCGAACGCATACTCGACCTTTTGGAAAAGCGGGCCGGCTTTGCGGACATCCGCTCGCATATCCGCTTCGAACACATGATCACTCCTGCCGACTGGGAAGAGCAACACGACGTGTATCTCGGTGCCACCTTCAACCTCGGACACAACCTCGGACAGATGCTCATCTTCCGGCCGCACAACGAGTTCGAGTGCGTCAAACACTGCTGGCTCGTCGGTGGAGG
>ERZ795056.5602-NODE-5602-length-12524-cov-4.892213_pt1 | contig 12524 bp, 13 predicted proteins | sample MGYA00375140_ERZ795056 | MGnify/ENA primary metagenome ERZ795056 (study PRJEB30185, sample SAMN05720227) | activated sludge metagenome | isolation source: Anaerobic digester | place: USA | collected 2015-03-09 ...
TAATCGATCCGCGTCTAAAACCAAAATAGTTTTTCCGAATTGTGAATATCACGGATTAGATATGGACCGCAATACCAATTATATAAAGGAAGATTTTATATTGATGAATAATTTCTACGAACTTGATTTAACAAAACTTGATCTATCTGCGGTTCCTGACAACTATTTTGACTATATCAACATGGCGCATGTGATAGAACATTTAGAAAACGGCGACAAAGTACTCCCCTTGTTGATTTCAAAGCTTAAAAAAAATGGATACTTTTACATTGAGTACCCGGGTGCAAAAAGCTTAAACCTACCGTCGATGTTCGACACTTTAAATTTTTATGACGACAAAACTCACAAACGAGTGTATTCTGTGCCTGAACTAACTGAAATTTTCAAAACTAACAATTGCACAATTATAGAATCAGGCACAAGACGCAATTGGTATTATATACTAGCAATGCCATTTAGAATGATTCATTCTTTTGTAACCATCAGAAAGTTAAGAGGTAATATTTTTTGGGATATCACAGGATTTGCAGAATACCTTTTTGTAAGAAAAAATTAAATAACCCCCATCCAATTTCCAATCAACACTGTTCCTAAAGGCGTCATATAACTTTCCGGATGAAATTGAATCCCACTCACTTGAAATTCACGATGACGAAGACTCATAATTTGACCTTCGCGGTTCAACGAGGTAATTTGTAAGCATTCCGGAAAATCTATTTTATCAACTAGCCACGAATGATATAAACCCATCTGAAATGGATGCCGCTCATCAATTTGTATACCCTTAAATAATCTTGTATCAGTGACACCTACTATTTCCGATTGATACCCATGTTGAGGATGCGGTAACTGAATCAACGTTGCGCCAAAAACTTCCGCAATCGCCTGATGCCCAAGACAAATCCCTAAAATTTTATGAGTAGGCGCCAAAGCCTTTATAATCTCTAAAATATTACCTGATTCACGTGGTGTGGCCGGCCCTGGAGAAATAAGAATATGTGTAAACTCACTCGCCTCTTCTACACTTATTTCATCGTTTTTTTTGATACTTACCTCTGTATAATTTAATTGCCTCAGCAATTCTACAATATTGTAAACAAACGAATCATAATTGTCGATTAATAAAATTCTCAATTCCCTATTTTTACACAAACTTAAACGCGATTTTTTGAATTCACAGCAGACAATTATCGAAAAAATAAATTCTTTGGCCGCAAACCATAAGACCTTTCTTTTCATTGCCGACTTTGAATTGAAAAAAACTATTGTTTTTGAACCTCATGAATTTTTACAACAAAAAGTACAATTTGAATTCCCCAAAGCCTCTTTTAAATCCAACGAAGTACTTGCAAATCATCCGAAATATTTTAGTAAATCACCCATTCCCTTCCACGAGTACAAAACCTCATTCGACAAGGTCAAACAACATCTGAATTATGGAAATTCATTTTTGACCAACCTGACAGCACCTACAAAAATTGAAACCAATCTTACGCTTTCCGAAATTTATCAACTTGCCAAAGCGAAATATAAAATTTCATTTCAGGACAAATGGATTTGCTTTTCGCCTGAAACATTTATTCAAATTAATCAAGGTGAAATTTCCACTCATCCTATGAAAGGCACGATTGACGCATCGATACCCAATGCCGAATTTATTATCCTGAATGACCCGAAAGAAACAGCAGAACATTATACCATCGTCGACCTAATGAGAAACGATCTCAGTAAAGTCGCAACACAAGTACAGGTTGAAAAATTTCGCTATATCGACAGGATTAAAACCAATCAAAAAGAACTCTTACAAGTAAGTTCAAAAATTACCGGAAAACTTCCACCTGACTACCTAACACATCTTGGCACAATTCTATTCGACCTACTACCGGCCGGATCCATAAGTGGCGCCCCTAAATGTAAAACCCTTGACATCATCAATGAAGCTGAAAACTATTCACGTGGATATTATACCGGTGTTGCCTTTTATTTTGATGGCCATAATCTTGACAGTTGTGTTCTTATTCGTTTTATCGAACAAACTCCCGATTGTCTTGTCTATAAAAGCGGAGGCGGCATCACAGTCAATAGTCAAGCCGAAAATGAATACCAAGAACTAATCGACAAAGTATATGTACCAGGTATTTGAATCCATAAAAGTTCACCAACATGCAGTCTATAATCTGTCCTATCATTTAGAACGAATGAAAAAAACGGCTGCATTTCTTTCATTTCGGCTTCCTTCTTTATTGAATCTCGAAGCTCAAATTCTAGAAGCTTCTAATGGCAATCTTCAAAAAGCTAAAGTACTTTACAATGAAAACGACCTTGAAATTCATCTTGAAGATTATTCAATACGCAACATATCTCAGTTTATCTTAGTAAAAAACGATGGCATCAAATATCCGGTCAAATTTACACAACGAAAACAATTGATGTTACCATCTCACTTATTTTCACCAACGAATGAACCATTGTTTACCAAACATGATAAATTCACAGACTCCGGATTTGCCAATATTGTTTTCCTGAAAAATAAAATTTGGTATACACCTTCAACACCTCTATTATTAGGAACCAAAAGACAATACTACTTAGATCTACATCGAATTCAATCTACTGAAATAACAATAGATTCCTATCAGCAATTTTCACATGTAGGACTTATAAATGCCATGATCGATTTAGGCGAATTAGTTTTACCTATTTCGGCCATTCAAATTCCCTGACCTTTGTTTTGAATCTCGCGGTATTTTTCAATATTTATCAATAACCCTAACTTACATTTGTCGAAACTAATGGCTGCCATGAAAACGATTATCCTTACGCGACACGCGAAATCCGATTGGAGCAATTTGTACGTAAAAGATTTTGATCGAGAACTCAATCATCGCGGGCTACATGATGCTCCTATGATGGGTCGACGCTTATCATCACGCCATATTTTACCTGATCTAATAATAGCAAGTACAGCCAAACGAGCCGCTCAAACAGCTGAACTCATTGCCGAAAATTGTGGCTTTAATAAAAATTCTATTCAATGGGATATCAACCTGTATCATGCGCCACCACATCGAATCGAAGAGGTGTTGTATGCAACTCCGGACAACATTCAAACATTGATGATAGTTTGCCACAATCCCGGCATCACCGAATTTGTAAATAGCATTGCCGGCTCTCTTTGCGACAACCTTCCCACTTGCGGCATGGCAGCTTTTTCGTTCGAAGCAACATCTTGGAATGAATTCAAACTTGCCAAACCCTCACTGCTATTTTATGATACTCCCAAAATGGGATAAATAAATTTAAATAAATCGATATATACTACTTCACAAGTTGCTTCAACAGCTGATATTTTCGTTTGACGTACCACATATTTTCTCGCGCATAACGCAAGCCTAAATTGCCATCTAAAAAGCCACAACGCAACACTACATTTTTAAAAAATCCGAAAGGTGGACTCAAATAGCATTTGATAAAACTCGCCCTGCGACCATTCTTCAACATTTGTTGTGCACTTAGTTTCGCATAAGTTTCCAACTTTCCTAAATGCTCTTCCGAACTTAAATAAGAATGATGCAATACATACCCTTTCAACTTTATTTTTTGTGAGGCCTCCTTCGATTGTAAATCTTCATGCACATCATGATGATTCCAAGCAGTTATAGTCCGATTAAAAATTCGAAATCGAAACTCATTTTTAACAGCCCCAAAATGCAATGTCTTTCCGCAATAAATCAATTTTCGCTGTATCGCATACATTTGATTGGGTTCGAGTTTATGTTGAAACAATTGTGTAATGGAAGCAACCAATTCATCCTTCATTTCTTCATCTGCATCTAAACTAAGTATCCAATCATTTTTGGCCAATTGATTCCCTTTGTTTTTAGTAGCCGAATAACCAAGCCATTCCGTCTCAACAACTCGCGCACCCATAGTCCTTGCAATCTCAATGGTACGATCAGAACTTCCACTATCCATGACCAAAATGTCATTACTCAATGCCAACAAAGGCTGAAGACAGCGTGCAATGTTTCGTTCTTCATTTTTGGTGAGTATAACAACGGTTAAGGGAAGCATGCGGTAAAAATAAAAGTTTAATCTTTCTTATGTATATTTAATTTCTAAAAAAAAATTATGGAAACTCCTAAAATTGCGGCCAACTATCCAACAGCGGTTACAGTAGAAAAAGATAAAACTTACGCCTGGTGTACTTGTGGCCTTAGTGAAAAACAACCTTTTTGCGATGGGAAACACAAACAGATTGAAGGAACTCCGTTTAAACCAATGTTGGTTACGTATGAAGAAGAAAAGGAACTTTGGTTTTGCCAATGCAAGCATACCCAAAATGCACCTTTATGCGATGGCTCTCATAAATCTTTAGAAACATCCTAATTAATTCTGGTCTCTAACAGAATGCCCCTTTTGATATTTTACAAACACATAAAGATAAAATACCCTAGAGTAGCGCATTATCCATGGCTGCAACGCAATCATGGAACCAATAATAACGCCTATTAGTTTATAAATAGAATTATCATTCCATGAAAATCCGACGATTAAAACATACAAAATGGTAATCATAAAAATCGAACCTACACTAATCGCGTAACTCACATAACCGGTACCATACCAAAACCCAGGTTCAATTTCAAATTTTTGGTTACAAACCGGACAATGTTCGGGCATATCCATCATAGTTCTAAATGGAAATATGCTGTTCTTGGTATACATATTTCCGGTACGGCAATTCGGACATTTCATCGTTGCCATACTCATCAACATACTAGGTGCTTTCTCTTGACTCATATAATACGTTTAATCTTCAAACTCTAATTGACGTTCGCCAATTTGTTGACGCCACATGGCATAATACAAACCTTTTTCTTCCACAAGTTGCTGGTGCCCCCCTGTCTCTACAATTTGGCCACGCTCCAGCACATAAATTCGATCAGCATGCATAATGGTAGAAAGACGATGCGCAATTAAGATATTTATTTGTTCCTTATTATTCGAAATTTGTTTAACAGTATTCGTAATAGCTTCTTCTGTAATTGAATCTAATGCAGATGTAGCTTCGTCAAATACCAAAAGTCGTGGTGAACGTAACAGTGCGCGAGCAATAGATAAACGTTGCTTTTCACCGCCGGAAATTTTCATTCCTCCTTCGCCAATTACGGTATCCAAACCATTTTCAGCCCGTGACAACAAGGTATCTGCTGATGCTTTTCGTAACGACTGAATCATCTCCTCCTCCGTAGCACGAGGATTTACAAAAAGTAAATTTTCCCGAATACTTCCCGCAAATAACTGTGTATCCTGGGTCACAAATCCTATTTGATGTCTAAACTCTTCGATGTTGAGATCCTTGTATGAAACGCCATTATACAATATATCGCCTTCTAAAGGATGATATAAACCAACTAACAATTTCACCAAGGTAGTTTTCCCCGACCCCGAAGGCCCAACAAAGGCAATGGTCTCGCCTTTCTTTACATTAAAACTAATTTGAGTTAATGCATTTTGCCGCGCTGTTTGATGTTTGTAACTGACAACATTAAATGCCAGCCGTTCGATATCATTTATCGAAATTGGATTGGCCGGTTTAGGTTCAATTGGCGTATTCATTAATTTCTCAAAATTATTCAACGATGTCTCTGCCTCTCGATACGCTAAAATGATATTTCCCAATTCTTGCAATGGACCAAAAATAAAAAATGAGAAAAATTGCAACGTAATGATTTGCCCCATACTCAAAATACCATTGAATGCTAAATAAATCAAGCTAAACAAAATGCACATCCGTAGCAAATTAACAAACGTACCTTGCACAAAACTCAAGGCTCGGATACTTTTCACTTTTTTCAATTCAAGTTTAAGTATCTTTTGTGTAGTAATATTTAATCGGCGAATTTCTTGATTGGTCAACCCTAAACTTCGCACCAATTCGATATTTCGTAACGATTCAGTTGTCGCGCCGGCCAAGGCAGTTGTTTCGCGAATGATGGTTTTTTGAATCAACTTGATTTTTTTACTCAACACGCTCATCAGCAAGGACAACAAAATGGCACCAATAATATAAATAAATACAAGCTTGGGATAGGTTTGAAAGGAGTAAATCATAACAAACACGACACTCACAATAACTCCAAACAGTACATTAATAAATAAAGAAATAAATTTTTCACTGTCCACGCGCACTTTTTCCAAAACGGCCAACGTCTCTCCGCTGCGTTGATCTTCGAATTTTTGATACGGCAATTGTAAAGCTCGTTTCAAACCATCAGAATACACATCGGCGCCAAATCGTTGAATGACAGTATTGACAGTATAATCCTGAAAAGCCTTTGCAATACGAGACAACATTGCCACCCCAACCATACAGCCAATTAAAAACATCACTTGGCCTAAAAATTCTTTTTTCGAAAAATCAATCGACACAATTTTTTCTACACCATTCAAGGTTTGCTTGACACCATGCTTGTCAAAAACACCTTTGACATAATCAATGAGTTTGCCAAAAAAAATGGGATCGCACAGCGAAAACCCAGTATTCATGGCAGCTAACAAAAAGGAAAGGAAAACGAGCCGCTTGTAGCGAGATAAGTAGTGAAATAAAATTTTCATATGAAAGCGCCAAAGTTAGCACTATTCAATGAACCGACTACACGCTCTTTTAAATAATTCTCAAACAACCTATATCACACTCAAACAACTTGGCCAAACCGCCATTCTAAGGGACTTTCCAAAAACTATCGAAAACAAATCGATTATTCCCCAATGGCTAACCTCTTCATTTTGAGTATTTAATGCCTATCTTATATTGAAAGTTTTTACGAGCTAAGTTCAATTTCCGTTCTTACATTTGCCGCATGAAGTCGGGGAATCGAATCAAGAGTTTTATCATTGGCGGGATGTTTAGTCTGTTTATACCGCTAGCAGCCTATTTATACCTTCGATTTTCAGGGCATGACGGCCATATCCCTCTTCCAAAATTTTATGGTATCGACCGAATTGACAGTTCACTCAAAGATGGCAAAATGGCCTATGACACAGCTTTTCATACCGTAAATGAACTTGCTTTAATCAATCATTTAGGCCAGCCTGTTCAACTCAACCAAGATTTAAAAGGCAAAATACTCGTCATTAATTTTTTCTTTACCTCGTGTCAAACCATTTGCCCAAATTTGACAAAGAATATGAAATTGCTCAACAAAGCTTTCAAAAAAAATGACACCTCCATTCGATTTATTTCCATTACTGTGAACCCGGAAGTAGATTCTGTTCCGGTGTTGCGAGAATATGCCGACCGTATCGGCGTCAATCATGATAAATGGTATTTTGCCACCGGAAACAAAGCCGACATTTACCAATACGCACGCAAAGAGCTTCAGTTAGATTTACCGCAAGGCAATGGCGACCAGGCCGATTTTATTCATCCTGAAAAATTTGTACTTATCGATAAATACCGAAACATTCGGGGCTATTATAACGGACTCGACTCAGACAAGGTTCGCCTATGCGCCGAAGATATTGCTATGCTCATGGTTGAAAAAAATAGATTACACGAAAAACGACGACACTAGAAACTCTGTAAAATTTAATGACACAAATGAATTCTATCCATCCTTTTAAATCATCTTTCGAAAAAAACGATCGCAAAGCGCATATTTTAATTTGGGTATTTTCAGCCATTGTATTTTTAGCGGTTACTATTTTAGATAAAATTGAATTACCGGTACAGCTTGGATTTAATCCTCACATTTTCGCGTTATTGAGCGCCGCTGTCAATAGCATCGTCTCCGTATTATTGTTATTTGGACTCATTGCCATCAAGCAGAAAAAATATGTATTGCATAAAAATGTGATGCTCTTCACGATGGGATTGTCGATTTTGTTTCTAGTATTCTATATCGCTCATCATTTATTTACCGGAGAAACTAAATTTGGAGACCTCGACCACAACGGCATCTTAAGTTTGGATGAAAAAGCAAGTGCCGGCAATCTGCGCTACATTTATTATTTTATTATCAGTACCCATGTGATATTAGCGGGTATCGTAATGCCATTTGTCTTATACAGCGCCTACCGCGCCTTGACGTCTGAGTTTGAAAAACATAAAAAACTAGTTCGCTATACGTATCCAATTTGGCTTTATGTAGCCATTACCGGTGTTATTGTTTATTGGTTAATTTCACCTTATTACGCCTAAGTTTTCTCCAACTGAAAACTTTTATGGATTGTTGTGTCGAAAGTGTACATTTATAGTAGAATCGACGTAAATTTATCCTTATGAATCTTGAATGGCAAACCGGAAAAGTGGTGCGTATCATCGACGAAACGCATAATACTCGTCGCTTTTTTATCGAAATCCCGGGCATCGAAAGATTCGATTTTAAACCGGGGCAATTTGTCACCCTTGATTTACCTATTCACGAAAAAAAGAACAAACGTTGGCGAAGTTATTCGATATCCTCTTGGCCGGATGGAACCAATGTATTTGAGTTGCTTATTGTATTGGTCGACGATGGTCTCGGTACTAATTTTTTATTTCGAGAAATTAAAGTCGGTGACGAATTAACCCTTCGCGGACCTTCAGGTGTTTTTGTCTTGAAAGAAAATATAGATCACGATTATATTATGATTTGCACCGGAACCGGCATCGCGCCTTTCCGAAGTATGGCGCATTTTATTTACAACCAACAAATCCCTTGCAAGAATGTATACCTAATTTTCGGCACCCGATCGCAACGTGATTTACTGTATGTCGATGAATTTCGCGAACTCGAACAAAAAATGCCGAATTTTCATTTCATACCCACTTTATCACGCGAAAGCTGGGACGGCAAAACAGGCTATGTGCATCCCATTTATTTGGACCTCGCACACAAGAACCCTCAAGCTGATTTTTTATTATGTGGTTGGAAAAATATGATCGACGAAGCACGAAAAAATTTAAATGAGTTAGGTATTGAAAAATCTCAAATTCACTTTGAACTTTACGGCTAACTTTTTTGTGTAAATTTGAAGCATGGTTCCTTTTCAATTAAGTCACGCATTATTTTAATTTTTATGAAGCATTTATTACTCATGGCCGTTCTCTTTTGTGCTATATCTTCAATGGCACAAACTACCGTTGTACACCGAAAAATTGCGCAGCGCCATGACGATTATCTCAATGGAAATTGGCGCGGAAGAGACTCCATTCAATTTGGATACACATCTGACGCATTACAAAATTCAATTCTAGCCTACCGCTTTGATACCATTGCCTTGAATTGGCCTTATGAATACAAGTACACATTTACCTTTACTGCTTCGCAAAAAATAAAAACACAATTGCGTGAAAAATGGAACGGCACGGCATGGGTCAATCAAAATCGATATTTATATACATTTGATGCCAACGACAATAATACCGATGTAGATTACCAAACATGGAATGGCAGTTCATGGGTGCCCACCGGCAAAATTACGTATACAGGATACACAAGCTATAATGTGCCCATGTCGCAATTGGTTCAGTACTATTCCGGTACCACATTACTTAATTTATCCAAAGTCGATATGACCTATGTGCCATTAAGCGCGAAGTTGCAGTCGAAAGAACAATACAATTGGGATCTAACATCGAGTGTTTGGAAAAAATCAGAACGATTCTACTACAACTACAACCAAGATTCAATCAGCATTTCAACTCGCTCCATTCCTGATGCCAACAACAATTGGATGTCTGAAAAAAGAACAATTAATAACTACAACTCATTCCCATTCCGTCTCACCGAAGCCTTATTCCAACTCTGGGACACTTCAGCCAATCCGGCAGTTTGGGTAAACCTTTCCAAGGACAGTGTTAAATACACCACCAACAATTTACGTGATCAATTTTTATCGTTTGAAGCAGCCGGCAGTGGTTGGTCACCAACACGTCGAGTTCAATATATTTACGACATCAATGATAAATTAATCGACTATCAAGTTGAAATCAATAACGGAGGATGGTTGAACAATGAACGACTCACTTATGCATACAATGGCAATTTAGTGAGTGAAATTTTAGGGTATGCAGGTTCAGGTTCGAGCTGGAATCAAAACAAACGCAAGTCATTTTTGTACGATATTAATGACAATACTATTTTCCTTCAAGAAGATGACTTCAATGGCAGTTACACACCATTCGCCCGCGATTTTTATTATTATGCCGATTTTACGGTTGGGCTAAATTCAATTCATCCGTTGGAGGCAACATGGCAACTCGCCCCAAATCCGGCTCAAGAAAAATTGACCATCACTGCAAACACAAAAAAATCATTTCAAGCAGGCTTAGAAATTCGTGATATGCAAGGTCGATTAGTTTTGCACATTCAACAACCCTTGCATCAAGGAAGCAATACAATGAATGTAGATATATCAACACTAGCAAATGGCAATTATATAATTACTTTATTCGATGCACAACTCGGTCAGCGACTTACCGAGAAACTTCAAATTAGTCACTAATGCAACAGGATGTTTTCGCAAGTTACTATGCCGTGATTTTTACTAGCATACGCAGCAATGAATATGAAGGTTATACCGACATGTCGAATCACATGATGGAACTTGCCGCGCAACAACCTGGTTTCTTGGGTGTAGAAAGCGCTCGTGAGAAAATGGGGATTACTATTTCATATTGGAAAACGAAAGAAGATATTCTCCAATGGAAGCAACATAGTGAACATGCCATTGCGCAAAAATTAGGTAAAGAAAATTGGTATACTTATTTCAAGGTGCGCATCTGCAAGGTCGAACGAGAATATTCATTTGAAAAGAATGACACCGAAACTCCAATAGCAAACTAATCTTTCACCTTGCCCCCACTTTTTTGTAGCGTTCACATTCGTTTTTTTATAAAGAAATTTATTCTACCATCCTCCTTCTTTTTACATTTTATAAAAAGAATTAACAGGATTAATGTTGTCCAAACACCTAGCCATGTGCTACTTTTGCGCCATGACCTCATACGCTCCGTCACTTACACACTACAAACGCCTCCTTACTCGAGAAGTGCGCATTGGGAATTTAACCATGGGTGGTTCACATCCGATTCGTATTCAAACCATGACCACCACCGACACCATGGACACACTAGCCACGGTTGAGCAATGCATTCGATGTATCAAGGCCGGTGCCGAATTAGTCCGCATCACAGCACCTAGTAAAAATGAAGCCGAAAATCTCAGCGTCATTCGTGAGGAGTTGCATCGTCAAGGTTATACCACTCCCTTAATAGCCGATATACATTTTACACCCAATGCCGCAGAAATCGCAGCACGTATTGTCGAAAAGGTGCGCGTAAATCCGGGTAACTATGTCGACAAAAAAAAATTCGAACAACTCGAATATACCGACGACGAATATCGTGAAGAAATCGAACGTATTCGTGAACGATTTTCGCCCTTAGTATTGATTTGCAAAGAACATAATACCGCCATGCGCATTGGTACTAATCATGGTTCGTTGAGCGATCGAATTATGAGTCGCTATGGCGATACAGCTAACGGCATGGTTGAAAGTGCTATGGAATTTTTACGCATTGCCCGCGACCTCGATTATCATCAAATTATATTGAGCATGAAAAGCAGCAACCCGCAAGTGATGGTGCAAGCCTATCGTCTTTTAGTGGTCGCCATGCAAGAGGAATTTGGGGAATGTTATCCATTACATTTAGGCGTGACCGAAGCGGGTGATGGTGAAGATGGTCGTATCAAAAGTGCCATAGGTATTGGTAGTTTATTAGCCGATGGTATTGGCGATACCCTCCGCGTTTCATTAACCGAAGATCCGGAATTTGAATTACCGGTATGTCAAGATATTCTCGAGGTGGCCATTCCTCAAACGCCTTTGGTATCGCCCAATCCCGAGGCTGCTGTGTTTGGAGTGCCTGATATTAACACACTGCCATATTCGCCCTTCGAATATCGCAAAATGAAAACACATGAATGTTTGCGCATCGGAAATGATCATGTTCCGATTGTCATTGCTGATTTTAGTAAAATACCCTTAATCAACGAAACTGATTTAGCCGCTGCTGGCTATACCTATAATGCCACGGATGATAAGTGGGCATTAAGCGACCAAGCCGCCGATTTTATTTTTGTCGATCAAGTACCCAACTTTTCTCTTCCTGGAACACTAGGCATTATTTGTTATCCTGCCATTTGGCAATACCAACGTGAACATCCTGCTTGCTACCCCATTTTCGAAGCCGCACAATATATCAACGAGCCTGATTCCAACAAGCATACACATCTTAATTTTGTGATGCTCGATTGCTATTCGAATGTATACCCACCTCATTTTATCAATGCATTATTTAATAAATTAAAAATGGACCCCACGGCAGTAGTGTGCCTAAGCTCCATGAATCCAAACGGCATGCAAAGTATTCGGCGCATGGCCATAGAAATGATGCTGCACAAGGTGACCAATCCATTGGTAATAATTTCAGATAGTCAACATGCCGAATTACATCAAGCACTGGTGCATTA
>ERZ795056.5604-NODE-5604-length-12520-cov-12.600802_pt1 | contig 12520 bp, 10 predicted proteins | sample MGYA00375140_ERZ795056 | MGnify/ENA primary metagenome ERZ795056 (study PRJEB30185, sample SAMN05720227) | activated sludge metagenome | isolation source: Anaerobic digester | place: USA | collected 2015-03-09 ...
GATAATGTGTTGTGGAGTGGAAAAGTTCTGGAACCCTTGAATCCTAAAGATGTCAGTACCAAAATATTATTGGAATACAATCTTTTATTGAAAAACGACCCGAGAGTGGAAACGGTTTTATTGCCCATCCGTGATGGATTGACTGTTAGTCGGGTTTTGTAAATAACTTTAGATTTCTTACTTCCACGCAATAACTTTAAACTGGAAAATTTCTTTTTTGTGCAATTTGATACAATTTGAACATCAACAAACCTACAATTGCACCACATAAATAGCCGCAAAGAATGTCAAGCGGGTAGTGTAATCCCAAGTATATTCGGCTATAAGCGAATATTAACGGCCATAAAAACAGCAACCAAAAGTAGTTGAAATCCTTTTTGAAAATTAGGTATAAAAACGTGGCAACTCCCATTGAACTTGTGGCATGACCTGAGAAAAAACCAAATGAAGTCCTAGATTGAACTATTCGTATAAAGGTGTTTATTTCGGGATTGTTGCAAGGTCGCAGTCGTTGAAATCCGTTTTTGAATATGTTTGCGATTTGGTCCGTAAAAACCAATAAAATCGTAACGAATAGCATTAAATACAGAGTTTGTTTTGTTCCTAATTTTTTGAAAATAAGATACAACAAGAATAAAAAAAGCGGAATCCAAGAAGTTTGTTTGGTAATTATTAACCAAAATCCATCATACTTTTCTGAACCCAAACCGTTTAAGAAAACAAATAATTCGGTATCAATCGACAGGATTTTTTCCAACATTATTTTTTGCGTTTTATTGGTCCAATGGCGTCTTCAATTTCCTCCTCCTTGTGGGTTTCGTCTGTTGCTAAATCTGCTTTGACTTTGTCGCTTTCAATTGTAGATGAAGGTAAATTTTCTTTTACAGCAGTTGGATTTTCGTCAACAATACTACTTTTGACTTTGTCAATTTCTGACGAAAAATTATCCGAAATTCCTTTTAAAGGATTGGAATCTCCAAGTAAATTGGTTTTGGCACTATTGATTTCAGTCGTGATATTGTTGGTTAAATCGCTCAACATATTTTGGTCGAAACCATTGGCTTCAGCTCCTTTTTGAATTTCGTTTTTGATATCGTTTGTGGCGTTTTTTAATTGCGCCATAGCTTTTCCCATTGTACGCGCCATTTCGGGAACTTTATCAGATCCAAAAAGCATTAAAACGATAAACATTATAAAAATTAATTCGCCTCCACCAATTCCAAACATAATTTATTTTTTAAGTTGCAAAGTTACAAAGATGTACAGTTACAAAATAGTGTAATTTAAATTTAATTAACATTAATCGAATTTCGATTTTACTTCTGCCTTTGGCCAAGTATTATTGGTTATATCAATATCGGCAGTTTCTAGCTTTGGATCAATCTGAATTGTTTTAATTGCTTTCTCGGTTGTGAAAACTCTTTTAGCAGTATCATTGTTCTTTCTCCAAATTTGTGCTGGAAATTTAAAATTTTCTTTGGTATTATCATCATAAGTTATCTCTACGATGATCGGCATTAGCATTCCTCCGGGTTTGTTGAACTCTACTTCGTAAAAGTATTTAGGAGTCTTCATGGTTGCTTTTTCTTCGGCCGAAAAATTTTGAGCAACATATTCCGAAAGTAATTTTACCGAATCCAATTGGAAAGCTTGTTTCTTACCAGAATTTAAATCTGAATTATTCTCTGAAATCAAATACAAGTAAGGTCCATTTTCTTTGCCAAAACGTCTTTTGTTGATGGTTACATCTTTCAATTCATTTGGTGCATTCTCCGTAACATAGTATTGTTTTACCTCTTTAATGCCAATATCAACATAGTCTGTAGTGTAAAACCAGCCTCTGAAAAACCAATCTAAATCTACTGCCGATGCGTCTTCCATAGTTCTAAAAAAATCCTCGGGTGTAGGATGCTTGAATTTCCAACGATTTGCATATACTTTGAAAGCATAATCAAATAATTCTCTTCCCATAATGGTTTCTCTCAAAATATTTAGACCTGTTGCTGGCTTTGCATAGGCATTGTTTCCAAAATCGATAAGGCTCTCTGAATTAGACATAATTGGTTCTAAGAATTTTTTATCAGAACTCATGTAAGGAACAATGCTTTTTGGAGAACCACGCCTAGAAGGAAAGTTCGTTCCCAACTCTTGTTGAGCCATAAATTGCATAAAAGTATTGAGACCTTCGTCCATCCAAGACCATTGTCGCTCATCAGAATTGACTATCATTGGAAAAAAATTATGTCCAACTTCGTGAATTATTACTCCTATCATTCCGTTTTTGATTTGTGTACTCGTTACACCATTTTCGTCAGGTCGGCCAAAATTCCAACAAATCATTGGGTATTCCATGCCTTGATCTTCAGCCGAAACCGAAACTGCTTTGGGATAAGGATAATCAAAAGTATGAGCGGAATAACTTTTTAAAGTATGTGCTACGGTTATTGTTGAAGTTTCTCCCCAAAGTGGATTGGCCTCTTTTGGATAAACCGATTCTGCCATTACTATTTTTCCATTCAATTGTACTGCCATTGCATCGTATATGAACTTTCTGGAAGTTGCAATTCCAAAATCTCTAACATTTTTGGCGCTGAATTTCCAAGTTTTTTTCTTGTCAGAAAATCCTTTTTCAGCAATTTCTGCTTCCGCTTGTGTGACAATAACAATGGGTTTGTCAAATGTTTTTTGAGCTAATTCATATCGTTTTACTTGGGCGGCAGTGAACACTTCGTTTCTATTCATCAATTCACCGGTTGCATTCAAAACATGGTCAGCAGGAACTGTAATATTCACATCAAAATTTCCAAAAGGGAGTGTAAATTCTCCACTTCCCCAAAATTGCATATTTTGCCAGCCTTCAACATCGTTATACACCGCCATTCTGGGATAAAACTGAGCGATTATGTAGAGTTTATTCCCGTCTTTTTCGAATAATTCATAACCAGATCTGCCTCCGTCTTGTCTGTAATTATTGATGTTGTACCACCATTTGATAGAAAAAGAAATTTTTTCTCCTGATTCCATAGGAGTTGGCAAATCGATGCGCATCATTGTTTGATTTATCGTATAAGGAAGTGCATTTCCTTTGGAATCTTTGATGTATTCAATAGTAAAACCGCGTTCCAATCCTTGTTTTAAAAATTTATTGGCAAAATTATTAGGAGTAAATACTTCTTCCGTCCTTTGGTTTTCTGCTAAAGGGGATTGCGAATTTTTTGCAGCTTGGTTTTGGTCTAATTGTACCCATAAATACTCTAAAGTATCAGGCGAATTGTTGTAATAGGTGATGGTTTCTGAGCCACTTAATTTTGAATTTTTATCATCCAATTCAATGTCAATTTTATAATCGGCCTGTTGCTGATAATAAGCTGGACCTGGCGCGCCTGATGCTGTTCGAAACATATTAGGTGTTGCCAATATATCATACATTTGACTGAATTTATTGGTGTCATTTCTTTCAGATTCTTTTGTTGATTTTTGTTCAGGAATGTTTTGTGACCAAGCAAGAATTGGGGAAATAAATAGTAGTATAATGGTATTTTTCATAGAAAGAAAGTTCTTCGCAATTTGATACATAATTATTGATTGGAAATTAATATTTTAATGATTTGGAAGTTGTTGAATTGGTTAAAAGAAAACTTTTTTTCACACCCAAAACAGTAACATTAATCATGTTTTGTTGATCGGAAAAATATTCAATTAAAACGGAGTTGTATATTTCGAGATTATTGATTTTGGAAATATTTTTAATGTTCCAATAGCAAACAAGTTCTTCGCCATCTATTTCTTTACTCAAAAAATTCAAAGGTTTAACTTGTCCGTTTACTTTTATTGTAAAGCAACCGGATAAATATTCTTCTAATAACAATTCATCAGAACTATTATTTTCGTTTTCGACAGAAATTTTCTTTTTGTGTTTTTTTTCAAGCGCTTTGTTCAAATCGTCGATGTGTATTCGAGAAGTAATTTGAAGCATTTTCTTATCCGAAGCATAATTTATTTGATACAAAGCCATATGAAATTTATGAACAGTAGATGCTGTTAATGTAAATAAAAGTACTGTTAATAAAATAGATATAATTTGTTTTTTCATTTTTCAAAAGTAGTAAAACTTATGAGTTTATCTTTTTTTAGAATAAAAAAATAGTTCGTTTTTTGGTTTATTTTTTATCATTAATAATTTCGTTGTATTTTACTGCCAAAGGAGCTATCAAAAATTCTATTTTAGTTTTATTTTTGGACTTTAATGCTTCTGAAATTCTGCCATCTTCCACACAGTAATACTGAAATCCTTTTATGTAATCAGCAGGAATTTTTAGTTTTTTTGTAAAATAAGTGTCGTCAAAAAGCGAACTGAAGAGTGCTAATAAATGCTGTTTATTTTCTGCTTCTATTGATTTTTTTAACATTGCAGTTCGGCCATTTATGGCATTTAAAATAGGGTCAACAGCCAATGAACCTCCCAAAAGTCCTAATAAATGAATAGGTTTAAAATCCCCAGCCGTGTATAGTTTTTTCTCCATTTGAGTTCGTTGTATGATTCCTTTTGGAGAAATTCCCAACGCAACTGCATTTATTTCAGAATGTTTGTTGACGATTACTTCTTCGAGTTCGGTTATTTTAGCAATCATTTTTATGATTAAAACGTCTGATTTCAAATCTTCTTCTTCGATTTGCCTGCGATGATATTCTAAATTCACCGAAGTAAAAACTAATAAATCATCGGCTTTCGCGAAAATGAAAAATTCTCCATTACTATCGCTAATAGTACTTTTTTCATTCACCAAATTAATAATAGTAACTCCAACTATATTGCGTGATTCGACAATTATTTTTCCGTGAATTATTTTCTCGCCAACTGTTTGGCCAAAAGAGATTTGGCACAATAAAAACAAAAAGAGGTTTAAAGTATTATTCGTTTTCACCAGCAATAATTTTTATGTATTTTGTTGCCAATTCGCCCATTAAAAACTCGGCTGTTATTTTGTTTTTGGTTTTTAATATTGTTGTAAACTTATCGTTTTCAACGGCGTAGTATTTAAAACCTTTTACATATTCCAAAGGTATTTTTAAAATGGTTACAAAATGATTTTGGTCAAACATATTGTCTAGGAGTTGCATATAAGACCATTTTTTTTCTGCTTCAAGCTCTTTTTTGAGCATGGCAGTTCTACCGGACATTAAATTTAAAATAGCATCACCGGTTGTGGATTTGGCAGTGTATAATTTTCTTTCGGCCTGAGTTAAATGTTTAATGCCGCTTTGTGAAATTCCAAGAGCAACGGCATTAATGTTGTCATATCTTTTTATTACTACTTCCTTTAATGCAGTAATGTTGGCTTCCATTTTTACAAGAAATAATTCTTCTTGAAAATGGTTTGGCTCCAAGACAACCCGATTTTCTTTGAGCTGAATTGCCGAAAATAAAAGAGTATCTCCTGGTGTTGCAGTTATCGAAAAATAACCGTCTTTTTCGGTTATTGTTGATTTTTCAGTTTTCAGATTAATGACATAAACTCCTTCAAGATCCATACTATTGGCGTTGATTTTACCATTTAATACAATTCTAGGAGGTTCTTGAGCCAAAATCGTGTTGGCAATCAAAACAAAAAACACACAGATGCCTAATTTCATTAATGGGTTAATCAATTATTTAATGTTGTAAAATTATCTCATTGTCTTCCAAATTAAATATTAAGGACTTGGTAAGAATATGTTAATTAAAATTTTAGAATTGTCACATTAAAAGCACGATTTCATATCTTTAACCCAAACTTTTTTTTAAAAAAAATCAATGAAAAATATAATTATAGCAAGCACATCAACGCTTCACGGAGGTGATTATTTAGACTATTTGCTACCTGAATTAAAATTGCATTTCCAAGATTGCAAAACGATTTTGTTTATTCCTTTTGCGAGACCAAGTGGTATTTCGCACGAAGAATATACTGCTATGGTGGCTTCGGCTTTCGCCAAAATAGGAAAGGAAGTGAAAGGAATTCATGAATTTGATGATTATTCTAACGCAATCAAAAACGCCGAAGGGATTTTTACAGGTGGTGGGAATACTTTTTTATTGGTTGCTCAATTGTATAAAACGGATTGTATGATTGCTCTTGCCGAAGCTGTCAAAAACGGAACACCCTATCTGGGAACAAGTGCAGGAAGTAATATTTGTGGACTATCAATGCAAACAACCAATGATATGCCTATTGTTTATCCGCCAAGTTTTAAAACACTTGGGTTGATTCCATTTAATTTAAATCCTCATTATTTGGATGCCGATTTACAATCCAAACATATGGGCGAAACGCGAGAAACGAGAATAAATGAGTTTCATTCATTTAATTCTATTCCAGTTTTAGGACTTCGAGAAGGAAGTTGGTTGGATGTAAAAGGCGATAAAATAATTTTAAAAGGAAATTTGACGGCCAGACTTTTTAGACAAAACCAAATTCCAGAAGAGATTGCCGGTGGTTCTGACCTGAGTTTGTTGAAATAAAAAACCCCAAACTTTCGTTTGAGGTTTTTAGAGCGAAAGACGAGGCTCGAACTCGCGACAACCAGCTTGGAAGGCTGGAGCTCTACCAACTGAGCTACTTTCGCATTACAACGGTGCAAATATAAATAATAAGTTGGCTTCTTTGCAAGTTTTTTTTTGAAATTCTTATAAAAAGGGTTTATTTTTTTATAACCGTTTTAAAACTAAATCATTATAAAAGCATTATTTTTATATCTTAACGTCATTCCTAAATAAACAAATGATTAGAGATACTTATTTCTTAGACAATTCAAATTTTCGAACGATAAAACCTTTTGTAAAACCCAAGCAGAGAAACAATTTAATTTTAAAAATATATAATAATGAATAAAATTCTAATTTTTCTATTGGTTTTTATTTTTTTCAGCTGCGGAAAAGAATCGAAAAAAAAGCAGGTAACTCCTGTTCCTGTTTCAATTCCTATGATTCAACCTGAAGGGAAATCGGTTGCGATTGATACTGTTTTGTTAAATTCCTATGGCAGTAAAATTCTTAAAGAGTTTTATTTGTCCTCCGGATTCAAATCGGTTTGGCAATCCAATAAAGACCGGAAAATTATCTTGAAACAACTTTTGAATTCTGAGGAAGAAGGACTGAATCCAGATGATTATTATGTACATAAATTGCAGAAATTCGAAAAAAAATATGCTTCCTTAGATGATAAAAATCGAGGAAACTATGACATTTTGCTAACGCGTAGTCTTCAAAAATACATTTCGCATTTGAGCAATGGGCAATTGAATCCTAGAAATTTTTATAAAGATTGGGATTTGAAGGAAAATGTACTTGACATCAATCAAACCATTGTTGTAATGCTAAAAAGTGATTCGTTACAGTATAAAATCGAACAATTAAAACCCAATCATATTGTTTATAAAAGCTTGAAAAAGGCACTCAAAATCATTAATTCTTTTCCAAAAGATGATTTTAAAGCGATTGAAATAACCAATAAAATTGTGTTGAATGATACAAATCCATCATTAATTGATATTAAAAAAAGATTGATTTATTGGAAAGAGATGAAACCAAAAGATAGTCTTTCCGGTATTTACGACAGTATAACCAATGAGGCTATGAAAAAATTCCAAATTCGTCATGGTTTAGCAGCTGATGGAGTTATAGGAAAAGGGACAATTGCTGCGCTCAATTTCTCCAAAAGAAAACGAAAAGAGCAAATTCTTGCCAATCTCGAACGTTGGAGATGGTTTCCAAAGGAAATGGGTAATGAATACGTAATTGTGAATATTCCGGATTATAAATTGATTTTAGTCAAAAATAATGACACGATGCGAACTCATAAAGTTATCGTGGGAAGAGATAAAAGGCCAACACCGGTGCTTTCGTCAAGATTAAGTAATGTGATTTTGAATCCTACGTGGACAGTTCCGCCTACAATTTTGAGAGAAGACGTGATTCCTTCTATTTCACGAAATAGAAACTATTTGGCTCAAACCAATATGAAAGTTTATGACAGCAATGGGAATGAAGTGTCTGCCAATAATTGGAAACTTTCAAATGCGAAAGGCTATCGTTATGTGCAAATGCCCGGAACTTTTAATTCCTTAGGGATGGTTAAATTCTCTTTTCCAAATCGATTTTCGATTTATTTGCACGACACCAATCATCGAGATTTTTTTGGGAAACAAAAGCGTTCTTTGAGTTCAGGCTGTGTGCGAGTAGAAAATCCGTTGAAATTGGCCAAATATCTATTGGCCGATGAGGCGAATTGGAATATAGAAAAAATTACCGAAACACTGCAAAACGGAAAAACAAAGGCCATAAAAATAAACAATGAAGTTAGCGTTCATATTTTATATTGGACCGCTTGGAGCGAAAATAACAGTTTGATTTTTAGAGATGATATTTATAATCTTGATGCCGATTTGTATCAAAAATTAAGACGATAAGACAGCTATTTTATCCAAACTTCTTGATGGATGGTAAATAAAAAGGCAAGATTTGTTTTTTATAGTATTGACAATTCCTGAAAGTAATTCTTGTGGAATGGCAGGACAACCTTGACTTCTTCCTAATCTTTTGTTGGATTTAATAAAAGAATTTGACACATAATTTGCCGAGTGCATCACTACGCCTCTTTGTCTAGCATTGTCGTTGACACCTTTTTCTAGACCGTCAAGTTTTAGAGACATTCCGTGTTTTCCTTGGTAAACTTCACCGGTAAGGTAAAAACCCAAACTACTTTTGTAAGAGCTATTGGTATTCGAAAAGCTGTTTGCATATTCTTCGCCAGTATTTCTTCCGTGGGCAACTAGGGAATTGTATAAAATGGTGTTGGTTTCTAAATCGATTACCCAAAGTCTTTTGACATTTGAAGATAAGCTAAAATCCACCAAAGTCAAAATGTCTTTTTGGACTAATCCTCTCTCTTTCAATGAATAAAACCCTTTCAAGGCTGCTGAAAAACTTTCGAGATTGGGAAGCTCAAATTGATTGGAATTCAAGTGGCTATAAATGGTTTCGATGTTGGAATCGGAACTTGGGATTAAAGCACTTGCGATTTCTGGTTTTTTTGGTTTTTCGGGCTCAGTAAAAGTAATCTTACTTGAAAATATAGAAAATATCAAAAAAAATATAGCAGGAAATATCTTATAAATCATTGATAACGTTTAGGTTAGACATTGTACTTGGGGTTGCAAATATACAATAGGATTATATTTTTTAAATAATTTTAAGAAAAAAATATGATTTGGTGTCTGTTTTTGAGTTATTTAGACGTGTTAAAAATTATATTTTGCTTGGTTTTTGTGTTAATTTTACTATTTTTGCTTAACCATTATCCTAATTTATGCCGAAGTATTATTCTTATTTTCTTCTTTTTTTTGTTTTTATAAGTTTTTGCACTTATGGTCAAAAAAAAGTACTTGTGGCAAAATCTACCCTAGGAAATATCACCATTGACGGTAAAATTGAAGAAGAAGCATGGGGAATAGCTCCAATTGCAACTGATTTTATTATGTATGAGCCAGATAATGGAAAACCAATAAGCGAAAGTAAAAAAACAGAAGTCAAAGTTTTGTATGATAATAATGCGGTTTTCATCTCCGCAGTTTTATACGATGATGAACCCCATAAAATTTCAAGAGAATTAACCAATAGAGATGAATTTGGTGTTTCCGACAATTTTTCGGTTTCTATTAACGGAAATAATGATGGACAACAAGATTTTCGATTTTTTGTAAGCGCAGCTGGAGTTCAAATGGATTGTTTGGCTACTGAGGCAAGCGAAGATTTTAATTGGGATGCCATTTGGGATAGCGAAGTAAAAATAACCAATTTTGGTTGGGTTGTCGAAATGAGAATTCCTTATGCTGCACTACGATTTTCGAAAGCAGCCAAACAAACTTGGGGTTTAAATTTTAAAAGAGATATTAAACGCGATGCCCAAGATCAAAGTTACACTTGGAATTTTGTCGACACAAAAATTGGTGCTGTAATTACGCAAGAAGGTGTTTTAGAAGGAATTGAAAACATAAATACACCTACTCGTCTTTTCTTTATTCCCTACACATCCGCTTATTATCAACGAGATGATTATGCTTCGGATAAAACATTAAAAGCTGGATTGGATATTAAATACGGAATTAATGATGCTTTTACACTCGATGCAATTTTAGTTCCTGATTTTGGACAAACAAAATTTGATAATGCCATTCTCAATCTTGAACCCTTCGAACAGCAATTTGACGAAAACAGAAGTTTTTTTACAGAAGCAGCTGATTTGTTTTCCAAAGGAAATTTGTTTTATTCCAGAAGAATTGGAGGTGCGCCAATAACAGAACCAACCTTAAATGAGAATGAAGAAGTTACAGAATATCCTAGTTCTACCGATTTATTAAATGCTGTAAAAGTTTCCGGTCGTACAGAAAAAGGGCTTGGAATTGGGTTTTTGAATGCCGTTACTGAGAAAACCTATGCTACAATACGAGATACTATTTCAGGGGCGACACGAAAAGAAGTTGTCGAGCCGTTGGTCAATTATAATGTTTTGGTTTTAGATCAGCGTTTCAATCAAAATTCGTCGGTTACTTTTGTGAATACAAATACCCTTCGAAACGGAGGTTTTCGTGATGCCAATGTTTCGGCACTGTTATTTGATTTGAATACAAAAGTAAATACCTATAAATTATCAGGGGATTTTAAATACAGTTCCATAACAGGTTTGGACAATTACGATGGTTTCAAAACGCAATTGAGTTTTGCTAAAACAAGCGGAAAATACAGGTATTTATTCTCTGGGAAATACCTATCCGAAAATTATGATATCAATGACTTAGGAATTATTTTTGTTAATAATTACCATTCGGGTTACGGTGAAATGACTTATAGAATTATTAATCCAACCAAAACTTTTAACTCGCTTAAATTCAATCAAAACATAAATTTAGACATACAAAACACCACAGGAAAATTTCAAGAGGCTTGGTATAAGACAGTACTGACAGCAACAACCTTGAAAAATCATTATATAGAAGCTTCGTTTCGAATAAATCCTTTAGATAGATACGATTTCTATGAACCACGTGTTTATGGTAGATATGTTTATATTCCGAAAAGTGTAGTTGGTTATGCCGCATTCTATTCTAATGATAACCGCTCTTTTCATTATGAATTAGAACTGGCAGCCGAAAAATTTGATGAAGAAAAAAGGAATGCCTATTTGGTGTATGGAGGTTTAAAATACAGATTCAGCGATAGATTTTCGTTGTCTTATAACTTTCAATATACTCGAAAAAAGAACGATAGGGGATGGGTCGGTTTTGAAAATGACGATATCATTTTTGCAGAACGCAATCGTGAAATAGTGGACCATTATTTTACGGGAAAATATTCATTAACCAATAAGATGTCCTTAAATCTTATAGCCAGATATTATTGGTCTTATGCCGAAAATCACGAATTTTTAACACTTCAAGACGACGGACATTTAATCTCAAATTCAACTTATTCGGAAAATAAAAATAGGAATTTCAATTCTTGGAATTTTGACTTTTCCTATTCTTGGTGGTTTGCTCCAGGAAGCGAGATCTCAGTTTTGTACCGCAATTATGCTTTAGAAAGCACCAATCTTGTGCAAAAAGACATGCAAACAAACCTAAACAATGTATTTGATACTAACTTGACTTCAATTTTATCAGTTAGTATTCGCTATTATATTGATTATAATTCATTGAAAAGAAAGTAATAAATTTTCTGAGTTCAATTGTAACCAAATACTAATTTGATAGACTAGTATAGAGAATTCTTTATCATTCTATATGTTTTATTTAATCAAGAAAATATTTTTTAAGCAATGGATATAGCATTGAGTGTTGTTTTCAAAAAGTATTTTTTCTTTTTTTTTCTTTTCTTTTTTGCAATTGGATACAGTCAAAAGAAATCTTTGCAAACGAGTATCACTTCAGAAAAAATCACACTAGACGGCAAATTAGAAGAATCTATATGGCAATCTGTTCCTATAGCAACAGATTTCGTCATGTTTCAACCAGACAATGGAAAAAAGGTTGCCGAAAATAAAAAAACCGAAGTGCGTGTTTTGTATGATAATGAAGCTATTTATATTGGTGCATTACTTTATGACAACGAACCCAACAAAATTTTAAAAGAAATCACCAAAAGAGACGAATTTGGCACCGACGATTTTTTTGGTGTTTTTATTAATGGCTTTAATGATGGACAACAAAATTTTCAATTTTTTGTAAATGCGGCTGATAGTCAAGCCGATTGTTTAGCCACAGACAGTAATGGTGAAGATTATTCCTGGGATGCAGTTTGGGAAAGCAAAGCCATTATTACTGATTTTGGTTGGGCTATTGAAATGCGAATTCCTTACGCAGCTTTGCGTTTTTCAAGTGAAAAAAAACAAATCTGGGGAATCAACTTTTTTAGGGAAATACGAAGAGACAGAGAAAAATATTCTTGGAATTTTATTGATTCTAAAATAGGAACATTTACCCAACA
>ERZ795056.5605-NODE-5605-length-12520-cov-6.630004_pt1 | contig 12520 bp, 8 predicted proteins | sample MGYA00375140_ERZ795056 | MGnify/ENA primary metagenome ERZ795056 (study PRJEB30185, sample SAMN05720227) | activated sludge metagenome | isolation source: Anaerobic digester | place: USA | collected 2015-03-09 ...
TCAGTTTGCCAAACCCTTACAGCGGACCAAACTCTCAGTACATTTACACCTATACTGATGGAAACGGATGTTCAGCAAGTGCCGTAGGGACTGTCGCTGTGAATCCATTACCCATTGTAACTGCTGCCAATCTTACTACTTGCGAAGGTACACCCGTTTCGCTGGTCGGTTCACCTGCCGGAGGAACATTCAGTTTGCCAAACCCTTACAGCGGACCAAACTCTCAGTACATTTACACCTATACCGATGGAAACGGTTGTGCGGCCAGTACTGTCGGAACAGTGGCTGTTGATCCATTGCCAACAGTGTATGACGTTTCAGGAGGAGGTTCTTACTGCAACATTCCAGGAGGTGGAGCCACTGTGAATCTTTCCGGTTCCGAGATTGGCGTCAACTACGAATTTAAATTTACAGCCACCGGAACATTTGCCACTGTCGCAGGAACTGGTTCTTCTTTATCCGTGAATAATGTGACGGGTGTTGGAACTGTGTATGCGGTTGCGACGAATGCATCCACCGGATGTTCCCGTAACATGAATCTTGCAACTTCCGTATTTCCAGAAACGCCAAGCACCTGGTACCAGGACAACGATGGAGATAACTATGGTAACGCGGCCGTGTCAACTCTTGAATGTTCACAACCGATAGGGTATGTAGCCAATTCAACAGATTGCAACGACGGAAACTTCCTGGCGAATCCGGGAGCAACTGAAATCTGCGGAAACGGAATTGATGACAATTGCAACGGAGCCACCGATGAAGGTTGTGTGCTGTATACATTCTATCAGGACAGCGATGGCGATACCTATGGTAATACGGCTGTGTCGTCAACATCCAATAATCCGACGGTACCGTCAGGTTATGTGACCAATTCATTGGATTGCAACGACGGAAATCCTGCTGTCAATCCAGCTGCTTCTGAGATCTGTAATGGAATCGACGATAATTGTGACGGAACCATAGACAACGGAACTCCAGCCCTGGGTACTGCATCAGCGATCGCCGGTCCTGCCGGAGTTTGCCGGAATTCTACCGGACAGGTATTCTCAGTGAATCCGATTCCAGGTGCAACATCCTATATCTGGACATTGCCAGCAGGTGCCACAGGAAGTTCATCAACCAATAGCATTACACTGTCATTTTCCTCCACATATGTTACCGGAAATATCTGTGTGAAAGCCGCCAATTCCTGTCTTCAGGGAGCGAATTTCTGCAGGAGTGTAACGTATTTCTCAGCGAAACCAGGAACACCTGTTGCCATTATCGGCTCCACTCCAGGTGTTTGTGGTGATACCAGGTCGTATTCCGTTGCCAATGTAGCCAATGCAACCAGTTACAACTGGACAGCTCCTGCGAATTCCACCATTGTTTCAGGACAGGGTACCAATACTGTATCTGTTCAATTCCTGGCAGGATTTACGACAGGTTCATTGTCTGTGACTGCATCAAATTGTGTAGGCACTTCTACAGCACGGTCACTTGCGTTGTCGTATGTTACAGGAACTCCTGCTTCCATTGCGGGCAATCTATATGGAAATTGTGCCGGATCAACCGGTACGTATTCATGCCCAGCTGTATCAGGCGCAACAGTGTATACATGGACAGTTCCAGCCAATGCGGTAATCAACAGCGGACAAGGAACCAACTCCATCAGCGTTACATTCCCGAATCCATTCACCAGTGGCACTATTACAGTAAAATCCGGAACAGCCTGTTATACCAGCAGTGCAAGATCCATCACGGTTTATTCAGTTCCAGTGGCGCCTTCTTCAATCTCTGGGACTCTTCTCAGTGTTTGCGGTGGTACTACACAGACGTATACATGTCCAGCTTCCACCACCGGTGCTACCAGCTATTCATGGACAGTACCTTTAGGATCGGTCATCAATAGTGGACAGGGAACCAATTCCATCAGTCTGACTTTGCCAGCGGTGTATTCCAGCGGAACAATTTCTGTCGTTGCAGTAAATGCATGTGGAAATAGTTCATTGCGTTCTGTAACTGTCCGTTCGGTCCCAGCTGCTCCAACTGCCATCAATGGCCTGAAAGTTGGTGCATGTGGCGGCTCTACTCAAACATATTCTTGTGCGGCATCAACAACCGGAGCCACCAGCTTTACATGGTCAGCCCCAGCGGGTAGCGTTATTAACAGCGGACAAGGAACCAATACAGTATCTATCACACTTCCTTCTGTGTTTACCAGCGGATCTGTAAGTGTGGTTGCTGGCAATTCTTGCGGAAACAGTACAACTTATTCCACAACGGTTCGGTCAATTCCAACGACTCCAGGAACCATTTCTGGTCAGACAACTAATCTTTGCGGAGGTGGAACATTTACTTACAGCATCGCAGCAGTAGCTGGAGCCACCGGATACACCTGGACTCCGGCAGCCGGATGTTCAATTGTAACGAATCTTGGAAATTCCATCACCATGAGTGTGCCATCTGGATTTACAACCGGGACTCTTTCCGTGATAGCTTCCAATGCCTGTGGAAATTCGACTGCCAAAACCTTGGCTCTCACAAGACTTCCTTCAACACCGGGTACCATCACAGGACCAACCGCTGTTTGTCCTCTTCAAACCGGACTTACATACAGTGTGGCAGCTACTGCAGGATTAACCTATACCTGGACAATGCCAGGAACAGGATCCATTCAATCAGGCCAGGGAACCAACGCCATTTCAGCTACATGGGGATCTGCCGCCGGAAGTGTGGTAGTGAAAGCGAACAATGCCTGTGGATCTTCAGGAAACAGAACTCTGGCGGTTGCACTTAATGCCTGCCGGCCGGCTCTCGATCAGGAATTGACGCCATCTCTTTCACTATATCCAAACCCTGGAACTGGTAAGTTTTCATTGTCAGCAGAAAATCTGACTGGTAAAATGAACGTATCAGTGTACAACATGCTTGGTACTCAGATAGCAGAATTCTCTTTGGAGGATGCTTCTCTGATGACGGAATTCAATATTTCGGAACAGCCAGCTGGTGTATATCTGGTGAAATTCCAGTCTGGTTCTTTCCGGAAAGATCTGAAAGTGATCAAGCAATAACAGGACGGTCATCCGTTTTCAAACGCCGGGATCCATTGGGTTCCGGCGTTTTTTTTGAACGGTGTGGAATCCGGAATGTCAGAATTCGCTTTAGTTTTGTTGATATGAAATTCATCACATATCTCTTCTTTCTGACCAGCCTGATTTCCTGCAACCCAAAAACAAGTAAGGAGATGCTGGTTGGACAGATCATCACACCGAAAGGAGAGATTTTGTTCCGGTTTCATGAGAAAACGCCCCGTCATAATGAAAGTTTCCGGAAGCTGGCCGATGCCCATTACTGGGATTCGCTCACCTTCAATCGGGTGATTCCCAATTTTGTGGCGCAGGGTGGTTGCCCGGATACAAAGGAAGGATTTGCCGGTTCACCCTATTTGCTGGAGCCAGAGTTCGACGACAGTTTGCGTCATGTGTATGGTGCAGTGGGAGCAGGGCGTGACGATAACCCCGAAATGAAATCAGCGGGTTGTCAGTTTTACATTGTGCAGAATAAAAACGGACTGCACCGTCTGGATAAAAAGTACACCGTCTTTGGGCAGGTGATGAAAGGAATGGATATCGTGGATGCTTTGGTCACTGCACCAAGAGATTCCAATGATGTACCATTGATACCTGTGCCGATTAAGGTGAGGGTGAAGAGAATTAAGAATTAAGAATTAGGAATTGATTTAACTTGTAAATTCTCTGATACTGCTTCGCTTTCAGTAAGGCATCCATTAACGTATCTGTATTGAAGAGCTGGTTTTATTATCAGCTAAATGTGAATTATTCTTTCATCACACGGATGAAATCGTTTCCTGATGGGCTCAGAATCTGTACTGTGTAAAGTCCTGAAGAGAAGTTGCGGAGATCGATCAGGTCCTTTTCCTGGTTGGTTTTGATAGAAAGTAATTTGCCTTGTGCGTCAATCACACGGATTTCAGTCGCCTTCTGACCATTTCTCGAAACAAGACGGAAAAGACCGGTTCCCGGATTCGGTTGGATTTGAAAAGAGCTGGTTGAATTGAGTGAAGGCAGGACGCCGACTGTACAATTCATTAATCTGAAAGGGATAGTAGTGGATAGAAACTGATTGCCGCAGATATCCCTGATTTCGCCAGCAACAGAAATGGAAAGACTGTCGTAGAGAGAGTCGGGCTGAAACGTTACAATGAACGAAGAATCGGTTCCGGAGAAGTTGTTGCATGAGTTTTCAGCCACAACGGACGTGATGGTGTAGGGTGGGTTAGGTCCTGAAATGACCAGTTTAGAAGGTGTGATTGAATCGCAATGGATCTGGCCTCCAAAGCGGATTCGGATTTTTTTCTCCGGGCACACGTTTCGGACCACTTTCATTAGCAGAGAATCCGTTGGTGGTGGATTTACAATGGCTGTAGAATCATCCGGCCCGCCAAATTGCAGACCTCGAAAATCAATACTGAAACCAAGAGTATTCACCGAAAAGTTATCAATAGCAAGATAATAAACTTCTCCTACTTTTACACTGAGAGGTTTGTTAAACCTTGTTGCTGGAGCTTGTGCTGCTTCTGTTCCTGTGCCAGGTTCGAATAGTCCGGTAGGGCCTCTGGTGCCTGTCCAGTTGCAGCTGGCAATAACTGATCCGGAAGTGCCATATGATGTACTATTTTTGATAGAGCCACAGGCAGATCCATTGTTTACCGCATTGGCTGGAATCTTAAATAGTAGAAAATCATAGTCTGTCGCTCCAATCCCGGTTTCTCCATCATCTGTATCCGGATCATAATTAGGATCATCAAACACATCACCGGGAATTATCCGGAAACGAAGTTTTCCTGCCGGAGAACCCGGTGCTGTAGGACCACCTGGCAAAGGGCGAATCTGAAACTTATACCAGGTGGTTCCTTTTTCATTATTCGAAAAGCAGGTATTCGCATCATTGGGAAGCTCATTTTGCACACATCCCGGGAATAACGTGCCTGCCGGGGCATTTTCCGGAATTACAGTTCCATTGTCAATATCGTTTACAGGTTTGCAAAGGACAATTGCGTTGCAGCAATCCTGATGGGGAATTGGTGACCAGTTGGTGAGTGGATTGCCAGCAGAAGGACGGGAAGTCTGATAACAATTGGCATCCGTTGGATTTGGTGCAGGGCAGATCTGGCCAAATGCTGCATCAAAACCAATGAAAATAAACGAGAAAGAAAGGAATTGCCGCAGCAAGGAGGAAGACAAAATGTTGGACATAGATTTATCGAAAGAACGAAGTAACGAAAAATTGTATTTCTTCAGTTAAAACCAGTCAAAAAATATTGATCAGGGAATTCTCATTTTCAATGTGTAAACTGTTTTGATTATGGATGGGCATTACCTGAGATCGATCAATCAGGATTTTCCAACTCTCATTGAGTATGGTATGAATGAGAATTCAGTTGTCACATTGTTATTCTTGTTTGTAGTTGGAATCTCATCAGTTGCAAAGCCATGCCAGTAAATCAAGCCGAAGCTACTTTGGCTGTGGCCCGAATCTGTATTGATATTCAGCTGTTGATTGGACTTGTCATTTCTTACTGACCAAGAGCCGGACTTCTTTTCCCCGCAATTTTTATCAAACCCTTACAGCACCCAAAATTCTGAGGTCCCGCATTTTTTTATTCGGATTTCTTTCCCAAATAGGACCCGCATTTGAAGGTCATATTCATGATACTAGGTATACCAAAAGAAACCAGAGAAGGAGAAAATCGGGTCGCGATCTCGACAGAAGTCACAAAGCAAATGGTGAAAGCCGGTCACCAGATTCGCATCGCTGCCGGCGCCGGATACAAAGCCGGGCAACTGGATGAAAGTCTCAAAGCCGCAGGAGCCGAAATCGTGGCAGACAATGCTGCTGTTTTTTCGTCTTCTGATGTTGTCATTCTGGTGAATCCTCCGACTGTGGAGCAGGCTGCACAGATTAAGGACGGTGCTGCTTTGATTTCATTTCTTTATGCCTACACTCAACCTGATCTGGTGAAAGTGTTGTGCGAGCGTAAGATTTCTGCCTTTTCGATGGATGCTGTTCCCCGTATTTCCAGGGCACAAACCATGGATGCTCTCAGTTCGCAGGCGAATCTCGCCGGTTACAAAGCCGTTTTACTTGGTGCCAATGCCCTGGGTAAAATCTTCCCGCTTCTGATGACCGCTGCCGGAAGCATCAAACCTGCCAAGGTGCTGATATTCGGAGCCGGTGTGGCCGGGCTCCAGGCGATCGCAACCGCCAAGCGTTTGGGTGCCATTGTTGAGTGTACCGATGTCCGACCTGAAACTAAGGAACAGGTAGAATCGCTCGGTGGGAAATTCCTTGAAGTAAAAGGGGAGGAAGGCGTGAAAACCGAAGGCGGTTATGCCAAAGAGGTTTCGGCCGAATACCTCGCCAAACAAAAAGAACTCGTTTCCAAACACGTGGCCGAAGCGGATCTCGTGATTACGACAGCTCTGGTTATGGGGAAAAAAGCCCCCGTTTTGGTAACAGCCGATATGGTGAGAACCATGAAACCGGGCTCCGTCATTGTGGACATGGCTGTGGAATCGGGCGGTAACTGCGAATTGTCCGAGAAAGGGAAAACGGTTGTCAAGGACGGTGTCGTGCTGGTGGGTGAAACCAATATTCCATCGCTGCTTGCCGTCAATGCATCGGAACTATACGCCAAAAACATCTGGGCTTTACTCTCACATCTGAGCACCAAAGATGGGTTCAAGTGGGAGATGGAAGAGGAAGTGACCAAAGGCTGCCTCATTACCAAAGATGGCGAACTGGTTCACGCCTTCACAAGACAAATTATTGGCTGATCTTTCAAAATGATGACCAAGGAACAACATATGGATTATTGGAAAAAATCAGCTGAAGTTGATTACGATACCATTTATGCGTTGTTCAAAGAAAAGAGGTTTGTTCACGCATTGTTCTTCTGTCACTTATTTTTAGAGAAAATATTGAAATGTGCTTGGGTTCATTCAAATTTAGAAAACTCACCCCCTCGCACCCACAATTTGATCAGACTTTTTTCGGAAACAAAACTTAACTTGGATGATGTTCAGACCGAGTTTTTAAGAAGAATGAATGATTTTCAAATAGAAGGAAGATATCCGGATTATATGTTTTTGATCAACAAAATGTGTACACCTGATTTTACCAGTGAGGTCTTAAATGATTTTGAAAAAATAAGAGAATGCATACAAAAGCAACTGCCATAGATACAGCATATGAATTTACCCGGGCACTTTTGGTTCAGGGTTTGAAACTTGATAGGGCCATCATTTTTGGTTCTTATGTCAATGGCTCGCCTGAACCTTATTCGGATATCGACATTGCTCTGGTTTCCCCACAGTTTTCTGGATTTGGATTTGAGGATCGGAAACTTTTTGCTCGTTTGAATAACCGGCAACCATTTATCAACATTGAAACCAAAACTTTTCCATCTGAATATTTCGAACAAGGAGATCCGTTTATTTCTGAAATTCTTCGGACGGGTATTGAAGTTTATAATAGCAATACAAAAACAATTAGTTAACGAATAATGGAAGCCATCATTCAATTTTTAGGAGACAATCTCCAACTCATTTATACCCTCATTTTGTCCATTATCGTGGGCGTTGAGGTAATCGGAAAAGTGCCCTCGGCATTGCACACGCCTCTGATGTCAGGCGCCAATGCCATCCACGGTGTGGTCATCATCGGTGCCATCATTGTCATGGGCCAGGCGAGTCCGGATAATTACGCCGCCCTCATCATCGGTTTTCTGGCCGTGATCCTTGGGACACTGAATGTGGTCGGTGGATTTGTCGTGACCGACCGTATGCTCGAAATGTTTAAGAAAAAGAAATAAGAGAAGACAGACACCATGCAACATCATCTTTTACAAATCATCTATCTTCTTGCTTCGGTATCGTTCATCATCGGTTTGAAGATGCTGTCCGGTCCGAAAACTGCCCGCCAGGGGAACTTTCTTGCCGCCATTGGTATGGGACTTGCCATTGTGGCCACTATTTTTCTGTATGTAAACGAAGAGGGTATTTCCCTCGGGAACCGGCTCTGGATCTTTGGCGGCATCGCCATCGGAACCGTTCTTGGAACACTGTCGGCCAAGCGAGTAAAAATGACCGCCATGCCGCAGATGGTGAGTCTCTTCAATGGAATGGGAGGTGCCTGTGCGGCCGCTATTTCACTCGTAGAATTTGGTCACCTGCACGAAGGATCGGCCCCAGGCCATATTTTCGTGATCGTGGCGGGACTTGTCATCGGTTCGGTGTCATTCTCCGGAAGTATCATCGCCTATGCGAAGCTTCAGGAGATCATGAAGTCCACCAAAAAGCTTCCGGGTCACAACATTCTCACGGCCGGTCTCCTTCTGGGAATCGCGGGATTGACGACCTACCTCACAATGGGACACATCGATGCCACGATGTTTTACATCTTGTTTGTGCTTTCGATGGGTTATGGAATCCTGTTTGTGATTCCGATCGGAGGTGCTGATATGCCGGTGGTGATTTCTCTTTTGAACTCTTTTACAGGTGTGGCTGCTGCCTTTGGTGGTTTTCTGTACGACAACCAGGTGATGCAAACCGGTGGTATTCTGGTGGGTTCGGCGGGTACATTCCTCACCGTTCTGATGTGTAATGCCATGAACCGCTCACTAACCAATGTGCTCTTCGGTGCTTTTGGTGGTTCGACTGCTTCTGCTGCCGGAGGAGGAGCCAAAACAGAAATGAACATTCGCCCAACCAATGCTTCGGATGTGGCCATGATTATGCACTATGCGCAAAAGGTGATCATCGTTCCGGGATATGGTCTGGCAGTTGCCCAGGCCCAGCACGTGATCCACGAAATGGAAATGTTGCTCGAGAAAAACGGTGTCACCGTAAAATACGCCATTCACCCCGTTGCAGGACGGATGCCCGGTCACATGAACGTGCTTCTTGCTGAGTCGAATGTGGCCTATGATAAACTCGTGGAAATGGAAGAAATCAACGAAGAGTTTGCAACGGCTGACGTAGTGTATGTAGTAGGAGCCAACGATGTTGTCAATCCTGCTGCCCGTCACGATCCATCGAGCCCCATTTTCGGTATGCCGATTCTGGATGTGGACAAAGCCAAGACTGTCGTGGTAAGCAAGCGCAGTATGGCCGCTGGTTATGCTGGAATTGAGAACGAACTCTTCGGTTATCCAAATTGCCTCATGCTTTTTGGGGATGCGAAAAAGACCTTATCCGAAGTGGTGGCTGAATTGAAAGCCATGTAATTCGATTACGACGACTTCGAAATGATGCCGGAGAGAATGTGCGCAATGCCTGTTCTCCCCGGCATTTTTGTTTCAGGACGGTACCAGAATTTTGTTTTGGGCGGATTGATGAAAGAATTCAGAAAGGGCTGGTTAAACGAAAGAATAAAATCCATCAAATTATTTGCAACATCTTTCATTGCAACAATAAATTCTGTTGCAGTTAAAAGTGTTGCAAGTGTTGCAGAGCATTTGGTTGCAACACAAAACAATGTTGCTTAATATCATGTTGCAGATTTGTTCCGTCAAATAGAGTAGAATCAAAATCCGGAGATTCAGTTGCACCAACCGGACCGATTCCTTTTGATTTTATCCTTTTCTGGAGCCAGTGATACTTTAAACACGGAATTCTGAAATGGATTCGTTCTTTTGCAACACACTTTCTGAAACATCTGGATCTTTGAACCTTTTTCCACCAACCACCCGATTTTTTTTATTCTTAAGCCTGTTCTTAACCATAGAACTGGCAGCCCAGAAAACCGGAATCAACGGTACCGTCCTTGATCAAGTGGGTAAGCCTGTTTCATTTGCTACCATTGGTGTGGAGAAAACGTCACTGGGTACAATGGCCAATGAGGAAGGGAAATACCGATTGGATCTCCTTCCCGGGAACTACACCGTTTACTTTCAGTGTCTGGGCTTTCAGACGGTGAAGAAAGAAGTTGAAATCGGCAACGGCGCACAGGAAGTCAACATCACTCTTTCTGAACAGGTTATCACCACAAAAGCGGTCACCATTGCCTCCAGGGTGGAAGATCCGGCCTACTCCATCATGCGGAAAGCCATCGCCCGGGCCAAAGTGAATAAGCTTATGGTGGATGCCTACACAGCGGAAGTGTACATTCGCGGGAGCGGACGGATCATTGATCTGCCTTTTCTGGTTCGGCCACTGGCGAAGAAAAACGGAATTGACGAGAACACGGTTTTCTTCAAAGAAACCCTTGAGAAAATCGAGTTCAAACAACCCAATCAATACAAAGAACGTGTGATTGCCTCCCGTTCCACGGCTGGAATGCTGCATGTAAACCAGGATTTTCTGAAGCAGGATTTGTATGACCCGAAAATGGGGGAGGCCCCATCGCCACTTTCGCCGGCTGCGTTCCGGTATTATACCTTCCAGTATTTAGGTGCCTTTACCGACCGAGGCCATGAGATTTTCAAAATCAAGGTAACGCCGCGTCGAAAAGGACAGAACATCTGGGATGGTGAAATCTACATCATAGACCAAACCTGGTGCATTCACTCAGCCCATCTGGCGAAAAGCAGCAATGGTTTTGATATGGTTCTTACCCATACCTACGCTCCGGTCGACGGGATCTGGATGCCGGTTCAGGTGAAGCATGAAGCAAAGGGGACTGTCCTTCAGATTACAGTTGATGCGGTATACAATGCTTCCATCCGGAAATATAAGATCACCAAAAACGAAAAGCTCTATGCTGATTTTCAGAAACTGGAACAGCAGATCGATGAAAAAGCAACGGAGGTTTTTACCAAACAACCCGACGAGTCCGATCTGAAAAAGCTGGATAAGATGGACAAGAAGATGATGCGGAAGCTGGCTAAAGAATACATCAAGGAGAAGTACTTCCGGCGGAAAAAGAACAAAACGCCCAAAGAGATTGTGCCACCACCTTCCGTTCAATCCTCGATGGAATACACAGTTGATTCCAATGCGGAGAGGAAAGACACTGCCTTCTGGGCGGAAAACCGGCTGGTGCCTCTCACAGAAATGGAAGAGAAAAGCTACATCAAACTGGATAGCATTCAGGTTGTTGAAGACAAAAAAGATTCACTTGACAAAGCCAAAAATGGTAAAGGCGTAGATCTTTCTTTTCTGGGGATTCTGATGGGTAAGAACTATTATTTCGGAAAAAAAGACAGCATTGGAAAGCGCCGTCCGCAGGTGCTCCGGTTCTTTTCTCCGCTCGGTGGACTGGTTTATAATGCAGTGGAGGGCTATGCACTCGATGTGGAAGTATGGTTTAAACAGGCGCTCCGACAGAACCAAAGTCGTTTCCGGGATGACCGCAACTACATTCAGTTCGGTCCGAAAGCACGATATTCTTTTGCCCGCGATAAAGTGATTGGGTCTGGTATTTTCCAGTATGGTGAGCCGAAATGGGTGTTGGAAGTAGCTGGTGGAACCGACATCCGGCAGGTGAACAATGAAAATCCAATGTCCTTTTCTCTGAACTCAACCTATGCCTTAATCGATACCCGGCACATGATCCGGATGTATGAATCAGATTTTGTTCGGGCCCGTTTCCTGAGAAGACTCAGCGGCAGGATTGAGGCAGAGGGCGGAGTTGAATGGGAAAACCGGATTCCTCTGACCAATTCCAGATTGAAAAATTGGAGAGGAAAGGAACTGTTTTTTGAGTCGAATGAGGTCACCATGCCATACGCTTCCAATGCCGTTTCCGGCCGTTCAGTGCTGGCGAAAGCATTTGCGAATGTTGACTGGTATCCTTTCCTGGAATCATCGTTGTATAATGAAAGCCAGAGTTTTAATAGTTCCAGTTCGCCGCGTATCCGGTTTCAGGCACAACATGCGATTCCGTCCGTTTTTAATTCTACGATGGATTTTACACAGGCATCTGTTTCGTACCGGCATTCGATTCAGGTAACAACCAGTTTGCAGGTGGAACTCTTTTTTAAAGGAGCTTCAATGCTGAGATCACAGAAATTCGGGCAGATGGATGCCCTTCATTTATTCGGAAACCGGACCTTCCTGCTCAATGAACACAAGGTTGAGCAGTTCCGGAATCTGCCCTACTACTTTTATTCATCTTCAAAATCTACCATCGAAGGTCATCTTCATGTTTACAGAGATGATTTGATTCTGGGATGGCTGTTTCCTCAGAGCAAAAAATGGAGGGAAATGGTATTTGTGAATGCCATGGCCAATCCGAACCAGCCCGCATTTGTAGAATATGGCTATGGAATCGATAAGCTCTTCCGGATTCTACATCTCGAAGTAGTGCGCTCTCAATGGGAGGGAGGTAAAGGCGAATGGCGATTTATGATCGGGGGAAGTTTCAATTTTAATATCACCCCCCGGACGTACGACAAATCGGTCGAGCAATCGGTGAGTCTCTAGTGTTGCCTTGGGCTGACTTACAAGAAAGAAACCGCAGAGCACACGGAGAGTTTACAAAGAGGGTCGCAGAGTTTTACATTGATTTTCAAATC
>ERZ795056.5607-NODE-5607-length-12517-cov-5.481624_pt1 | contig 12517 bp, 10 predicted proteins | sample MGYA00375140_ERZ795056 | MGnify/ENA primary metagenome ERZ795056 (study PRJEB30185, sample SAMN05720227) | activated sludge metagenome | isolation source: Anaerobic digester | place: USA | collected 2015-03-09 ...
GTTTGGCGCGAGCGCGGTACACGGTGCTGCGCGCTACGCCGAGGCGGCGGGCGGCATCGCTGATGTTGCCTGCAGCAGCGTTCACGGCAGCATCAATCTCGGCATCGCTTAATGGCGCGCGGGTCGCCGGTGCTACGGCTGCTGGCGCAACCACGTTGGTAACGGCACTGCTGATCAGTGATTCTGGAAAATGGGCGCGGCGCAACACACCGTCGGTCGTCATCGCACAAGCGTGCGCAACAGCGGACTTCAGTTCGCGCACGTTGCCAGGCCACGAATGTTGGGTAATCCACGCAGCTGCATCGTCGGCAATGGCGTGGGCATGCGGTTGCATGAAATGTTGGACCAACGTAAACCGATCGCTGCGTTCGCGTACGGTTGGGATGGTGATGTAGGCGCCTTGGATGCGGAAGAACAGATCGCGGCGAAACTTGCCTTGCATCACCATGTCGGGCAGGGCACGGCAGGTCGCCGAGACCAAGCGGAAATTGCTTTGCCGAGGCCGGGTTTCGCCAACTCGATGATACACGCCTTCGTCGAGCACGCGCAGCAATACGGCTTGTAGCGCGTCGGGCATTTCTGCGATCTCGTCGAGAAACAAGGTGCCACCGTTGGCAGCACCCACAACACCGTCGGACCCAGCGCGGGTCGCGCCGGTAAACGCGCCAGGTGCGTGGCCAAACAGTTCGCTTTCCAACAGCGATGGCGTCAACGCGCCGCAGTTGAGCGCAACAAATGGACCTTTGGCGCGTGGGCTGGCGCGATGAATGGCGCGGGCAAACAATTCTTTGCCAGTGCCGGTTTCGGCAAGCAACAAAATTGGCAATTCGGTTTGCGCGAATTGCGCTGCACGGTGTTTGGCAGCGTTAACTTGGGCGTCGTCGGCGACGATAATGTCGAAAGCTGACGGGCTGGCAGCTGGTACCGCTTTGGCCGTTTGGGTTGCGGGGCCCGCGGTTGCCGTCGCAATGAACGGCGCAGGTGGCAGTACACGCACCACCGACCGCACCGTCGCCGGTTTAAACGTTGCAAGCATCGCAAGTACGCGGCCGTCGCTGTGTTGCACGGGCTCAAGCTCAACGCGAAAACCGCCAGTCGGCAGTTCGCACATGACTTCACCGACGCGATGCGCACGCGTCACCAGCTCCGCAAATGTTACGCGGAACAACCCCGCACAGGTCAGTGGCACGTTGTTGGTCAATGCGCGTGCGGCAGCGTTCGCAGTGGCAACCCGGCCGCTGGCTTCGAGCAACAACGTTGGATCCGCCGACCGTTGCAGCAACGAATCAACCAACGCCAGCGTCGCTGGTGCGGCCGCTGCATACGCGCGAGCGCGGATGGCCTGTTCAAGCCGAGCGCGCGCTGCGGTAACTTGCTGGGCATAACGAGGGTCATGGGCTTCGATCGGACCCGTGATATCGAGCACCGCAATGATGTTGCCAGGGATCGTGCAAGGGTGACGCGTAACAAAACAATCCATGGTTGCGCTCTTCATAGTGCGCTGCGCCTAGGACGCCGATATCACAACCTTCAAGTAAGGCCGTGCCGATGGCATTGGTGCCGCGGGCGTCTTCGTCCCAGCGCGCGCTTTCGATGAGGCGAACCTCGGCTGCACGCGAAAGTGACGAACCGCCTTGGCAACGCACAATGACACCTTCGGCATCAGCGACCAACGCAACAACGCCAGTACTGGCGATGTTGTTCGTCCACACTTCTAATTCGCTTCGCGTTTCGCGGAACACATCGGCAACTTGTTCTTGCCGTGTAATCAGATCATTAGATGCCAACGCAAACGCAGGGCCTTGTGCCAACACACCGCGGCGCGCCACCCGTTGCCACCGGCGCAGCACTTGTTCGTCGCGAATTTCATCTGGACTCGCATCGCCGCGCCGAAAACGCTGAACTGCGTCGGACGAGGGCGGGGTAAGTACCAGCATGGGGTCATCGTAGGGTGACGCCCTGCAGGCGTCAACCGCATAACTGTTGCGTGATGTGTTGCGTGGTAACCGTTATGGCTCAGCCAAATGACGCAGTGCCCCATGACACAGCGTTGTTGTTGCGTACGTGATGCGCGCGCAACAGGCACGCTACAGGTCACGCAACAGATCACGCTACACAACGCAGCGCAGCAATCGCGTCAGAGCGCGTTGGGCGTGAGGTCGAGCGACGAATGGTGCTGGCACGGGGGTTGCGATAGGGCATCTACAATCAATCGCACTTTCAACCGTTTCGTGGGGAGGACATTCAATGACGTACGTTGCACCAAATCAACCAGGCTCGAAAGTTTCGTTTAAGTCGCGTTACCAAAACTACATTGGTGGCGCGTGGGTCGAGCCTGTGAAGGGTCAGTATTTCGAAAACGTCACGCCGGTTACCGGCAAGCCGTTTTGTGAAATTCCGCGATCGACCGTCGAAGATATCGAAAAAGCGCTCGATGCTGCACACAACGCCAAAGCTGCGTGGGGCAAAACCTCGACGACGGCGCGTGCGAATATCCTCAACAAAATCGCGGATCGCATGGAGCAAAATCTTGAATTGCTCGCAGTCGCCGAAACCTGGGACAACGGCAAGCCAATTCGCGAAACGATGGCAGCGGATATTCCGCTCGCGATCGATCACTTCCGCTATTTCGCTGGCTGCATTCGCGCTCAAGAAGGCGGCATTTCGGAAATCGACGCCAACACCATCGCGTATCACTTCCATGAGCCACTCGGCGTCGTCGGACAGATCATTCCGTGGAACTTTCCGATCTTGATGGCTGTGTGGAAGCTGGCACCTGCGCTTGCTGCCGGCAACTGCGTGGTGTTGAAACCTGCTGAACAAACGCCTGCTTCGATTCTGGTGTTGATGGAACTTATTGGCGACTTGCTGCCCCCCGGCGTCGTCAACGTAGTTAACGGCTTTGGGATCGAAGCAGGCAAACCTCTTGCATCGAGCCGTCGGATTTCGAAGATTGCCTTCACGGGTGAAACCACTACCGGCCGCTTGATCATGCAGTACGCATCGGAAAACTTGATTCCGGTAACCCTCGAACTCGGCGGCAAATCGCCGAACATCTTCTTCGAAGATGTGATGGCGCAACGTGACGACTTCTTCGAAAAATCGCTCGAAGGCTTCGGCATGTTTGCCTTGAATCAAGGCGAAGTATGCACGTGTCCATCGCGTGCGTTGGTGCAAAAGTCGATTCATGGGGCGTTCATGGAACAAGCCGTCGCTCGCGCCAAAAATCATGTGCCGGGCAATCCCTTGGATCCCAAAACCACCGTCGGCGCCCAAGCCTCGTCGGATCAGTTGGAAAAAATTCTCAGCTATATTCAAATTGGCAAGGATGAAGGCGCCAAAGTCCTGATGGGCGGCGAGCGCGCGCAACTCAGCGGCGAACTTGGCGGCGGCTACTACGTGATGCCAACGGTATTCGCTGGCGATAACCGCATGCGCATCTTCCAAGAAGAAATCTTTGGGCCAGTGGTTTCGACCACTTCCTTCACCGACACTGCTGATGCGATTCGCATTGCCAACGACACGCTCTACGGCCTCGGCGCAGGCGTGTGGACCCGCAATATTCACAACGCGTACACCGTGGGCCGTGCCGTCGAAGCCGGCCGGGTGTGGACCAACTGCTATCACTTGTACCCAGCCCATGCCGCATTCGGTGGATACAAACAATCCGGCATTGGTCGCGAAAACCACTTGGATATGCTCAATCACTATCAGCAAACCAAAAACTTGCTGGTTAGCTACGACCAAAAACCAATGGGTTTCTTCTGAGCGACGCACCAAACATAGTCGACCCTGAGCCAGCGCCAGCGCGTGTAACCTTCACGCCTGCAGCGCTTGAGGTGCTGCGCGCGTTGATCGCTGATCACGGGCCGCTGATGTTTCATCAGTCCGGTGGTTGTTGCGACGGTAGTGCACCGATGTGTTTTACCGCTGGCGAGTTCCGCATCGGGGAACGCGACGTTTTGCTTGGCACCATCGAGGGTTGTCCGTTTTACATCGGTGGTTTGCAGTTCGAAGCGTGGGCGCATACCCAGCTCATCATCGATGTGGTGCCAGGGCGGGGCGCTGGCTTTTCGCTCGAAGCGCCGCGTGGCGTACGATTTTTGACTCGGTCGCGCGTATTCGGCGAAGCCGAGCTGTGCGCGCTGCGGCCAGCGTAGCTTGACTACTTGCGTGCGTGGGTGGCGCGATACACTGCGCAACCGTTGCTGACCTGGTTTGAACCGGTGCCACCAGCGGCGACGGCGGAACGCAACGCGCCTTGCAGTTGCGTTGGGCACCAGTAGGCTGCGACATCGCGCGCTGCGCGTGCGGCTTCGTCGTCGGGCGCGAGCTCGAATCCGCGCGTCACGGCTTCGAGCAGATTCGGATCATTGCATGCTGCATCATTGGCGCGGCCCACCACCACGGCCTGATAAAACGGTGCAGCGACATACTTGGCACCGGTGCTGCCGAAAATAAGGTCAGCGATACCGCGGATGAGCGCTTGGTTGCTCGGCGAATCAGCGACGAGTTCGCGTGCGATACGCAAACACTCGGAGCCGTTGTAGGTGCTGGCTAAGCAGGCACGCATGCCAGCGATGCTTACCTCGTGGTGCAGTTGCACAAACGCGGTTGCTTTCCGCAAGGTTGGATACAGGTCCAACAACATCTGCGCGCTACCGAGTGCTTCTTCGAGATTGCTGCGCTTTTGCAACGCCTGCACATACGCGGTTGCGCTGGTTGCGACGAGATTATCCCAGCGCGTGCTGCGACTGGCCGGTGGAATTTCTTGTGCTCGGGTGAGCAGCTCACGATGTGATTTGGTTGCTGCCAACGCTTCGAGATCTTGCATGCCTGCAAGCTTGTTCGGCGCATTGCCGACTGCAAAACCATCACCGCTGTTGCTGGCTGCAGCAGCAGGGATCCCGGCAACGGCCGGGGGCGCCATCTTGAAGCTCGACGTAGCGCAAACCTCGGCTAACGACACCGTGCTGTCTGCCACCGGCGGTTGAGCATTGTCCGTTGCTTCGGGCTGTTGTGGTGTTGTGTTTGCTGCCGCTGTCGTCGACGTCGCAACTTCAGGCGGCACTGCACTAGGCGGCTCGCTGGTTGCGATGCTTGGTGTTGCTGGCATTGGTGCGACGGCTTTGGAAGGTGCGCCACAACTGGCCAAGGCAGTGAGCAACAAGCAGCGCAACGTTTGGTTCATGTTTTCACGATAGTGAAAGTGGCGACTCACCCGTTGAGTTTTTTGGGTGGATCCGATGGTTGGTCACCATAGGCCGAAGGGGTTGCGCGTATATGCGTCATATGAAATTCATTTCTTTGGGTTGTGCAATGCTCCTCAGTGGTTGTTTTGTAGTGCCTGCGAACGGTCGCGGCACGTCCGTGAATAACGGCGGCAGCAACGCATCGTTTGGCGTTGGCGGCGGCACTGGTGGCACCTCCGTTGACACGGGTACTGGGCCCATTGGCTTTGGCGCTACCGTCGACGAACGCCAAGGCGTCGCAGAGTCGGAAACGTTGCTTGCAGAAGTGGTTCAGCTGGTGCGAACGCAATGTAGTGCACCGAATTTCACAGCCACGATTGCTTGGCAAGACTATCTCGGTTTTGCCGACACCGACTTTAGCGGTCGCACGCGCGCCAACGTGTACAGCCTTGCTGGTGGCTTGGTCGCTGATCATCTGCGAACGCTGGCCTCACATTGCAGCAATCCATCGCTGAGCGGCGCCGTGCGCACCGAAATGCAAACCTTGGTTGCTCATCCACGCGTGGGCCCGGTTAGTGCCGCACATCCGTCCCACGTCTTTACGCGCGTCGGCAATGGCGTGAATCTGGTGTTCCACCTTTCATCGACGAATACCGCAAGCGATGCCTTGCAGCATATCTTGTAGGTTTAACTCGCTAACAAGCGCGGAAAACTGATCGCCAATTGGCTGTCGAGGGCGCGGCAAATGCTGGTGAGCTCAGCTTCATGCTGCGGCGACGCCAAGGCGCTGCGCAAGGCGCGCATGGTGGCGGTTCGTAGCTCAACGCGGATGCGTTCAAGCCAACGCGCTGCGGTTGCACGGTGCACATCAAAGGCGCGACCGATGTCGTCGATTGGCAAATTGTCGACGATGCTCATGCGTAACACCGTGCGATCATGAATCGGCAATGCTGCAATGGCGGTTTCCACTGCATCCTTGAGCATGCTGCGCTGTTGTTCTCGAATGGCTTGCAGCTCTGGATTGGCGGGATTGTCAGCGAAACTCTGTGCCATCGCAGCGTTAGCACTGAGCCCAGCGCGCCGCGTTGCGCTGCGCCGCAGCTTGAGTGCGGCACGGATTGCCATCACGCGCACCAAGCCTGCAAGATCGCCTCGGCCAACCAAGCCTACAATCGGTGGCGGCAGATCACTTTCGGTCAGAAATAGTTGCGCACGCAGGGCTTGCCGAACTTCGTTGATGTCGTCGGTGGCGATGACCGCACGTGCAACCGCAGCGTCGAGCTGAGGAAAAAAGAAGGCTTCAAACGCAGCAATTCCGCCACTGTTGGGCGATGCGCACGCGAGTGCGATATAGAAATCAGCCGCGGGGAGCGCTGCCACGCGGTTGGCCAACGCGTCGGCGTCGAGTGTTGCGGTGTCTGATGCTTGCTTTGCCAACCGCTGGCCCCAGTCGGCCACGGCGGTCTCATCGTCGAGGGTCACGGTTGGCCAAGCGGCACGGCAAGCCGCGAGTTGCGCGGTCAGCGCTGCCTGGAGCACAGCGGTTGGCCCGTCGAGCGAGCATCCGCACCCACGCGCAAAAGCATCGATCAATCGCGAAGTCACTGCCTAGTTTGATATCACAGAACCACTCATCGGATCACGATTTCCGCGCTGGGCTGATGTAGTTTACATTGTACCAATAGGCTCCTTTGGACTGTCCTAACGATCAAGACCTCCTTACCGCCGTGCAGCGCGAAAACGCTGCTGAAGCGGCGTTGCTATGGCGTCACATCAATGGCTGCGAAGCCTGTTTGGAGTTAGCAACACTGGTCCGTTTAGCAAATGCACCGACGACAGCCACGGCGCCGCGCGGCGGATGGCGTGGTTGGCCGACCGTCGCTGGTCGCGCTGGCGCTGATTTGCGTTATGCCATGGGTCCCGAAATTGCGCGGGGCGGCATGGGGTCGATTATCGCTGCATGGGATGTGCACCTAGATCGTGAAGTTGCGTTCAAGCTTGCTAGCGATGAGGCCGCTGCGGCTCGCCGGTTCCAACGCGAGATTGCAATCACGAGTGAGTTGGAGCATCCCGCAATTGTGCCGATTCACGATAGTGGCACGCTGCCCGATGGCCGCCCGTTTTATGTGATGCGGCTCGTCGGAGGCACCACGCTGGCGCAACGCATTGAGCAAGCCGGCAGCGCGACGGCACGCTTGGCGCTGCTGCCCAATTTGATCGCTGTAAGTGATGCCGTGGCGTTTGCTCATGCGCGCGGTGTGGTGCATCGCGACCTAAAACCGCACAACTTGTTGGTTGGCGAGTTCGGCGAATCGTTTGTGCTTGATTGGGGGTTGGCCAAACGCATCGATGATAACGATGCTCTGCTCGACGACACGTTGTCCACCGCGGTCGAGCAAGCAGCATGGCTGCCGCCCGATCCCCATAGCAACACGACGGTGATTGGCCAAGCAATGGGCACGCCAGCGTACATGGCGCCCGAACAGCGCAGTGCGAGCATCGATGCTGCGCTGCCGCCATGCGACGTGTACGCGCTCGGCGCAACATTGCAGCATCTGCTCGTTGGTGCAGCTCCGACGCCTGGCGCTAGCCTCGGTGATGATCCGCGATTACAGACGGCGCCAGTGGCGTTAGTTGCGATCGTCAAACGTGCAACGGCCAGGTCGCCAAGCGATCGTTATCCGACGGCATCCGAGTTTGCAGCTGACCTGCGAAGGTTCGTCGACGGCCAGTTGGTTTCAGCCCATCGTTACACGGCGTGGCAACGCGTGCGCCGCTGGAGCCGACGGCATCGTGGTGCACTTGCAGTAGCGGGTATTGCAGTCGCGGCGCTCGTGGTGGTTAGTGCGGTTGCACTGCAGCGAATATTCGCGGAACAACGCGCAACTCAGCAGGCCAACGTGGTCGCGACCCATCAGCGTGATGCTGCGCAGAACCTCGTCAATTTTGTGCTCGACAATCTTCGCACGCCACTGCAGAGCGCTGGCCGTGAGGATTTGCTCGCCGACACTAGCAGCGCCGTACTCGCGTACTACGCCGAGTTGCCAGCATCGGCGCAGTCGGCTCGGCAACAAATCGATGCTTGGCTAGGTGCTGGGCAGCTTGCTCTGAACGGCGGAAATATCGACGACGCGCTGGCAGCGTACGATCGTGCGGATGCGTTGTTGATCCATGTTGCGGATGCCGACCGTGAGTTGTGGCATTGTCGCATTGCGTTGGCGCGGCGAGCGCCGCAGTTGGCGCGTGGTCAGAAATTGGATGGCGACACTACGTCGCAAGAATGCATGGCGAGCGCCGAGCGTGCATTGGCCGCGCCGTTGGATGTTGCGAAGGCGGACGAATGGCGTCGACTGGCCGTCAAGGCAATGATTGAACGCGCTGAAGTCCTGGCTCAGCAACACGACAAACAAGCTGTCATTGCGCTCAATCAACGGATCTTGGAAATCACGGCACCGTTGGTGGCACGCAATGATCGAGCTGGCCTCAGTTACGGAGTTCGCGGCAACGTCAACCTGGCGGGCTACCACCGCGACGCCATGCAGTTCGAAGCCGCGGACCAAGCAGTGACGCGTTGCTTGGCGGTGACGCAACAGATATTGACGAACCTACCGAACGATATCATGGGCCAATACGCAACGGCTGCTTGCGAAATTGAAGCAGGTCGCGCACGGGAACAGGCCGATGATCTGCCAGGGCAAAAAGCTGCGTATGACCGCGCCTATGATGCTGCCAAGCAGCTCGTGGCACGCGAACCCAAAAACAAAGCGTACCGCGGAATGCTTGCATACGCGCTTGAGCGGCAGGCCTGGATCGCTGTTCGAAATCACGATAACGCCGCGGCAGAGCAATACCTAATGCAGTGTCGTGATGTTTTCACGCGTGCCCTACTCAGTGATCCTCAGAATGTGTCGGAACGGATCAACGTGGCAGCTAGCGAGATGACGCTTGCCTCATTCTATGGTTCCGACCGCCCCGACAAAGCGCGACCTCGTTTTTTGGCGGCGATCGCGGAATATGAACGCGCTCGGGCCGCCATGCCGACATCGTTGAAGATTGTCGATCAGTTGTCGGTTGCGCACAAACAGCTCATGTGGTTTGAGCGTGAGCTCAACCATGCTGCTGCGGCCAACGTCGCGGGGCAAAAAGCGCTGGAACTGGCTGAAATCGTGTACCGCAAGCAGCCCGATCCAATGATGGGCGCGCGCATTGCCACGCTGCTGCTTGAGCAGATTGAACATAATGGCGGCAATGCCAAAGCGCTCGCCCCGCGCCTGCGTGAACTCGCTGAGCCGCTTCGCGCTTCCATCAAGGATGATGCGGATATGGCTGATTTGATTGATAAAATCGACGCGTTGCAGCGCTAGCCAAAGACTTATTTGGACCGCATGTCGCTTTTGCTGCGACTTGATGTGCGCGGTGGGTATTTAGAGTGAAACCAGGTAACGCAACAGTTCACATCTTGGAGGTTCACATGAAGCTACCTACTGCATTTGTTTTGTCCGCGTTTGCTGCAACCACGTTGAGCCTGACCACCAGCGCTCGAGCGGAAGAAGACTCTTCCTTCGGGCTAACGGTCGAGGAACGCGAAGCAAGCCGTGAAGCTAATGAAGCCATTACCGCCGCAGCGGCAGCGGTCAAAGCGGAGTGTGGCAACGCGAGCTTCACCGCGACACTGGATTGGCGCAATGTCGAAAAATTGCTTGCACCTAAGGTGCTGGAGAAACTTGGCCGCACCCGCGTGAACTCGATTTCCGTGCTGGGTTCGACGGGCCTAGAAGCTGTTACGGCGCTCAAGGAAATCTGCGCTGATGAACGATATGGTGCGTACAAACGCGCAATCGCGAAATACACCTCGTTGACGTTAACACCGACCTACACCAAAGGCGTTTCGTCATATGCCGCCAAGAAGATGAGTCACAAGGACAAAGCGTTGGCCGTGACCTTCGAGGCCTTTGTGTCCACGGGTGGCGCAGAACTCGAAATGTGGCGTAAGTCATTGTAGCGCCCGCGCGCGGCGCGTGCATTGGCCGCGGTGTTGGCGCTTTTGCTGCGACTTGAATCAGCGAGCGGGCATTTAGAGGGCAACCAGGAGGTCGCCCGCCATGTCGCTGCAGCTTTCGCAACAAGCAACGTTTGACCTTGCAACCCCGCCGCTACAATTCGCACAGGGCAAGCCGCGCCGGTATCGGCGTCTTCTAAAGCGCTACGCGCGGCAACTACCACAGCCCGACGTAGTTGCCGCGGTTAACCGTTTTTGGTCCGGTGATCGCTACACGATCTATCTGTTCGAAGGCGAAGAACAGCTGATCGAAACCAGCATCACGACCTTGGTGCGGCATCTGCCGGACTTTGTGCGTCTCCACCGCGCCGAACTGGTGCGGCTCGATGCGATCGCCGCGTTGGAGCGCACCAGCCATGGATGGGCCGCGGTGCTCGTCGATGGCCAACGTGCGCAGATTGCGCGCCGCCTGGTAAAACATGTGCGCCTGCTGATCGCGGCGCAGGTTGTCCGCTGAACGAGTAGCTACGGAATCCAGCTTACGTGCGTGTTGCAATCGCCGAATGATGGATCGCAAGCGCCGGCAGCGCTGCGCAAATTGATGTACCAGCGGCCCTGCGTGAGTTTGGGCGATGTCGTAACGCGCGGATCGTTAACCGTTACATATTTCCAGCCGCCCTGATTAAAATCCGATGCTGCTGACACTACAAACTCAGGACTGTCGAAGTTGCAGGGGCTCGTCGAAATTGTCACTTCTTTGATTGCTTCGTGAAAGCTTGGCCGTTCGAAGTACCAAAGCTTGGGCAGGCGGTCGTCGGCGCGCCCTGCCGTGCTGGCCTGGCTTGCCGCGCCAACATCGACTTGGATCACCATCGGGATCATGCCGCTTTGGCCGAGGGTTTCGAATGCTTTGAAGGATAGATCGTTCATCTGCATGAAGAACCACAAAGCGTTGCTTGGACAGGTTGTGGTGGCACGCGGCGCAACAACAACCGCGGTGGTCACCGTGGTTGTGCCAGCGCTGTTGCTTACGGTAACTGCATAGTTAGTTGTGCCAGCGCTTGCGGTATCAGTGTCGGTCCGCAACGTATAGGCTGCGTTCATCGCGTTGGCGATTGGTACCGCGGCTTTGTGCCACTGATACGTGAACGGCTGGGTGCCACGGTCACACAGTACCGCCAATGTTGGGGTGGCTCCAATAGCGACGGGGACGCCCGGCGCAGCGATGGCGCAACTTGGCGCGGCGCCACTCGGCGCACCATCAAGATCCGTGGCTGGCGCATCCGATTGCACGGATGGTCCTTGCGCTTCGCAGCCGAAAGGTGCGCTGGCCATCAACAACACGACGACTGTTTTGAGCCCCATCGGATCATTGTCGTGGGAACCTGCCCCGATAGCAAAGGTCCGATTCGTGGATCCGATGAACAGCACGCCACCTCGATGCTTGCAGATGTAGCGTGGAGTTCGGCCGAAGAGACGGTCAAGCCATCGAAGCCCCAACCGTGGGCGGTCGAAAGGTTGGGCCTTCCCCAAAAACGGGCATCGAAAGTGATTTCCTGCGCAATCAAGATTGGGCTAGGTTTGGCCGTGAGCGATCATCCAAACGCGATTCCTAGCGCCGCAGTCGTTAAAGATGGGCTGGTGCCCGTCGACAATGAAGCTGAATGGCTTGCAACCACGTATCAACCGAACGAGCCCAACCTAACATTGCGAGCCGCGATCGCGGGTGCCTTGATCGGCATGGTCATGTGTTTGTCGAACATCTACGTGTTCTTCAAAACCGGCTGGAGCTTGGGCGTGACCCTGACCGCCTGTATTATTGGCCTGGCTTCATTTAAAGGCTTGCAACGCATCGGCGCAACGACGCGTCCGCTCGGCATGCTCGAAAACAACGCGCTGACCACGGTTGCGTCGGGCGCTGGTTTCATGACTGGTGGCGGCAACATGGCGGCCTATGGCGCCTTGCTCATGATGATCACCGCTGCCCCGACGATTGGTGTCATGCCATCGACGCTTGGCATGATCGTGTGGTTCGCCGTGATTGCCGCGATGGGCGTGTTTGCGGCCATTCCCATCAAACGGCAATTGATTAACCAAGAGGCCCTCGCGTTCCCAACCGGGACGGCGACGGCTGAAACCCTTCGGTCGATCCATGCCACCGACGGCAAAAACGATGCTGCAAAGTGGCTTGGCATGGCATCGGCGGTGGGCGGGCTGATCTCGGTCTTGCGCGATGCCCTGCATGTTTTGCCGCATGAAATCTCGTTGCCGGTTTCAATTGCTGGTTACTCGTTACTCAAATGGACGCTGTATCTCAAGACCGAAG
>ERZ795056.5608-NODE-5608-length-12517-cov-5.170278_pt1 | contig 12517 bp, 7 predicted proteins | sample MGYA00375140_ERZ795056 | MGnify/ENA primary metagenome ERZ795056 (study PRJEB30185, sample SAMN05720227) | activated sludge metagenome | isolation source: Anaerobic digester | place: USA | collected 2015-03-09 ...
GAGATGTTAAGCGGTGACTGGAGTTCAGACGTGTGCTCTTCCGATCTTGGGTGTGACCTTGAAGCTGATCGACGCCCAGGCTGGTGTGGGTGAACTGTGCCTGCGTGCGTCCAATGTCGTGCGGCACTATTGGCCCGATATTCCTGCGGTGGATGCCGAGGGCTGGTTCCACAGTGGCGACCTGGCGCGCCAGGCGTCGGACGGCAGTTGGTGCATTGTGGGGCGAGCCAAGGACATGATCATTTCAGGCGGTGAAAACATTTACCCGGCGGAAATCGAGGGTGTGTTGGCCAGCCATCCAGATGTCGCAGAATGTGCCATTGTGGGCCTGCCCGATGCGCAGTGGGGTGAGGCCGTGGTGGCTGTGCTGGTGCTGCGGACAGGGCACCATTTAGACGTCATCGCCTTGGGGGATTTTTTGGCTGCACGGCTGGCTCGCTACAAGCTGCCGCGCCGTTATGTCGTACAAGCGGCGTTGCCCAAGACGGCATTGGGCAAAGTGCAAAAAGCACAGCTGCGCCAAGCGATCGCTTGATCCGTTTCTCGCTGTGGCTGCAACTTGCGCGCGGTGACAGCCTCAAAGCCGATACCATCCAATTAACTTGGGAGACTCGGATGCACGCGGTGCGGCAACAGTGTGGAGCAGGCAGCGCAGCTGGCATTTGCCAGGAGGTGGTGGTGCGCGCTCGGCGGGTGCTTCAACAACTGACCTTCGCAATCGCGATGGTGTTGATGGCCACATGCCTGAACAGTGCAAGGGCCGAGCCCAGTATCGCCTTCTATTACGGCGCCGACATCCCGTGGGAAAGCCTGGGTGCCTTTGATGTGGCGGTGGTCGAGCCCGATCATGTGGGTGCCGCAGGATGGAGGCACCGCCTGAACCCTGGCACGGCTGTGGCCGCGTACATCTCGGTCGGTGAGGTCCACCCCTCACGGCCTTTCTTTGCGCGCATGCAGCCCGCATGGCGCGTGGGCGAGAACACAGCCTGGGGCGCTATGGTGGCCGACCAGTCAGCGCCCGCGTGGCGGGCCTTCTACCTGGCTGAAGTGGTCAAGCCCCTGTGGGCCAAAGGCTTTCGCTACTTTTTTCTCGACACCCTCGACTCCTTCCAGCTTGTGGCCAAAACGCCCGAGGCGCGGAAGCGGCAGATCGATGGTTTGGTGGCGCTGGTGCGTGACATCAAGCAGGCCTACCCTGATGCACGCCTTATCTTCAACCGGGGCTTCGAAATCCTGCCGCAGGTGCATGGCCTCGCTTGGGCGGTGGCCGCGGAATCGCTGTACCAGGGCTGGGATGCGGGTCAACAGACCTACCGTGCTGTGCCCGTGGCCGACCGGGACTGGCTGTTGGCCCAGTTGCGAAAGTGCCGCGACGAGTACCGCCTGCCCGTGATCGCGATCGATTACGTGCCACCGGAGAACCGCGCGTTGGCGAGAGATACTGCGAAGCAGATCAAGGCTCTGGGCTTTGTGCCCTGGGTGACCAATCCCGCACTGGACATGCTGGGCGTGGGCGCAGTGGAGGTCGTACCGCGGCAGGTGATTGCTGTGCACGACCAGCCTGGCCACGACGCGCAGGTGGCCACCCATGAAATTCATCGCGTGGGCACGCTGCCGCTCAATTACCTGGGGCTGGATGTGCGCTATGTGCACTATGCAGATCCGGCGCTGGCGCAACTGGCCAAGGAGGTGTTGGTCGGGCGTTACGCAGGCGTATTGACCTGGTTTAACCGCGGGGCATTCCAGGAAACAACGCCGTTGCTGGGCTTGCTCAATGCGGCACGCCAACAAGGGGTTCCTGTGGTCATGGTGGGTGAACTGCCCGGCGATGAAGCCATGGACGCATTTGGCAAAGATGTGGGTGCGACCGTGCGCCTGACCACGCCGCTGACGCTTGACAAACGCTCACCTCATGTGGGCTTCGAGATCGAGCCCAAGCCCAATGTCATCAGTTTCACGCCCTCGGTGTTGCGGCATGGTGCAGGCGATGTTTGGCTGCGTGTGCACAGCCAGTCTGACGGTGACGCCGATGTGATCGCCATCACCCCTTGGGGGGGCTTCGCGGCCGATCGCTATTGGAAAGTCGATCTGCCTCAAGACAATGGAGAGCGTTGGGCGGTCAACCCGATTGAGTTTTTCCGTGCAGCATTCAAGCGCCCCCGTGATCTGCCGGTCCCTGATGTCACCACTGAAAGCGGTCGTCGCTTGCTGTTGGTCCATGTGGACGGCGATGGCTTCCCCAGCCGGGCTGAGTTGCCTGGCGCGCCACTCGCCGCGCAAGTGATGCGCAGCGAATTTCTGGAGCGCTACCGCTGGCCCAGCACTGTGTCCATTATTGAGGGTGTGGTGGCGCCCTATGGCCTGTACCCGGCTCTGTCCCCGGCACTGGAGGTCGAAGCCCGAAAGATATTCGCGCTGCCGCATGTGGAAGTAGCCAGCCACACCTACAGTCACCCGTTCTTTTGGGCCGATGCCGAACTGGGGCGTACGCGCCCTGGTGAGCTGATGGGCTTGAAATTGCCCGGCTACCGCTACGACCCGGTGCGCGAAGTCGTGGGTGCGCGCGACTACATTGACCGCCTGACCCCCAACGGCAAGCGCACCCGAGTGTTGCTTTGGAGCGGTGACACCCAGCCATTGGCTACCCCTTTGGGCGTGGCCTACCAGGCCGGTCTGCTCAACATGAACGGCGGCTACACCACCATCAATCGGGCCGAGCCTTCGATGACCCTGGTGGGGCCGCTGGGCATGATGAAAGGCGACTGGTTTCAGGTCTATGCGCCCAATCAGAACGAGAACGTGTACACCGGTAACTGGACCGGACCTTTCTATGGATTCGAGCGCGTGATCGAGACCTTCGAGATGACCGAACTGCCCCTGCGCCTCAAACCCGTCAACATTTATTACCACACCTACATCGCGACCAAGCGAGCCAGCATGGCGTCGTTGCACAAGGTTTATGGCTGGGCCCAAGCGCAGCTGAACCAACACCAGCTTCATCCTGTCTATGCCAGCGAATACATCGAGCGTGTGCTCGATTGGCGGCGCGCCACTGTGGCTCGGACAGATCAGGGGCTGGAACTGCGAGGAGGGCAATTCCTGCGTGAGTGGCGAGTGGACGAAGCGCTTGCGGCGTCTACCCGGCAACTCGAAATCAGTGCGGCCAGCGGCATCGCTGGGCGCCTTGCACAGGGGACTTCTACCTACGTGCACACGGCGTTGCCGGTGGTGCAGTACCGGCAGGGCGCACCCCACGCCCAGCCCGTGTGGCTGGCATCGGCCAATGCCAAACTGCGCAGCTGGGCGCAGGAGGGGGCGCTGCACACGTGGCAGTTCCAGGGGCACCTGGAATTGCACGCGCGGTTTGCTGCGCCAGGGTGTGTGCTGCAGCCGGCGCCAGGCCAGCGCGCTGTGACGCAGGGTGATTGGTTGCTTGTGGAGGCGGATCGCCTTGAAAACACCGTTGTCGTACTCCGTTGCGCCGGGTGACGCCCAGCGCCCACGTGTCCTGTCCGGGGGGGTGCTCGCCGGTATTGTGGTGCTGGCCCTGGGTGGATTGGCTCTGGTGTTTCCGCGCACGGATCTGATGACGCTGTTGCGGGGGCAATCCAGCTTGGGCAACAGCGATTTGACGGTGGCCTACCTGCGCAACCTGATACGCACCGAACCGGCGGACCAAGGCCTGCAACTGCTGCTGGCCGAAAAATTGCTGGCTGCAGGTGACCTGAAAGGTGCGCGCGAGGCACTCGACCAGGCCAAGCCTTTGGCGCCTGTTGCCGCAGACGGGCAGCGCGCCTGGCAAGCACTGGACCGAACCTGGTGGGAGGCCCGCCTGCGCCAGGCCCAGATGCGAGACAACGACGCCGATGTGGTCGAGGCCGCAGCAGCCCTGCTGGCGCGCCTGCAAGCGCGCCTGCCCGCCATTGCCCGGCCCGCTGAATTGTTTGCTGCGATGGCCAGCGTCCAGGCCTTGAAGTCCGGATTGCAAGACATTGAGGGCGGTGGCGCTGTGCAGGCTGACGCGCAAATCATCCTGCGCAGCCTGCCCGGCCGCTTGCTTGGCCTGCCAAGTGTCACCATGACCGATCTCGCCCGGGGTGCCGATCTGGCGCTGGCTGACGGCAGCTTTGCCGAAGCCGCCACACTGTACTTTGCAGCGCGCCGCAAGACCGTCGATCGCATTGCCCGTGAGGGTCTGCTCCAGCAGGGCGTGCGCGCTTTGCTGGCAGGTGGGCAACCGCGGGAGGCCTGGCAAGCGGCGCAGCGCGAAGCGTTGCCACTGCCCTCGGGCGACCCCCTGCATTGGTGGCTGGTTGATGTGGCGTTGGGCGCGGCTCAGCCTGTAGCGGCAGCAGCCTTGTTGCGTCAAGTGGTGCCGGTGAATGCGGCCCTGGCCAATCTGGCGCAGCAGCTCAGCTCGGCACAGGTGCAAAAAGCCTGGGACACCTTTGCCGCCGCGGGTGACTTGGCGGCAGCGCTGCGTATGGCCGATGTTGCGTTGGCCAAGGGTGAACCTTCGGTTGTGTGGCTGGAGCGCAAAGCGCAGGTGGCCGAGTGGTCTGGTCTGGCGCCGCAGGCCCTGGCGGCCTGGCTGGATGTGTTGCGCCAACAGGGCAGCCAGAAGGCGCTGGCCAATGTCTTTCGGCTGAGCCCTATGCTGTTTGATGACAAGGCCTTATTGGTAGCGTGGCAGGCAGTGGCGCGCATGCGCGACCTGACAATGGGTGAAGTGCGTGAAGTCGTGGCCGCCCATGAGCGGCTCGGGTCGGTCGATGGGGCTTTAGGCTTTGTGCGCCAACTGCCGCAGACGCAACCCCGCGCCAGCGAGGCGCAGCGTTTGGCGTGGCTCAGTCTAGAGGCCGAATTGCTGGAGCGTGCTGGGCGTTCCGCGCTTGCGATCGCGCTGTTGGAGCGGTTGCGCCCGCAGGGTTTGGGCCGTGATGACGCTATGCGTTTGGCCCAGCTGCATTTGCGCCAGGGGCAAATGACCCTGGCTTTTCGGGCGCTGCAGTCCCCCAACCCGGCGCCCGGGGTGGCAGATGCCGATTACTGGGCGCTCCTGGCCGACACCGCCTACGAAACCGGCCAGCGCGAAGCCGCATTGGCCGCGCTGACGCCGCTGCTGGCATCTGGCATCGCCCAGCCCTTTCACGCTGAGCGGGCTATTCGTTTGCGGCTGGACCTCGGCCGCGATGACGAGGCCTTGGCACTGGCCGCCAGCCTCTACCCCCGCTTTGCGCAGGATGGGGTGGTCTTTGCCTGGATGGATGCACTGGCCAGTCAGGCGCGTCCGGTGGGCCTGGATGCCTTGATGGCAGCATTGCTGCCCGATCATCGGCGGCGGCTTGAAAAATCGCCCGCGTTCCTGGCGCGTAGAGCGGGCTTTCTGGCCTTGCTGGGTCGCCCTAAACCGGCGGCGCAGGACTACCGCGCTGCGCTGGCCTTGCGACCGGATGATGTGGCCAGCCGCATTGGCTACTGGTGGCTATTGGTCGATCAGCAAGACCTGACGGCATTGCGCGCCGAGCTGGCCTTGTTAGACAGGAGGGTGCAAGGTGACGCCGCCTACGCACCCGTGCTGTCCGCTGCCTGGCAGTTGCTGGACCAGCCGCGCCGCGCACTGGCCTTGCTGCGGGGTATGGCGCGGAGCCATGCCAACGACTTCCTGTGGCTCATGAATTACGCCGATGTACTCGAGCGCGTGGGCCAGGGCTCGCCCGCACTGCGGGTGCGCCGCCACGCCTGGCTGTTGGCGCAGCGCGCGGCGGCCCGGCCAGCAGACGCCGAGCAGGCGCGCCAAGCCCTGTTGGTGCAATTGCGCCTGGCCAGTCAGTTTGCAGGCGGTGACCGCAAGGCGCAGCTGTGGCGTTCGCTGGGCGCATTGCTGGTGACCCCTGATACCAACCCCCAGCGCCAGCAGCAGGCGCAAGAAATGGTGGGCGCCTGGCTGCTGGCCGAACGTCGCTTTGACGTGGCACAACGCTGGCTGTGGCAACAGCAGGCGGCCCGCATGGCCGTGCCCCTGTACCAGGAGCTGGCTGTGGCACTCGCGCACAACGACCTCGCAGCGCTGGCCCGCCTGGTCGACGCCGAGCCAACGGCCGGTGGCAAGGGATTGTCGCCCGCCGACCGGCTGACCGCGCTGCGCCAACTGGGGCGGCGCGAACAGGCCGCCAACCTGGGTTTTGAGTTGGCCCAGGCATTGCCCGAAGGGCTGAGTGACGATGCGCAGCAGGCGTTGCAGGATGACCTGCTGGCCACGGCCAACCGCGCCAGCGTGCAGGTGCGTACTCGCCGCGTGGGCGTGATTGATCGTCGTGAAGTGCGCACCGATGCCGCCGTGGCACTGGCACCGCGCCTCAAGCTCACTGTCGCATTGACCCTGGCGCAGGACCGCAGCCGTGACCCGTTGCAGATAGCTGCCACACCGGCACATGACCGCGAGTTACGCACCGGCATCCTGGCGCAAACACCCTGGGGCGAGCTGACGGCCCAATGGCTGGTACGCGATGGTTTGGCCGCTGTGCAGGGCCTGTACCTTCAACTCAGCCATCGATTGAGCCGCCGCGCCACACTGCAGTTGGAGGCCGCACGCAACGAGCGCTCCGACGACAGCAGCGCCATGGCGGTGGCGGGTGTGCGTGACCGTGTGGCGGGCGCTCTCAACCTTCAGTTCAATGGGCAGCTCGACGGCCAGGCCAGCCTCGCTGCCAACCGGTTTCGAACGCAAAGCGGCGCGGCCTTGGGGCGTTCAGTGGATGGGGCCATCACCGGCAACTGGTATTGGCGTCGTGACTATCCCGATGTGCGTTTGCAGTTGCAGGCGCGCCGCAGTGTGATGCACGCGGATGGCCAGCCGGATGCAGCCACCAGCCTGTTGCAGCCCGGCGGCGGCACGCCGGGGGTGGGCTTGTTCCTTGGGCCGTCATCCACCGCACTGTCGGCCAGCTTGGGCGTGGGCCTGGCGCAAAGCGACCCGGCGGTGTACAGCAAGGCCTGGCGTCCCTGGGGCGAGATTGGCCTGGAAACTCGGCGAAGCGCTGGCGTGCAACGCACACAGGGCTTGCTACGATGGGGCGCCAAGGGCACAGTGGCAGGGCACGACCAACTTGGCGTCAGTTTCGACCTGCGGCCCGCCGCAGGGGCGGGGGCTGAAGGCACGCGGGAATTGCGTGTGCAGTATGAAATTTTCTTTGACAGGTGACACTATGAACAAGCCTCTTTCGACTCCCCTGTTGTGGCTCCCACTGTTTTTGGCGGCCAGTCTGCTGGCGGGTTGCGGCGCCTTGCGCTTTTCTGCGGGGCAGAGCAGTGGGCAAATGCCCATGACGCAGGCCATCGCCCCCACCGACAAGGTGGCCCTGTTGCCCGTGGCCAATTTCACCGACGTGCCGCAGGCGGGCCTGCGCGTCGAAGCCTTGCTGGAGCCCGCGCTGCGCCAAACGGGGCTGCGCCAACTGCAGCTCTACCCCCCAGCCCTCAACCCCGAGAGCCTGTTCGACCCTGGAGAACGCAAAGCCCAGGTTGAGGCAGAAAAGTGGGCCCGCGGCCAAGGTGTGCGCTATGTGGTGAGCGCTGCCGTCAACGAGTGGCGCTACAAAGTGGGGGTTGATGGTGAACCCGCCGTGGGGTTGATGGTCCAGGTCAAAGACTTGAGTACCGACCAAGTGGTGTATTCGGCGGCCGGTGGCCGCACCGGTGGCAGCCGCGAAGCGCTGGCGGCCGTGGGCCAGCAGCTGGCCGCCCAGCTTGTCGCAGGAATCCGCATTGAGCCCGTCGCCCCACCCACCGCCAAGCGCTGACACCCAAGCGCCCAACGAGACTGCTGTACCGCCGCAGCGCCGTGGCGCGTCCGCACCGCTGCCAGATTCCGCGGCGTCTGACGTCACTGCCTCGGTGCACGACATGCTCAGTGCGCTGCGCGACCCCACGACCCGCAGCAGCGCGCGCTGGCGCAACCCCCTGTTGCGCCCTTTCGCCGTGGGATGGATTGTGTTGCGTCGCCTGGTGGCGCTGGTGCGTGTGGTGGTGCACCGCTGGATTCGGTACCACTCGGGCTTTGTGGGGCGTGTGCTCGAGACCCTGCTGTGGCCTTTGCTGTTTGTCTACTTGGCGTGGGCCAGCAACCCGGGCAATCCGTTCTATATCGATCAGGGCTTTCCGTGGCCCTGGCTGGGGCCGTGGTTGATCGCCTTGCGCTACGGCGTGGGGTATGGCGCTGTGGCGGGGTTTGGCTTGCTGGGGCTGTGGGCCGTGATGCAACCCGACGCAGTCTTTCCGCGTCTGTACTTTCTGGGCGGCGCCATCACCTTGCTGATCACAGGGGAGTTTGGGGGCTATTGGCGCTTGCGCGTGCACCGCCTGCTGGAAGGGCAGCGTTTCCTGGATGACAAAGTCGAACGCCTGACGCGCCGCCTCTACCTGCTCAAGGCCTCACATGACGAGCTTGAATACGAAATGGTGGACCGCCCCGGCACACTGCGCGAGGCCCTGATAGACCTGCGCGTGCTGATGGACCGCTTCACGCGTGAAAACCCGGGTAAGTTACACGCTTTGCCGGGTGCGCAAACCATACTGGACTTTGTGGTCCACCACTGTCGGGTGGAGTCAGCGGCGATCTACGAGGTGCGCATGGAGCCGGTGTTGCGGTTGACCCGTGTGGCGCAAGTCGGGCGCATGGAAGACCCTCTGCCGGACGACCCCATGGTCATCAAGGCGCTCGAGAGCGGCCACCAGGTTCACCTGCAGGACGCCCTGCTCGAAAAGGTGCAACGTGCCGCCCTGATTGCGGCGACGCCCTTGCTGGACGCAGAGCGCCAACCCATTGGCGTCATGGTGATTGGCAACATGCCCTTCACCGCGCTGACCGCCGACAACCTGCAAACCGTGGCCGTCTTGCTAGAAAGCTATGCTGACTACCTGCGACTGTCCATCAGCGCTGGTGAGTTGTTGGCCGTCTGGCCCGAAGCGCCGCGGGGCTTGGCTGGTGAATTCGGTTGGCTCAACCGGCTGCGCCTGAGTTACGGGCTGGAAAGCCGATGCGTCGTCTGGCGAACCGATCACGTGCGTTCGCGCGAAATTCTGGCTGAAATCATGGAGCTGCACTCACGTGGCGAAACTGCGTGGCACTGGCCCTTGGACCCGAGCCGTCAGCAAGGTCAACCCTGCGTGATTGTGCTGGTGCCCTTTACTGACCCGGCTGGTCTTCGCGTCTACAAGCAGCGGATATTCGATGGCATTGACCGGCATTTTGGTGAAGTCGATCCTCGCCAGCTCAGTGCGTTCGATTTTGAGTTGGGACGTCCGCAGGGCTTTGCACGCTTGCGCAGTCTGGCCGAAGCGACAGACGAGGTGCGGTGATGCTCGACTGGCTCAAAGTGTTGTTGGCCGTGGTGGCAGAGCTGGTATCGCTGTTGTGGCTGGATCACCGCTATGCCGAGCCCAGCTTGGGCACCTATTTTGTGTTGCATGGTTTGGCAAGTGCGGTGTCCGCTTGGCTGGCATGGTCTGCCCTGCCGGTGCAACACCGCACACCGCGGTGGCCCGCCTATGGTTTGTTGGCGTGCTTTGGGTTCTTCATTCCTGTGCTGGGCGTATTGGCCATCGTGGCGGTGGTCAAGGTGGCACAGCGCTACCCGCGCATTCTGCGTACCGAACGTTATGTGGCCGTGACCATGCCCGAGTTTTCCAGCGTGCAACAGATTCAAGCAGAGCGCAGCGACCTGCGGGCTGGGGACGCGCGCCGCATTCTCAAAGACCACAGCTTGCCGGTGGAAACTCGTTTGCGCGTGCTGGTGGCCTTGCAGTCCATGCGGCCCAAGGCGGCTGTGCCCTTGCTGCAGGGGTTGCTGGCCGACCCGTCAGAAGACATTCGCCTGCTGGCCTACAGCATGGTCGATGCGTGGGAGAAGGACTTGACCCAGCAGATTCAGCGCGCGCGCGACAGCCTGCATGAGGCGCGCGAGGGCGAAGAGCGCGCGCCCCTGGTCAATGCCTTGCGTCGGCTGGCCGAGCTGCATTGGCTGCAGGTGGACACCGGCTTGGCCCGGGGCGACCTGCGGCGTTACGCCCTGGAGCAAGCCCAAGTCCTGTGCGAAGACGTGCTGGTGTTGGACTCCTACATCCCCAGTATCTGGCAGCTGTATGCCAAAGTGTTGATTGAGATGGACCAACTCTCGGCTGCGGTGCGCGCGCTGGGTTTGGCACGACGTGTGCGCATGCCGCAACAGGAGATCTGGCCATTGATGGCCCACATCGCCTGGTTGCAGCGCGATCTGGCGGGGGTGCGCAAGTACATGGACCGTATGCCTGAGAATGCCCAGCTCCCGCATGGCTTGCGCGGCGTGGCGGCATTTTGGCGCCGCCGCAGCATGACGGGGGTAGATCTGCATGTCTAACGCCAACGCCTCCCCGCGCAGCCCTGTGGCCGACGTGGGCCTGCTGCTGGAGGGCACCTACCCTTATGTGTCGGGCGGCGTGTCGAGCTGGGTGCACCAGATCATCAACGGCTTTCCGGAGCTGACGTTTGCCATTTGCTTTCTGGGATCACGCAAGCAGGACTATGGCGACAAGAAGTACAAGCTGCCGCCCAACGTGGTGCACATCGAGGAGCATTACCTCTATGAAGTGGGGGGCAAACCGCCGATCACGCCGCATCGGGGTGACAAAGCCATGTTTTCGCTCAACACCGAGTTGCACGATTATTTTCGCGCCCCTCAGGCGCTGGCGCAACGCGGCGGCGAGGTGCTGGGGCAGATCACGGCCGAGCTGCAGGGCCGCATGGACCGTTCGCAGTTTTTGTACACCGAAGCCAGTTGGAACTACACCACAGCACAATACCGCGAGCGCTGCACCGACCCCAGCTTTGTCGACTACTTCTGGACGGTGCGCACCATGCACACGCCCATCTGGACACTGTCTGCCATCGTGGAAACTTTCCCCGCCGTGCGGTGCTATCACGCGGTATCCACCGGGTACGCGGGGTTTTTGGGGGCGCTGCTCAAGCGCCGCTATGGCAGCCACCTGATCCTCAGCGAGCACGGTATCTATACCAAGGAGCGGCGTATTGACCTGTATGCGGCACGCTGGATTGCCGACAACCGCACCCTGCTGCAGCGCGACCCCACTCAGGCGGGTTACTTCCGCACGATGTGGATACGCTTCTTTGAGGCACTGGGCCGCATGTGCTACGACGCCAGCGACCAGATCATTGCCCTCTACGAAGCCAACCGACTGCGCCAGATTGAAGACGGTGCCGATGCCGCGCGCACCAGCAACATCGCCAATGGCATTGACGTCGTCAAGTTCGGGGCCTTGCGGTCCCTGCGGCCCGAGAGCGTGCCGCCCATCATGTGCCTGATCGGCCGCGTGGTGCCCATCAAGGACATCAAGACCTATATCCGCGCTACACGCACCATGGCCAACCGGCTGCCCGAGGTGCAGGCCTGGATTGCGGGGCCAGAAGAAGAAAGCCCGGCCTATGCGGCCGAATGCAAGGAGTTGGTGGCCAGCCTGGGTTTGGAAGCCAACGTGAAGTTTCTGGGCTTTCAGCAGCTGACCGAATTGTTGCCCCAGATTGGTCTGGTGGTGCTCAGCTCTATCAGCGAGGCGTTGCCTCTGGCGTTGCTGGAGGGCTATGCCGCAGGCGTGCCCGCAGTCAGCACCGATGTGGGTTCGTGCCGCCAGCTCATTTATGGCCTGGACGAAGAAGACCAGGCCCTGGGGGCATCGGGTGAAGTGGTCGGCATTGCCGACCCGCAGGCCCTGGCCGAGGCCGCGTTGCGCTTGCTCACCGATGAGGCCGCCTGGCATGCGGCGGCCAAGGCCGGCATCGCGCGGGTAGAGCGCTACTACACCCACCCGGTGATGTTTGGGCGCTACCGCGCGGTGTACGAGCAGGCCCTGGGAGGCCAATGGCCGGCATAGGCTTTGAGCTGCGCAAGCTGCTGCAGCGCGACAGCTACTTTGCACTGGTGCGGGCCTATGCCTATGCCGGGCTGATCAGCTCCGGGCCCTGGGTGCTGTCCATTCTGGGGTTGGTGGCCATTGGCGTGATGTCGGCCAACATCGTGGTGCCCAATATTCTGGTGAGCCGCTTCCAGGTGTCGGTGACCTATCTGATTGCCGCCTCACTCATCCTCACTGGGGGCGTGCAACTGGGCTTTACGCGCTGGGTGTCAGACCGCTTGTTCTCGCAGCAAAGCGACACCATCGTACCCAATTTTGCGGGCGTGCTGTTGGTGGTTAATCTGGTGGCCGGAGGCCTGGCACTGGTGCTGGCCTTCACCGCTTTTGCCGCAGAAAGCGCGCTTTACCGCGTGCTCATGGTGGCGGGCTTTGTGACCATGTGCGACATCTGGGTGGCCACCATTTTCATGAGCGGACTCAAGTTCTACAAAACCATTGTGAGCCTGTTTGCTGGGGGGTATGGCATCTCGGTGCTGCTGGCCGTGCTGTTGCGCGACGAGGGGCTGGAGGGCTTGTTGGGTGGCTATGTGGTGGGGCAGTTCATGATGCT
>ERZ795056.5613-NODE-5613-length-12511-cov-3.576830_pt1 | contig 12511 bp, 7 predicted proteins | sample MGYA00375140_ERZ795056 | MGnify/ENA primary metagenome ERZ795056 (study PRJEB30185, sample SAMN05720227) | activated sludge metagenome | isolation source: Anaerobic digester | place: USA | collected 2015-03-09 ...
TATAAGTAATTGCATAATCGGTAATCTGAAAGAGACGAGCGGCGCTCTGGCCCTCTTCGGTTTTGGTTTCGCTGACCTTAACGATTACCGAACCACCTTTTTCTGGCTCAGGGCGGTAATCGAGGGGCAGTGAAAAGTGATATTCCATGTCAGGGTTGTCTGAACCCATGAAAGCCTGACTGTCAGAAGAAAAAACCGGTTCGAGAAAGTTACGCAGATCGGCCCAGGCATTGTCGGCAGACAAAGTCTTAAGCTGCTCATGCTGCTTAACGAACTTCACCATCAGATTGTCGATTTCGGCGGCATTTTTGCGAATTGCCGTTTCCTTGTCACCGGCAAGACGCATGGCCGAGGAATCGACCGGGCGTTTTTCTTCAACTTCGGCAAAAGCTGTCAATGAATCGAGAGCCGGACCGAAGAATGCCGGCACCCGCATCAACTGGGCCTTAAAATCGCCAACACTGGTAAAATTGAGCGGCACCATCTGGCGACTGCGCAGTTCAAGAACCGAACGGTCAGCAGTAAAGCTTATCTGCGGGCTTGGGCCACGGCTGACGAATTCGACTCTGCCGTTGTCGAGAAGCTGATTCTCACCTTCGACGGCTCCGCCGGCGAGTTTTACTTCATATTTGCGGCCGGTGACGAATTTACCGATGATTTTATAGCAGTGGCGGTTGCTGTAATACTGCCGGTCAACCTTGAAATAGCCAACTGAAGGAAACACCCGAATATGCTTTTTCAGCTGATAATCTTTGACATTTTCGGTCAGGTCGATCATGACCCCTTTGTCTTCGATGCTGTCAAAATATGCTTCGCCGCCAGTCATACGAATCGCCTTGCGGGTTTTTACGTTCAAAAGCGTGTCAGCAGCAAGATTGCTCTTTTTGTCAGCAGACTGCAGGCCTTTACCAATGGTAATTTCGACAGTTCCGGTCGCATCACCGGCCTTTTCAGGGGCGATGATAAAAACCTGACGTTCTGAAGGCAGCGGTTGCCCGGCTTCTTTTTCGTCAAGCTTCTGCGCATTGACAATGCGAAAATTCATTGCAGCATTGTTAAAGCGACATTTAACCTTCTTTGAAACTTCCAGTGATGATACCGGAGAACTGAATTCAAGCTGCAGGCGCCAGTCGGTGGGCTGCAGGTCACCGGTCACTGAAAAAGTGGTTGTCAGGTCAAGGTTTTCGGCGGCAGCAAGGCTGCCAAAAATGAGAAAAACCAGACAAAACACAGCGTAGAGCCTTAACACAACTCTATTGAGCATTTGTTTACCTCTCGATTTTGATAAGAATCATTCTAGCGTACCGCCAAAAACTTTTCAGCAAATTGCCCTTTATTTTTGGCGCTTGCAGCAGAGATTTATTCTGAGCTAAGATAAGAGCGAAATAAAAACGGAGGACCCTGAATGCGACACATCCTTTCGGCGCTTCTGCTGGTGTTCACCCTTTTTCTGGTTCTGCCGGCCACCGGCCAGCAACTGAACCCGCCTCCCCCGGAAAGCAGTGAACTCATCACTCCGGTCAATGCCAGCCCCCTGTCAATAGAAACAGTCGCCAGACGCCGTGGCCTGCTCGTCGAAACGCCTGCCCGCAATCTCATCGTTTTCTGCACGTCCGGGTTTGCCGGGGCTTCCGCCTCTTTCAGAGAAGCTTTCACCAGTACCCGTGGTGACGGAATCAGATGGCAAGGCTTTCAGCTGGTTTTTCCAGTCTGGGCTGACCGGCAGAAGGGTATCCGCAACAGCCTGATCGGCAGCATGAGTCAGGTCGGGCGACGACTCAGTCTGCTAAGCGACAATGACTTCCGCATTCCTGGCGTTCTTGACGGCGCCGACAATTATTTTGCCCCTGATCTCGAAAGCTTCAGCCTCGCAATATCGCTCTCAGAAAAAACCGATGCGACGGCAAGAACAGAACTGGTTAAGGCTGCAACCCAAAGCCAGTCAACCGCAGTTGATTTTAACGGTCTGGAAAAGCTATTTACCAGTAAGAGTCCGAAAATAGTCGCCTGCCTTCACAATGACCCGGCAGCAAAACCGGGCTTCCCTGAACTGGTTTCTGCGGCTCTCAGCCGCATTTCACTTGCGCCAGAAGGCTTCTGCACCCTTATAAACCTTTCTGCCGTTGCAGAAAATCGCCGGAAAAACCATTTTGTTGACATGCTTGACGCAATGCGCATACGCGAGAATGTTCTCAAACAGCTCGAAACCTTTGTTATCGGGCGAAAAGACACTTTACTGCTGGTTCTCGACGAACCTGAGCGCGGCTACTGGCAGACTGGCGACACTTTCAGTCCTGCCGCTTTCGTTGACGCCCTTAAAAAGCTGCGGGCTATTACGCCAGAACTGGTCAAAGCCGGCTCTGATGCAAAAAAACTTCTGACCGAGAATTTCGCCGACTTTGAAATGTCAATCGACGAGATAGCCACCACCGCACAAACCGGCAATACCGGCAAGGTTGCCGAGCTTATCGAAGAGGCGGTCAACCGCAAATTTGCGATCACCTTTACCCCCTTCCCCGCAGAAGGAACCTGCGCCGGATATACGATTCTCGCTCAGGGGCAGAACGCCGATCTGTTCTTTGGCATAAGCTCTTTTCCTGAATTTTTCCGACGCATCGAACTGGCGCTCGGCCTGAACGCTTCTTCAAAAAAATAATCGAGAGGTTGCCATGCAGAAGTTTGTAACCATTTTTCACCCCGATCTCGACGGTGGCCGCAGCGTCAGCGAAGTTACCCGGGTGCCCGAGCTGGTCAAAGCTCACCCTGAAGGCTGCAGCCGCAGTGCCCTGTTCACCTGCGACGATCAGAAGTCACTCGCAGGGCCGCTGACCCTCATTTTTGCCATCAGGCGCGCCCGCGACCTGCTGCTAGAGAACTGCGAATATCATGGCGTCGACCTGCAGCTCGAAGTTTCGGGGCGCACTTTGCCGCAGCTGCCAGCCGTCCGCGAGCTGGAAAAGCTTCTGAATTCTCCCGACACGCTTGTGCATGTTAACGGCAATGTTTTTAAACCGGCAACCGAGGTTTATGGCTTTCAGCAGGTTTATGACGATTCGGTGCGCTGCATCGAAGCGCTGCGCAAGCTCGGCTTCACCCAGGAAACCATGGCCATTTACGCCACCCCCGAAGAAATCAGTGTCGAAGTGCATGGCGGTGCCATCGGCCTCGAAGGACGCGATAACCTGAGTGACCTTTATTACCGCCTGCTTTGCCACATTGCCGGCATCAAAGATGCCGGTGGTCGGCCAGCCAAAACCGAGATCAAAACTATTCTACTGCAGAGCTGCCAGAAAGACTGGCCGGTGCTGCTGCCCGGCTGTAACCACCCCACCCTGCACCGGCCACGTGTCGGGGTCGGTGCATCGCATTTCGCCTACGGTATCGCCGCGTTTTCTGATTTCTGCGGCAAAAAACGCAATCTACAGGAATGCCTGCAGGAAACCTTCAGCTGGGTCAAGTTCATTCAGGCCGAACTGCCTGCCATTGCCGGACTGAAAGAGAAAATTGAAAAACTGCCGCAGCTGCCACTGCCTGGGGCCGGCCAGCAAAGTCGTGCCACTACCGCAAACGCACCGGTGGCAGCCCACAGCGGGCGTTTTCAGCCATTAAAAATTGAACTGGCCGAAATTGCTCAACAGCTGAAGGGCTCGGTACCGGTATTTCATACTATTGCAGCCGGGCTCGACAAAAGCCTTGGCGGCGGATGGGCTCATGGCGGCGTGCATCTGGTAATCGGGCCGCGCGAATCAGGCAAAGCATCACTGCTGATGCAGCAGGCTCTTGCAGCAAAAGCCGATGTGCCGGTTCTCTATCTTTCTTATGAACATTCGTTGCGTGATTTTGCGCTGCGGGCAGCGGCAAGCACTGTCGGGCTCAACCTCAGCGACCTGCAGGGGCATCTGGCGATTGCCGGAGCGGTTGGCGACAATGCACGAAACGGCCTTGCCGCAGCCTATGACAAGCTGCATGAACTGCTCCCGGCGAAACTGTTCTTTTCGGGCATAGATACGGGCAGACATGGCCTGGACCCACGCGAAATTCAGCAACTCGCCGCAATGATGCCCGGTGATGGCGAAAAACTCGTTCTCATCGATTCAGTCTGCGAATCTGACTTTGTCGACGGCCCGGCCGCCTGCCTCAAGCAGATGCGCGAAATTGCCGCCACCGGACGCCTGACGATAATCATCGCCGTTCACAATCAGGTTGTCTGCGACAAACGCCCGCATTTTATCGAAGACAAGGATATCGAGATTCTCGATCGTTACCAGAGACACACCGACTCGATCATCGTAATTCATAGCGAAAAGGTTAACCTGCGCCGTTTCGTTGCAATGATCAAAGGACAGATCGACGCCCAGCTGGTCGGCAGTCTCGAACAGAAGGCTCTGCAGCTCGCCGGCAACAAGCGGCTCAAAACCGATACATACACGCTCATGCGCCTGATTCATACCCGTAACGGCCGGCGTGACCTTCTGCTGTTTTTGTATCAACCAGATATGGGCCGTTTCTACGAACTGGCCGCCCTGGCCATGGCCAGAGCCTGACCCGCATGGCCCACGAAGGCTTTCTCAAAGTAAGACTCGTCATTCGCGGCCGGGTTCAGGGTGTCGGTTTTCGCCGCTTCGTCTACAAACAGGCCCAGCAACTCGGTATCGGCGGCTGGGTGCGCAACAATCCCGACGGTTCGGTTGAGACTGAAGCCTGCGGCGACTATTCGACAATTCAGCTCTTCATCGCCGAAATGCACAAGGGCCCGTTCTTTTCCCGCGTCGACGAAGTCGAAGAATCTCGCCGCGAAAGCCTCGCCAGCGCCCCCACAACCGAATTCACCATCCGCCACGACTAGCAGGTTCAAAATCTAAACCGAAAACTCTTAGGAATGATATAATTCTGGAAGCAGGAGTCGGAGTTCGCTGTGACCAGTGCTTTGATACAACCGCAAATGCTTGTGTGGGCCCGAAAAAGGGCTGACTTCGCCGTTGAAGAACTTGCGAAGAAATTGGGCATAAAAGATTCTGAAAGAATTCTTTCCTGGGAACAGGGGAACGAAAAGCCAACCTTTAAGCAGGCTCAGAAGGTTGCCCAGGTATTACATATACCTTTTGGCTACCTGTATCTCAATTCTCCACCAATAGAAAAACCAGTTATCCCAGATTTAAGAACTGTTGGAGACAAAACCACCCGCTCCTACAGCATGGATTTGAATGAAGTCATTGCCGATGTACAGCGAAAAATGGAATGGTACAAAGACTATCTGCAGGAGATTGGCGCGGAAAGGCTGGACTTTGCAGGTAAATTCTCTGTTAAAAACGGTTATTTAGAGATCAGCAAAAGCATCGTCGAAACTTTAAAGCTGAAAATTTCTGATAGAAGAGAAGCTGCTAACTGGGAAAGTTTTTTCAACATACTGGTTGAGCGCTCTGAACAGGCAGGAATCATAGTGCTTCGCAGCGGCAAAGTCGGTAATAATACCCATAGAACTCTTGATGTTAAAGAATTCAGAGGTTTTGCCATTTACGATGAGCTGGCCCCATTTATCTTCATCAATGGAATTGATGCAAAAGCCGCCCAGATTTTTACCCTGATTCATGAATTAGCTCATATATGGCTCGGCGCAAGCGGCGTATCCAATAATGGTCTGGATGCAATAGGTTCTCGAATGAACAGCATCGAAAAACTATGTAACGATATCGCTGCTGAAGTTCTAGTTCCCGCAACAGACCTGCTTGAGCGATGGAAAAAAGAAACCGACTTCGTTCAACAGATAGAAAAGCTTTCCTCTTTTTATAAAGTAAGCACAGTAGTAATCGCTCGAAGGCTTTTTGACCTGGAGATCATAGAAAAAGATGCTTACTGGAATTACTACCAGCTTCAAGCTTCCCGCTGGAACAAGAATAAAATCACGCAGAAATCCAGTGGAAACTATTATCTTACTCTTCCGGTAAACAATGGTAAAACATTTACCAAAGCGGTTCTGTATTCTGTTTTCTCTAATAAAACCCTGTTCAGAGACGGAGCCAGGCTGTTGGGAATGAAACCTGCCAATTTAAGCACTCTCGCCGACAAAATGGGGCTGTAATGACCAGTCTGTATTTACTCGACACAAATATCTTCATTCAGGCAAACCGAGTAAACTACCCAATAGAAGTTTTTCCAGGATTCTGGGAATGGTTAGAACAGAAAAACCAACAGGGACTTGTAAAATCAATCAAGCCTGTCTATGAAGAATTGATCGATGGGAATGATATTTTGGCAGACTGGGCTAAAGACCGAAATTCTCAAGACTGGTTTTTAAGTGTTGATGACCCTGATACCCAGACCGCTTTTGGTAAAATTGCGAACTGGTTAATGGCTCAAAACCAGAAGTATAAAGAAGCTGTTATAAGCGATTTTCTACAAGGCGCAGACCCGTGGTTGATAGCAAAAGCCATGTCCTCAAACGCACATATTGTAACTCACGAAAGTAATGACCCGTCGAATCGTAAAAAAGTTCTTATTCCAGTTGTTTGTGCAGTGTTTGATGTGAAAACCATGAACACTATGGATTTAATGCGTTTAACACACGCGAGATTTGGCCTGAAATGACAGATACCGGTTTTAATAAGTCAAAATTGGTGGAACTCAGGATTTCATCAACTTTGCTTTAATAGCCTGCAGATCTTTGCCTTTGGGCATTATGAAGAGACATTGGCCGTTGCTGCGGTCTTCCCAGAGTTTTCCGATCATGCGTTTTTCCTGGGAGTCGTCGTTTGTCCAGCGGTCTGAACCCTTGTATTCAACGACCAGAAAGCGGCCGTCTTCAAGAGCGCAGACGAAGTCAGGGTAAAAACGGTCTGAAGAAGTTTGCAGCCAGAAAGAATGCTTCTGGCGCCGCTCAAGATTTCTGACCCAGAATTTTACTTCCGGCAGGGTATCGAGAAAAACAGCACATTCAAATTCTTCGCCCTCGGCGTTCAACTCACCGACTTTGGGGTAGAAGTGTTTTTTAAAGTTGTAAGACCCGCGAAAAACCGTGTTATACGGGTATTCCCCTGCACCTGGCTTAAAAGAGAAGCAGACCTCTGGTCGAACTTCAATCGGAGTAGAATTTTCCGGCAGAAGCAGTTGCTGATAAGCCTGGGCTCTCGCTGCCTGGCGATATTGCTGTATCTTTTCCTGAATTGCAGCTTTCAGGCGGTATTTATCACGAACCAGGTTTTCGAGCTGGAAATTTCGGTTTTTCAGAAGATGGCTCAAAACTCCGTTTAAAAAACCTATTGCATCAGACTGCACAACATCCGGGTGCGGAATGTGCTTATCAAGCCAGAGAATCAGCGATTCGGCCGACCAGGCAAAATCCAGGCCGGTAAAAGAGAGCTGGGTATGCACCTGATCCAGGTAATTGACCCTGATCGCGCCTTTTTCATCTATATCTATCGTGCCCATGGCGCCTTCAGCACGCTCAGAAGGAAAATCTTTTTCTGTCAGGGCCGGGTCGTATGCAGACAGTTTCCACGGAAAATCGAGAAAATGAGTTTCTTCAAACAACTCGAACAGGTCGCCCTGTTTAATAGCCAGAACCGGAATTGAAAATTTTTCTCCACGCTCGGCCGGGGAAAGTGCTTTCGTTACCGTGATACCACGCGAGGCGTTGTAAATTTTTTCGACGGTTGCCTTCGCTGCCGTGGTTTTAAAGCATTTAACCAGAGCCTGCTTTTCTGACTCCTGCATTTCACCCTGAAAGGTTATTACGCTTTTTTCTTCGTCAAACAGCACTTTGCCGGCAACTTCTTTGGGGAGTTCTTTTAAATCAGGCTTTTCAGAAATTTCTAAGGATGTTGCACCCATAAAAACAACAGGCTCTTCCAGTAAATATTGAACCGGTGAAACAAAAGCCTGTGCTTCATGTCGCTGAAAACCGTTTTCGACGAGAGCATCCTCCAGGGCTTTCGCGGCATCGACGAAGTTTTGTGAAGCAGAAAAGGCGTAGGCCTGATTGAGCTTGAGCTGTTTTTTGCGTTTCGCTTTCGGCAGGCGCATTATACGACCAAGAATCTGTTCAACAGCTGTAGAAGCGCGAAGTTCTGCAACCGAACACAAAACATAGGCAAAGGGGCAATCCCAGCCTTCGCGCAAGGCATTGACCGTAATCACGAAGCGAATCTGGCAGTCCGGTCTGCCGATATCGACGTCTGCCAGTTCTTTTGTGTCGCCGGTTGCGATGGCAATCTGCTCTTCGGGAATTTTATGATCTTCGATCAGACAATCCTTAACGACGTCTACCGTCAGAGTTTCCTGATCTTTGCGTTTAGGCTGCGCCTGAAGAAGCATGACCGGACGTATATACTCGCCGGTCAACTGCTGTTCCTGCAAAGCCGTCTTTTCAAGATCAGTGCGCACGGCCAGCGCGTCGGATAGCAGTTCTTTCCAGTCGGCCCGTGACTCAAGGCGGATCGGCAGCTTTATCATTTCTTCGGCATTCAGTTCAGCGGCAGAGACAGCATGCAGAACATTGCTGGGTTTATTTTTCTGGGCCGGCGTTGCCGTGAATTCGATAATACATGAGGGTCTGAATCTGGCAAGTGTTTCAAACGAAAGATCGGTGCGGGCATTGTGGGCTTCGTCGACAATTATAATGGGATTTCTCAGGCGAAAAACATTAACAAGCGATGGAATCGGCGTGCCATCAGAGATTGTTTCCAGAAAAGGCAAAAATGCTGCGGGTAAATTTGAAAAATGGGTTTTCAGCTCACCTGACGGCTCGTAAACCTTTCGGCCTTCGGTATCCTCGACCCGGAAAGCCTGCATTGTCGCAACAATAATTATCGTAGAACCATCACAAATCGAGGGGCGCAAAGACAGTGCTTCCTGAATATCGAGAATGGTTACAGACTGCAGCGCAGTATCCAGAGCCTGACGGTAAGGGTGACTTCTATCTCTGAGTGCCTTGATGGTTTGTTCGCGAATCGCATTCGATGGCGTAAGCCACAATACAAGCGCATGATCTACCTGCAGAAAATCATTGGCTGCCAGACCGACCGCGTGAGAAGCGACAAGGGTTTTACCGCCACCGGTCGGCATTCTCAGACAGACGTAGGGCAGGCCGGGCAGCTCTTTAACCGGTGAATAGGGTGTTTTTGTCAATGAGTAAAAGGCTGTGCCCGGATCTCTAAGGTTCGAACAGGCGGTAAAATACTGCTTTAATGTATCCAGAGTCCTCTGCTGGTATTCTTTGAGTGAGAGCATATCAGGAAACCTTTATAGCATAAGGGATTTGATGAAAAGTTATGCCTTCCTGGGCCAGGCGGGCCGCGCCGATGCGACAACCAACGCCATAAATCACTTTTGGCCCATCATGAGGCGGCAGGTCATGTAAAACCGGCACAGTTAAAACATTGCCGCTGTCAGGGCGCTTATCTTTTAGAACACCATTGTAAAGCAGATATACCGCTACACCGTTGATAATGCCCAAAAGCGGAAAGTTCTTTTCCGCATTTTCGGGTAGTGGATTGCCGGTTTCAGTGAAAAAAACATGCCGGGCCAGGTCATGAAAAGTAACTTCCGCTCTTATCTGGCCGGTCTCATCAAAAAGCGGCGAACCAAGCTCGCAATAAGAAAAGCCCCCACCTAATGACTCTTTCGCTTCACCCTTACAGGGTATAAACCCATTAATCGCTTTTTCCAAACGCTTTGCTGTAACTGACTGACAAATTTTTTCATCCATTTCAACAAGAATAAATTTTCTTGGTGATTTATCGGAATGTATTTTATTCATTCGCAAAACAGCATGACCAGTAGTTCCACTTCCGGTAAAAGAATCAAGAACTAAATCGCCTGGGTTTGAAGCTATTTGAATAATGCGTTCAATGAGACGAACAGGCTTAGGCGTATCAAAAGCGGTCTGCGTCTCCAAAATCGACTGAATTTCCTTTTTGGCTTCGTCTGTGTGACCGACTTCATCATGAGTCCACCAAGTCCAAGGAACAAATCCTTCAACTTCCCACAGATAACGAATTATAGATGGTTGCGAATTATTGTCTTTTCCAAAATAAATTCTGCCTTGAGCCAATAATTTTTTAAACTCAGGCTCGATTGTAGACCAGCAACGACCCTCAGGTGGAGTGTGAATTTTTCCGCCAGGGGTAACAATTTCATACATTTGATTTGGTCGCCAGCCTTGGGCGGTCATAGGAACACCACGCCACCTGCCGCGAGGATCATTGTTGGGATTCTTGTAAACTTTGGCCTGTTCTTCGTCTGGTGGAACCAAATTTCTAGTTGTCTTAAACTTTTCGGGATTCTTGGCATAAACGAGTATATATTCATGCACGTCGCCGATTGCTTCTCTATTTTCTCTTGAATAACGCTTCTGCCAAACATTAGCCGCAATAAAATTCTGACGGCCAAAAATTTCATCAGTTAAACAACGTAAGGATGCAATTTCTGAATCATCCATTGAAATCCATATTGACCCATCTTCAGACAAAAATTGCCAGAGTAAAGAAAGACGGGGGTACATCATGCAGAGCCATTTGTCATGGCGGGTCAGGTCTTCGGCCTCTTTGCCGACAGCTTTGCCGAGCCAGGCTTTCATTTCGGGGCTGTTGACATTGTCGTTGTAAACCCAGCCTTCATTGCCGGTATTGTAGGGCGGGTCGATGTATATGCACTTAACCTGGCCGGCGTAATATGGCAGAAGTGCCTTGAGAGCCAGAAGATTGTCGGCCTGCACCAGAAGATTGCCGCTGTCCGGCTCACCGCAGGAAAGGTCTTCTCTCTTTTTGAGAAGGTGAAAAGGAACCTGGCGATGATGGTTTACTACGGCCTTTTTGCCGATCCAGTCGAGTGTTGGCATTGCGTAACCCTGCTTGTAAAAGTTGTTGTATAAAGATTTATGCCGCTGCAACAAACCCTGCAGCATTTTCGCGCAAAAAGTAGAAGATTGCAAACATAAAAACACCTTCAGACCCTGAGCGATTTTTTGAAGGCAGACGATGTGTATTTACTTTTCTATGGTGGGTAAGCTGCTGGCGATTATGCCGCGGCGCAGGAACCAGTCCAGTGATCTGGTTTTCTGCAGTTCAAGACATTTCTGCAGAGCGGGTCTGCCATCTTCGGTCAAAACGAAGCCAGGAATTTCGGAAATCCTTTCCATGGCTGAAAAGCTCTCATCGACGGCAGCAGCTGTGAAAGCTTTAATTTGAGCTGCTTTTTCCTGGCCTGTCTGCGTGAGAATTTTTTCGAAAAGCGGTGATCTGCCAAGCATAACCGCATGTTCCAGAACAGACCTGCCATTGCTGTCGACCGCATTGATATCAGCTCCATAATTGATCAGAAGTTCCACAATAGCAATTTCATAGTCTAAGCTCTGATCGCGGTTCCATCGTGAAAATATCTTCATCAGGGGTGTCATGCCAAATTCAAGCCTCAAATCAGGACTGATCTGATTATCCAGCAGAACTTTCAGAATATGCTGCTGCCGGTAAGCAATTGCCAACTTGAAAGCTCCATGCAGAAACTCTACCGGCATCTTTTTCGCATCGAGGATCAGCTTCAGACATCTGGCCCTGTTCATCTCTTCGTCTGCCAGATAATCGCTAATCAGTTTTTTATCGGAAGTGAACTTAAACTTGTTTTCGCGTCTTTTTTCCGCGGTCTTCTCTACCAGACTTCGCAACTCGGATTCATCAAGATTCTCAAGAAAATTTTGCGTTATCAGATGAGCAAGAAACAGGTCACGACCATAAATCACCGCATGCCGCAGCGCCATATTGCAGATGCGTCCCAGAACTCTTGAGCTTTTCCATGTATGATTAGCAGCAAGCAGAAGATCAAAAACTTCAATGTGACCATTCTCAGCTGCAAATCCAACTGCAGCCCAGTCTTCTTCAAAAGAAGACCCCGATTCGGTCGCAAATTTAATACTACCCTGTAAAAGAGCTTTGACCGCCTCAGGGTAACCATACCAGGCGGCATAACGAAGGGGCTCCTCCGAAAAGGTCTTTATCACTTCGGGTCTGGCCTTGAGCAGCCTGTCAACAAGCTGCATATTGCCGGATTCGATTGCCTGACAACAGATTGTTTCAAATTGCCGGCTGTCGGTCAATTCAAGACAGAAACTGCCAATAAGAGGTTCGGTTCCCTCGATGTTTCCATAGGCCAGCATGCTGCTGATCGTATAAAAAAGATCAGATCCCGGCTCCAGAGGCCAGAAAGAAAAGCTTTCCGAATTTTTGAGAAACTCCAGAACCCGTTTTTGATTATCAGCAGCTTTAGCCACCATAATCATCTCTTTTCTCACCAGCTCCTCGTAAGAAAAACGGACTGCCTTGCCGTATTTATCAATACAACCGATGATACGGCCAGCCTTTACCGGGTAGCGAAATACTGAAAAATCCTCCAAACACGCCCAACCAAATGGAACTCCCCGGTCAGCATTAGTATAAATTCCTTTGCTTCTTTCAACATAGCCACACAACTGGCCATTATCATAATAGTATTCATAACGGTCGCCGATGTATTCCGGGCTGCC
>ERZ795056.5615-NODE-5615-length-12507-cov-8.316013_pt1 | contig 12507 bp, 10 predicted proteins | sample MGYA00375140_ERZ795056 | MGnify/ENA primary metagenome ERZ795056 (study PRJEB30185, sample SAMN05720227) | activated sludge metagenome | isolation source: Anaerobic digester | place: USA | collected 2015-03-09 ...
AAATCTTACCAATACTACGGGAGTTTTTAGTCAAGCTTTAGTAGCTTACCTACCAGATGCAACTTTAGGCATAGATAGATATGATGGTAAATACATTAATGATAGTAAAATAGCCTTGACATCAAATATCAACAACGAAGAATATACTATTCAAAGTCGTCCTGTATTCGATGTTTCTGATGTAGTTCCTTTGAATTTCAAAACCGATTTGGCTGGAGATTATACTATTGCTATTGATCACGTAGATGGATTGTTTGCCAATGGTCAAGATGTTTATTTGATTGACAGTAAAACGGGAGCCGAAACCAATTTGAAAACAACTTCATACAATTTTACAGCAATTGCAGGAGTTGATAATGCCAGATTCTCTTTGAAATATCAAAAAACATTGAAAGTTGACGCACCACTTTTCAATGAAAATAGTGTAACTATATACAGAAATAATGAGGTTATATATGTAAATTCAAAAGAGAGCAGTATTAACAACATAAAAGTATATGATGTTCAAGGAAGATTAATTGCTGAACAAAAAAATGTAAAATCTAGCACTGCTAGTATTCATAATTTGAAAGCAATGTATCAAGTTTTAATTGTAAAAGTAACTTCTGAGGATAACAAAGTAGTAAGTAAGAAAGTAGCAAATTAATAATTAAATTTATTTTTTTACTAAATTAAAAAACCATTAAATTGACAAAAATGAAAAATACATTATTAAAATATTATATAGTTGCTTTTTACTTGTGTTCTACCTTTGTAATGTTTGCAGAGCCCGGCACAGGAACTGATAATGGTACGCCTTTAGAAAGTGAAGATACTCCGATGCCAATTAATGACTACATTTGGGTTTTAGCAGTTCTGGGTTTAATCTTTGTTTTTATGAAGTTCAGAGCCATCCAAAAGAATAGAATTCAAGGATAAGAAAATGTCTAGTTTTCATAATAAAAAAACCTGTTCCAAAACTTGGAACAGGTTTTTTGTGTAATAGGGTCAAATACTTAGTGTTTTTTAATTCAATTCTTTTTTGGTTCCTTTTTCTTTTAATAAAAATGAGGCTTTACTCAAATTCCGATGTAAAAAACAACTTCACGTTTGGAAATTTACTTTGAGTCATTTGTATCGTAAAATCGGAATCGGCAAGAAAAACCAATTGATTGTATTTGTCGTGAGCTAAAAATTTTTGTTTAATTCTTCTAAATTCTTTGAATTCTTCACTTTTAGGGTCATTGGGTTTTACCCAACACGCTTTATGCACAGGGAAGTTTTCATACGTACATTTGGCTCCATATTCGTGCTCCAATCGGTATTGTATTACCTCGTATTGAAGCGCTCCTACAGTTCCAATAATTTTTCTATTATTCATTTCTAAGGTGAATAACTGAGCCACACCTTCATCCATCAATTGATCCACTCCTTTGTCAAGCTGTTTGGCTTTCATTGGGTCAGCATTGTTTATATATCTAAAATGCTCTGGTGAGAAACTCGGAATACCTTTGAAACTCATTATTTCTCCTTCGGTTAACGTATCACCAATCTTAAAATTCCCGGTGTCGTGTAAGCCTACAATATCGCCTGGATAGGAAATATCCACAATTTCTTTTTTCTCTGCGAAGAAAGCGTTCGGACTGGAGAATTTTAGATTTTTCTTTTGGCGAACGTGATAATACGGTTTGTTTCTTTCGAAAGTACCAGAAACTATTTTGATAAAAGCCAATCGGTCGCGGTGTTTGGGATCCATATTGGCGTGGATTTTAAAAACAAATCCAGACATTTTTTCTTCTTTTGGGTCAACCAATCTGGTTTCGGAATCTTTAGCTCTTGGTAAGGGTGCAATTTGAACAAAACAATCCAAAAGTTCGCGAACACCAAAATTATTCAATGCGGAACCAAAAAATACAGGTTGCAGTTTTCCATCTAAATAATCCTGACGATCAAATTTTGGATACACTTCATCAATCAATTCTAATTCTTCTCGAAGTTTATAAGCGGGTTTTTCGCCAATAATTTTTTCTAATTCAGGACTTTTAACATCTTCAAAAGCGATAGTTTCTTCAATGTTTTTGCGACTGTCACCGCTAAACAGGTTGATGTTTTCTTCCCAAAGATTGTAAATTCCCTGAAAATCATAACCCATTCCTATAGGAAAACTTAAAGGTGTTACCGTTAAGCCCAGTTTTTGTTCCACTTCGTCCATCAAGTCGAAAGCATCTTTTCCTTCACGGTCTAATTTGTTGATAAAAACAATGATAGGAATATTCCTGAGTCGGCACACTGCTACTAATTTTTCGGTTTGTTCCTCAACACCTTTGGCAACGTCAATAACCACAATCACACTATCGACAGCAGTAAGGGTTCTAAAAGTGTCTTCGGCAAAATCCTTGTGTCCCGGGGTGTCGAGAATATTTATTTTTTTATCTTGATAATTGAATGCTAAAACCGAGGTTGAAACCGAAATTCCTCTTTGACGTTCAATTTCCATAAAGTCGCTTGTAGCTCCTTTTTTGATTTTGTTACTTTTAACAGCACCTGCTTCTTGAATGGCGCCTCCAAAAAGGAGTAACTTTTCGGTTAAAGTTGTTTTTCCAGCATCGGGATGCGAAATAATCCCAAAAGTTCTTCTTCGTTGTATTTCTTCTAAAAAGCCCATATTTTGTATAAATAGTTTGCAAAAGTACTATTTATAAATGCGAATTCAAAAAGCAAAATAAATAGCAACATATGGATTGTTAGAAAATGTTAATTGGCAAAGTCTTCGTTTGGATAATTGATTTTAATATTTCTAGATTAGAAAATTGTAAATAAAAAAAAGAAAACCATTCAACACCTTAATTTTTAAAATAGTATAACGTTTTCGTTAATAACATTACAATTTTTTCATTTCTTGTTAATTATGAAAATGGTATATTTGTAACTAAATAAATTATATTTCAACATTTAAATTAAAAAAAATGAGTATTATTATCAAAATTCACGCAAGACAAATTTTCGATTCAAGAGGAAATCCTACTGTAGAAGTAGATGTAGTTACAGAAAACGGAGTAATAGGAAGAGCAGCAGTCCCATCAGGAGCTTCAACTGGAAAGTTCGAAGCCATGGAATTACGTGACGGAGGAAAAAACTTTCTTGGAAGAGGAGTTCTTAAAGCGGTAGAAAATGTAAATACTTTAATAGCTGAAGAATTGGTTGGAACATCAGTTTTCGAACAAAACCTGATTGATCAAACGATGATTGAGTTAGATGGAACACCTAATAAAGCAAAACTTGGAGCTAACGCCATTCTTGGAGTTTCTCTTGCTGTTGCAAAAGCAGCTGCAAATGAATTAGGATTGCCATTATATAGATACGTTGGTGGAGTTTCTGCAAACACATTGCCAGTTCCAATGATGAATATCATCAATGGTGGTTCTCACTCAGATGCGCCTATCGCATTTCAAGAATTTATGATTATGCCAGTAAAAGCAACTTCTTTTACACATGCATTGCAAATGGGAACTGAGATTTTCCATAATCTTAAAAAAGTATTACATGATAGAGGTTTGAGTACTGCTGTAGGTGACGAAGGTGGATTTGCTCCAAACTTAGCTGGTGGAACTGAAGATGCTTTAGATACTATTAAATTGGCAGTTGAAAAAGCTGGTTATACTTTTGGAGACGAAGTGATGGTTGCTTTAGACTGTGCTTCTTCTGAATTCTACGAAAATGGTGTTTACGATTACACTAAATTTGAAGGCCCAACAGGAAAAATCAGAACATCGGCAGAACAAGTGGATTATATGGCTGAATTAGCCGCTAAATATCCAATTATCTCTATCGAAGATGGTATGGACGAAAATGACTGGGATGGATGGAAATTGCTTACTGAAAGAATAGGAGACAAAGTTCAATTAGTAGGTGATGATTTATTTGTAACCAATGTTGAGCGTCTTTCTACTGGAATCGATAAAGGAATTGCTAATTCAATCTTGGTAAAAGTGAACCAAATTGGAACTTTGACCGAAACTATTGCAGCCGTAAATATGGCTAAAAATGCAGGTTATACTTCAGTAATGTCTCACCGTTCAGGAGAAACAGAAGACAATACTATTGCTGATTTAGCAGTAGCTTTAAACTGTGGACAAATAAAAACTGGTTCAGCTTCACGTTCTGATCGTATGGCAAAATACAATCAATTGATTAGAATTGAAGAAGAATTAGGAAATACTGCCTATTTTCCTGGTAAAAATGCATTTAAAATAAAATAAGCATACGATTTTTATTAAAAAGCCATTTGCGTAAAGTAAATGGCTTTTTTTTTGAGTTTTAACATTTTCGTTGTGAATTTCATTTTTTAATTCCCTCGAAATTCCCTAAATTTGAAAAATAATTTTATTAAGATTTATTCCAAAGTACTATGTCAAAAACAGCAAAATTAGAAATTGACGGCAAAATATACGAGTTACCCATTTTTGTGGGGACTGAAAATGAAATGTCTATCGATATTAGCAAATTACGTGATCTATCAGGAGCAGTAACGCTAGATCAAGGGTATAAGAATACTGGTGCATGTAAGAGTGAAATTACATTTCTTGATGGAGAAGAAGGAATTTTGCATTATAGAGGGTATTCAATCGAAGAATTAGCTGAGAAAGCCCATTTTCTTGAAGTTTGTTATTTGTTGATTTTTGGAGAATTACCTACCAAAGATCAATTGCTTGAATTTGAAACTCATATCAGAAGATATACATTGGTAAATGAAGAGATGAAAAGCATCATCGATGGTTTTCCTACCACAGCACACCCGATGGGAGTTTTATCTGCTTTAACTAGTGCTTTGATTGCTTTTAATCCAAAAGCTGTAAATCCAGAACACCCTGACGAATTGTACGAAGCAGTTTGTAAATTGATGGGTAAATTCCTTGTAATTGCCTCGTGGACATATAGAAAAAGTTTGGGGTATCCTTTGAATTATTATGATAATACTTTGGAATATGTAGAAAACTTCATGCAATTAATGTTCAAATTGCCAACAGAACCTTATAAAGCAGATCCAGTAATTGTTAAGGCTTTAGATAAATTGTTTATACTTCATGCTGATCACGAACAAAACTGTTCTACTTCAACAGTAAGAATGGTAGGATCTTCTCATGCAGGTTTATTCGCATCAGTTTCGGCCGGTATTTCTGCACTTTGGGGACCTTTACATGGTGGAGCTAATCAAGCAGTTTTAGAAATGTTGGAAGAAATCCAAAATAATGGTGGAGATGCTGATAAATATATTGCTAAAGCTAAAGATAAAGATGATCCATTTAGATTGATGGGTTTTGGACACAGAGTATATAAAAATTTCGATCCAAGAGCCAAAATCATCAAAGAAGCAGCCGATGAAGTTTTAAGAACTATAGGTTTTGAGGATCCACTTCTTGAAATTGCTAAAAAGTTAGAAGCAGCTGCCTTAACAGACGAATATTTTATATCTAGAAAATTATATCCAAATGTTGATTTCTATTCTGGAATTATTTACAGAGCTTTAGGAATCCCTACTGAAATGTTTACTGTTATGTTTGCCATTGGTAGATTACCAGGTTGGATTGCACAATGGAAAGAAATGAGACTCAATAAAGAACCTATAGGAAGACCAAGACAAATTTATACAGGATATCCTTTGAGATCATTTGTAGGGATGGAAAAAAGATAATTTAATTTTTGTAATATTAAATACCACTTCAATCGGAGTGGTATTTTTTTTAATTTTAAGTAAGTAAAAAAAAACAGACTCTTGTAGTTTAATAGATATAGCAGTAATTCATATTCAGGTTAACGGATGAAAATAGATATAAACAAAGTTTCTCTTAGTCGAGGAGCTTTTTTATCTTTGGCAAAACCAAAACTGCTATTATGTTAAAATTAAACATAAAAAATGAAACTTCAAGATTACAAGCTGTGGTATTAGGAACAGCAAATAGTAATGGACCAACACCAACAATAAATGAGGCCTATGATCCCAAATCACTAGAGCATATTTTGGCAGGAACCTATCCTAAAGAAGCCGATATGATTCTTGAAATGGAAGCCTTTAATCAGGTTTTTGAAAAATATGGGGTAACGGTTTTTCGTCCTGAAATCATTGTCAATTACAATCAAATATTTGTCAGAGATATTGGTTTTGTTATCGATGATGTGTTTATTAAATCGAATATTTTGCCCGACAGAGAGCGTGAAGTTGAGGCGATTCAATATGTAATAGATCAAATAGAACCTTCTAAAGTGGCAACTCCACCAGAGGAAGTTCATATAGAAGGAGGAGATGTAATGTTATGGAATGATTATATTTTTATAGGAACCTATAAAGGCAGTGATTACAAGGATTATATTACCGCAAGAACAAACACAGAAGGAGTTCAGTACATTAAGGATTTGTTTCCAAATAAGAAAGTCAAGGAATTTGATTTGATTAAGTCTAAAATTGAAGCCAGAGATAATGCCTTGCATTTGGATTGTTGTTTTCAACCTATTGGAGAAAATAAAGGAATCATTTACAAACGGGGTTTCAGAGAAGAAGCCGATTATTTGTTTTTAGTTAAACTATTCGGTGAAGAAAACCTGTTTCATATCACTAGAAAAGAAATGTACAATATGAATTCCAATGTTTTTTCCATTGATACCAATGTGGTGGTTTCTGAAAAGAAGTTTACTAGGCTTAACAAATGGTTGAAAAAGCAGGGTTTCATAGTCGAAAAAATTCCTTATGCCGAAATTGCCAAACAAGAGGGATTGTTACGATGTTCTACGTTGCCGTTAATTAGAGAATAATTATTTATAGAGATTCACCACAGTTGAGACGCACTGCAGTGCGTCTCTACGAAATAAATAAATAAATAAAAAACATGAACCAAACTACAAATTCCATTTTAATGATTCGCCCGGTGGCGTTCCGAATGAACGAACAAACGGCTGTAAATAATTATTATCAAAAAGTCCTTGATGGATTGTCCAAAGAAACTGTAAATGCAAAAGCGCAAGAAGAGTTTGATGCTTTTGTAATCAAACTTCGAATGGTGGGTGTCAATGTTATTGTAGTCGATGACACATTGAATCCCGATACACCCGACAGTATTTTTCCCAATAATTGGATTTCCTTTCACGAAAGTGGTGATGTAGTTTTGTATCCCATGTTTGCCGAAAATCGCAGAGAAGAACGTAGGGAAGATATTCTGGATATTCTGGAAGAGCATGGTTTTGTTATCAACGAAATTATGGATTATACTTCGGCGGAAGAAGATGGATTTTATCTCGAAGGGACAGGAAGTTTGCTTTTGGATAGAGAAAACAGTAAGGCTTATTGTGCTTTGTCTCCTCGTGCTGATGAGGAATTATTTATCGAATTCTGTGAGGATTTTGAGTATTCTCCAGTGATTTTTGAAGCTTTTCAAACGGTGAACGGAGAGCGAAAACTGATTTATCACACCAACGTAATGATGTGTATTGGCGATACTTTTGCCGTGATTTGTGCTGATTGTATCGATGATAAAAAAGAGCGTAAAATGGTTTTGGACAGTTTGAAAGGAGATGAAAAAGAAATCATTCTGATTACTGAAGACCAAGTCAATTCTTTTGCCGGCAATATGCTGGAAGTAAAAGGTGCTGACGATAGACGGTATTTGGTGATGAGCAGTTCGGCCCATCAAAGTTTAACCAAAAAGCAAATTGCACAACTCGAAGAACATGTTACCATCCTGAGTTCCAATCTCGACACTATTGAAGCCTGTGGCGGCGGTAGTGCCCGATGTATGATGGCTGAGGTATTTCTTCCAAGAGAATAATTGCTACAGTAAATTCCCTTTAATGATACTGATTATTGCGCTTACGATATATTGAATTCCTATCGCAATTACGATAAAACCCACGATTCTGGAGATGGCTACAATTCCAGATGCACCCAGGATTTTAGATAGGTAATGAGCGCTTCTCAGAATGATGAATATGGCAATGGCAATGGTAAAAATGGCGCAACAGGAAATAATAATTTCATTTGTTGCATGGTGTTCCTGATAGAATGCAATTAATAAAGATATTGAGCCTGGCCCAGCCAACATCGGAATGGCTAAAGGGGTCAATGCAATATCGTTTCTAAGTTGGGCTTCCGTTTCTGCTTTTTTATTAATCCCTCGCTTTTTGGTGAACTTACCAGAAAGTAGTGAGAATCCGGAACTTACAATAATAATTCCTCCAGCAATTCGAAGTGCTTCAATACTGATGCCAAAAAAGGTCAAGACATATTGGCCGACAAAAAAGGAAACTATTAGAATTATAAACACATCTATTGCCGTCCATAACGAAATTCTAGAGCGCTCCTTTTTAGAATCGGATTGGGTGAGTCCAACAAAAATAGGTACCGTTCCAATGGGATTTAGCACAGAAAACAGCGCGGCAAATAAATAGATAAAAAGATCCATATTGACTTGTATTGAGGGTGTAAAAGTAGTGTTTTTATTGTTTTTTGTTTCTGATTTTTTTGGAAGGTTTTTGGTCTTGGAACTAAGATTCTAAATATATTCCCCTTTAGCCCTTTTTTGACTACTTTTGCAAAATAGAATTATACAAAATGAAAAATAAAAAAACATTGGTTCTCGGGGCTAGTTCGAAACCAGAAAAATATGCTTTTAAAGCCATCACAATGTTAGTCGAAAAAGGACATTCCGTTCTAGCAATAGGCCAAAATGCAGGGGAAGTAGCAGGAATAAAAATCCAGACTAAAGCTATTCCTTTAAAAAATATCGACACAATTACTTTGTATTTGAACCCTTTGCGTCAGCGTGATTATTACAATTATATTGTAGAATCAAAGCCCAAAAGAGTACTGTTCAATCCAGGAACCGAGAATCCAGAGTTGTACCAACTATTGGAATTAAATAATATAAAAGTTGAAGTAGCCTGTACTTTGGTGTTATTGACGACTAACCAATATTAGATCTTTTTTTCCGAATCTCCTTTAGTAGTAGGGATTAATAATAAACCTCATTCGCTTTGAAAACGAATGAGGTTTATTATTTATTACCCTTTTCTTTTTGTTGTGTTAGGAGTAAAGTAGGGGATTGTATGCTTTATATATTCATTTAATACGGTATATATACGACATATATACGACATATATTAGTTTTTAATACTAATAATGTGTACATTAGCTGCCATAAATTTTAATGTTATGGCAAAGCAAATAGGGATTATTAAGTTGGAAGGAACATTGGGTGGAATTAATTTTTATACGAGAAAGGGGAAACCTGTTGCTCGGAAAGCGGGTGGGGGTTTTACCAAGGAAAGCATCAAGAATAGTCCGACTATGGAGCGGGTTCGGGAGAATAATACAGAATTTGGAGATTGTTCGAAAGTTAAGAAGTGTCTTAAAGCTAGTTTGCATCCGTTTTTGTATCAGTATAAGGAGGGAGAATTGCATGCCAGAATGATGCAAGTTTTTCAACAAATAAAGATGTGTGATACTATTTCAGTTCGGGGGAAGCGCAATGTGGGTATTGGTATAGCTACTCCAATGGGGGAATTGTTATTCCAAAAATTTGTCTATACTCCCAAGCGGTCAGTTTCGAAGACATTAATGGGGAGCGGTTCTTTAGATTGGGATTCTTTTAGTTATTCAATACGTCGTTTTGCTATTAAGAATGTACGTTTTGCCCGTTCAGCTACGCATTTTGAGGTTAGTTTTGGGGTTTTGTGTTTTGATTTTAACACTTTGGATTATGCCTTATTTATGGGAACTCCTTTGCTTATCGGTCGTGATTTTGAAGCCACTAGTTTTAGTTTGAGTCCAACGAATTTACCTGTGGGTACTGGTAGTCAGTTGGCTTTTGTGGGGCTAAAATTTTATCAGGAGGTTAACGGAGTTTTGTACTTGTTGCAAAATGAAAATGCTATTGGGTTGGAGTTGGTCGGTTCTCGGTTAGTCCCGCCCGCCCATAGCTCCCTGAAGGTGGAATAGAAAGAGGGCTTGGAAGTGCTGACATTTACGTTTTGTTATTTCATATTTCTTTTTTTGTAAAAATTAAAGTTCTACCTAACAAAAGGGGTGTCAACTTCTATTGTTTTTTTATGGCAGTACCACCTTAAGTAGAATGGTTTAAGAAATAAATCTCATTCGTTTTAGGGCAGATAAGATTTGTTTCAATTCAATCCCTTGCCTCTCTTTTAGGTTTGATACCTTGAAAACTGCTACTCATACCATTTTTTTGACCACTTATGGATTTTTATTGAAATTGAGTTGGTTTATTTAGATTTTTGTATTGATTTAGTGTGTCAATTTCAGCCGTAGTTTCAATGACAATGGCAATAGAACAATTTTATTTGGATTACAGATGTTGGGTTTTTTGAGCTATCGAAGCTATAAATTATGGATTGGGTTGTTTTGGCTTTCCTAAATGAATAGTATGTTAAGTGTAGGAAAAATGTTGAAAACAGTAAAAGCAATATATTTAGAATGGCTCTGTTTTTTTATTTTTATTTTAGGTATATTTTTTCAATGAGTTGTATTTCAATACGGTGGTTTTTTTGATGGAGTAGCATGGCATTGCACTAAGAATTAATTTTATAAAATTTTTGTTTTTTGTATTTAAAAGGAATCTTAATAGTACAAATGAACCTTAGTTTTTTATCTTTGCATTCATTTTTATAGCCTTTCTGAACTTACAAGAATGTGAGTTGGAAGGGCGAAGCCATGGAATGTTGTTATTCACTGAATATCAGTTAGAAAAGGTCAAGGGTTTACTGGTAAAGGGGTTAATCGGTTAATCGTATAAGAGTTTAATATGTTTGCCGCCCTAGCCTCCTGAAGTGAGAATGTGAAGAGAATAAGAAAGGAGATTCGAAGCATTTTTTTTTATAGTTGTAGATAGTTTTAATATTATAAAAGCATTATTATGTTGAATTTAGCATCAAAAATTTACATCGCTGGGCATCGGGGCATGGTGGGTTCTGCTATTTGGAGAACACTTATTGCTAAAGGTTATACTAATTTGATTGGAGCCACAAGTACTGAATTGGATTTGAGAAATCAGCAGGCGGTTCGGGATTTTATTTCGGTAGCCAAACCAGATGTTATTATTGATGCTGCTGCAAGAGTGGGAGGGATCTTGGCCAACAATAATTATCCCTACCAATTCATTATGGAAAATATGCAAATTCAGAATAATTTGATTGACTCGGCTTTGCAAAATGGAGTTGAAAAGTTTATTTTCCTAGGCAGTTCTTGTATTTATCCTCGACTTGCGCCTCAGCCATTAAAAGAAGACTATTTGCTTACAAGTGATTTAGAACCTACAAATGAATGGTATGCCATTGCTAAGATTACGGGTGTAAAAACCTGTCAGGCTATCCGTAAACAATTCGACAAAGACTATGTGAGTTTGATGCCTACTAATTTGTACGGCACTTACGATAATTTTGATTTGAATACTTCGCACGTTCTTCCAGCGATGATGCGAAAATTTCATGAAGCCAAAGAAAATAATCACGCTGCTGTAACCCTTTGGGGTAGCGGAACACCACTAAGAGAATTTTTGTTTGTGGATGATATGGCCGAAGCAGTTGTTTTTGCCTTAGAAAATAAATTACCAGACTATTTGTACAATATAGGGACTGGAGTAGATTTGACCATCAAAGAATTGGCCGAAACCATACAAAAAATCACAGGTCATCAAGGCGAAATCATTTGGGATGCTACAAAACCAGATGGTACGCCACGTAAATTGATGGATATTTCAAAAATGCACGACTTGGGTTGGAAACACAAGGTAGATTTGGAAGCAGGGATTCAAATGACTTACGATTGGTTCTTGGAACATGCCAATGATATTAAGCAAGTGAAAATGTAGGAAGAGGTTCGAGGAAGTTGGGAGAAGAAAACAGAAGGCAGTAATCAGAAGGCAGGAAAACAATTTAGTGATTAAATATATAAGTCAACAAAAAAATACACAACAACTAATAATAGAGGATATATGAGCAATACCAAACAGAAAGTAGCCCTAGTTACAGGAATCACAGGTCAAGACGGATCTTACTTAGCAGAATTACTATTAGAAAAAGGATATCAAGTTCATGGAGTAAAAAGACGTGCTTCCTCTTTTAATACTCAAAGAATAGATCATATTTATCAGGATCTACACGAAAATCATGTTGATTTTAAATTACATTATGGTGATTTGACGGATTCTACTAATATTATACGCATCATTCAGGAAGTACAACCTGATGAAATCTATAATCTTGGAGCGATGTCTCACGTAAAAGTTTCATTTGATTCGCCCGAATATGTAGCGAATGTGGACGGAATAGGTACTTTAAGGATATTAGAAGCGGTTCGAATTTTGGGTCTTGAAAAGAAAACGAGAATCTATCAAGCTTCTACCTCGGAATTGTACGGTGGTTTGGCAGAAAATAAAAACGCAGCAGGATTTTATGATGAGCAGTCACCTTTCTATCCTCGTTCTCCTTATGGTGTTGCCAAGATCTATGGTTTTTGGATTACCA
>ERZ795056.5618-NODE-5618-length-12504-cov-4.542132_pt1 | contig 12504 bp, 10 predicted proteins | sample MGYA00375140_ERZ795056 | MGnify/ENA primary metagenome ERZ795056 (study PRJEB30185, sample SAMN05720227) | activated sludge metagenome | isolation source: Anaerobic digester | place: USA | collected 2015-03-09 ...
CTACACGACGCTCTTCCGATCTTCCAGGGTATGTCCTACGAGGAGATGGCCCAGGCGATGAAGTGCTCGAAGGGCACGATCATGAGTCGACTGTTCCACGCCCGGCGCAACATGCAAAAGCTCCTGACCGAGCGGCTCGGGTATGTACCCAGCGCTCTTGCGGACGATAGCGGTGAAGATCGTGACGCCACCGGCGTCGCTACACCTCAGGCGGTGCTGCCATGACGACCAAGACGATCAGCGAGCAACAGCTCAGCGCTTACTTCGACGGCGAGCTCTCGCCCGCCGAGCGGGCGGAGGTCGAGCAATGGCTCGCCCGTGAGGCAGAGGCAGAGGATGCGGTGGCGGCGAGCGCAGGGCCCTCGGGACGGGCCGTGCTCGCCGAACTCGGGCTGATGCGCGACGCGCTCGGTGCGAGTCTGAACGCCGAGGCTGCTCGCGTGCCCGAGGCCCGCTTCGAGCAGATCTGGGACGAGATCGATCGGGCCCTCGATCGTGACACCGCGGCGCATCAGCCGGCGCCGAGCCCCTCGTTCTGGACGCGGGCCCTCGGGTTGCTGCGCCCGGTGTGGGTGCCAGTCGCTGCGACCGCCGGTGTCGCGGCGGTGCTGCTCGCGGTGGTCAAGGGAGGCGCGGTACCGACAGACACGACGGGCACGAATACCGCCGAGCTCGTCGCGTCCAAGCCCGAGCCGCTGCCGGCAGTCGCTCCTACGCCTGCCCCTGCGCCTGCCCTCGTGGCCGCCGCCGAGGTGGAGCCCTCCTTCCCCGAGCCCGACATGCGTGAGGCAGACATCGAGCGCATCGAGTTCAGCGGCAAGCAGGGCCGCATCGGCACCATCGAGGGGAAGCGTGGCACCACCACGGTCATCTGGGTGTCCGACGAAGAACCCGGCGCGGGCGAGCGTTCGCTCTGAGTTTCGTTAACGCAGGTTACGCAGCACTTGATGAGGCACACGACCATGACACCGCGGATCCTCGCTTCAGCCTTCACGGCTCTTCTCCTCCCGGCCACCATCATCGGTGGCCTGTCGCTCACGCCCGCCGAGGTGCTCGCCGAGGTCAAGGCGGCCGCCTGCAAGGTGAGCACCTTCCTCGCCACGAAGGACGGCGACGGCAGCATCCCCGTGGAGCTCAAGTTCCTCGAGGAGCAGCTGCGCGACGACCAGTTCGCCGCGTTCAAGGGCTTTCGCCTGCTCGAGGCCAAGACCCTCAAGCTTGGCCTCGACAAGCCGTCGGTCGCGGCGCTGCAGGGCTTTCAGCTCCGTCTCAGCCTGCTCGGTGAGGAGGAGACCAAGCTCAAGCTGCACGCCAATCTGATCGCACCGGGCCGCGACAAGCCGCTGGTCGACACCGCCTACAAGATCGACAACAACGGCTTGCTGTTGGTCGGTGGCGTGCGCCACCTCGATGGCAAGGTGTTCTTCGCGATTCAGTGCCGCGGCGAGACCTGAACGACGAGTCCGATGCGTCCGCGAAGGCCCGGGATTGTGCCCCCGGGCCTTTTTGCGTGGTCTTTCGGGGCGGCGCGGGCGCGGGCACGCTCTTGACCGGCGATTTGCGGGAGGGGGCGTGCGGCGTTACTCTGTGCCGCCGTTTCGCCGCGCGGGCCAAGCCAGCGTCTCATGTCGAACCCTGCCTCTCCAGCGAGAACGCGAAGCCGCTGGCGCCTCGCCCTGATCCTCTTCGTGGGGACCGTTTTTGTGGCGGGCGGCGTCGTGGCGAGTTATCCGCTGTGGGCCGACTCCCTCGTGCAGGGCAAGGTCATCGAGCGTCTCGAGCGCTTGACCAGCGCGAGCGTGACGATGGAGAGCTTCGAGCTCGAGTACAGCTCGGTGGCGATGCGGGGCGTCGCCTTGACGATCGATCCAGAGACATCGATCCGGCTCGACCGCGTCGACGTGGAGATCGACCGCGACTTGTTGTGGTCCGGCAGGGTGATCATCAGCGCGATCGAGGCCCACGGTGGTGCGATCCACGGCGACCTCGACGCGTTCAGGACGCGGCTGGCCGAGGCCCGGTCACGCGCGAAGAGTTCCGAGGGCGGCGGTAGCGGACGGATCCGGATCCTGCCGGATCGTGCGGCGGTCCATGACATCGAGCTCGATGTCACCCGCCAAGTGGGCGAACAGACCGCCCATCTGATCGCGCACGCCGATGTCGATGTGGCGCTGGTCCAGGGGCAGGCGACGGCCGTGCTGAGCCAGGTCGAGGCCTCGCTCGGTGAGCGGGCGTTGCGAGCGAGCCGCGTGTCGACGACGGTGAAGCGGGTGCCGGGTCAGCTGGCGTTCGCGCTCGAGTTCCCCGTCAGCGTGCAGGTCGAGGGCGCCGCGACGGCACTGACGCCGCAGATCGCCATGGCCGATGTCGTCGGTAGCATTCGCATCAAGGACGCGGCGCTCAGCGAAGTTGCCGTGGATCTGGCGGGCGGCTTCTCGGACGAGCCACGCAGCGAGGACGAGGCGGATCCCACGACGTCGGAGGACAGCCCGCCGCTGTGGACGCTCAAGGGCAGCGCGGCTCGTGATCTGTCCTCCGGGAGCATCGAGCTGACGATGGCGGCCTTCAAGCTCGGGCGGGTCCCCGCGGTGCTGGCCCAGCTGCCGGTGGTCAAGTCGGAGGACGCGACGATCGGCGGCGAGCTGAAGGTGGCGTTCGCGGGTGGCAAGGCGCTGGTCGAGGGGGACCTCGAGCTCGCCGGTCTGAACATCGACCATCCGTTGTTGGCGCGCCAGCCGGTGCAGGGTTTCGGCTTCGCCTTCAACATCAACGCGGAGATCGATCCGGCCGAGCGCCGTGTGACGATCCCTGCGGCGACCCTGCGGCGTGGTGGCCTGGAGGTCGACTTCGAGGGCGAGTTCGTGCACCCCGAGGACCCGCTGCTTCGGAAGTATCGCCTGCACCTCGCGGTGCCGAAGGTTGCCTGTCAGGAGGTCATCAAGGCGATCCCTGCCGAGCTCGCGCCGAGCCTGGTGGGCTTCGAGCTCAAGGGTGATTTTGAGCTCGATCTGCAGGCCGACATCGACTTCTCCGATCTGGAGAAGCTCGCGCTCACCGGCAAGATCGACAAGGACAAATGCAAGGCCGTGAAGACGCCGCCGCTGGTCGCGGCGAGCCGCCTGAACGGGGCCTTCATGCACCGCGTGACCATGCGCGACGGCTCGCAGCGGACCGTCGATCTGAGCGAGGGTTCCGGCAGCTTCACGCCGCTCGACCAGATCTCGCCGTACATGGTCGCCGCGGTGCTCACCACCGAGGACGGCGGCTTCTGGAAGCACAAGGGCTTCCTCACCTCGCAGTTTCAGGCGGCCCTCAAGCGCAACCTCGAGGCGGGAAAGATCCGGCTCGGCGCGTCGACCATCACCATGCAGATGGTCAAGAACGTGCTGCTGTCCCATGAGCGCACGCTGGCGCGCAAGCTGCAGGAGCTGTTCTTGACCTGGTACGTCGAGCAGTCGCTGAGCAAGCAGCGGATCATGGAGATTTATCTCAACGTGATCGAGTTCGGCCCGGGCATCTACGGGATCACGAGCGGGGCCACGCACTACTTCGGCAAGACGCCCGCCGACCTCACGCCACCGGAGGCCGTCTATCTCGCGCTGATGCTCCCGAGCCCGGTCCGCCGGCACGTGAATTACTGCGAGGGCGGACTGACGCCCGTGTTTCAGGTCAAGATGAAGCGCTTGCTGGGCATCATGCAGAGCCGCGGTCGCCTCGACCCGGAGACCTACGAGATCTGGAAGGATGGCGTCATCACCTTCGACCCGACCGACCTGCCCTCGAAGAAGGAGTGCCTCGCCGAGATCCAGCGGCTGCTCGCGGCCTCGGAGCAGCAGCGCTCGCTCTCCGGTCTGCTCGACGACAGCGGCCTCGACGATGAAGCCCTGCCGCTGACCGCCGACGAGGTCGCCGATGCGCCGCGCGGCCCGAGCAAGAAGGGCAAGGCCGCGGGCGGCTTCGACGCGGCGGCGCTCGAGGCCCTGGGCGCCGAGGACCCGATTCCGGCAGGAGAGGGCCCATGAGCGTGCGTGTTACAGCGTTGGGCCTCGCCTGCATGCTGTCTCTTGGGGCAGCCACGGCGCAGGCTCAGGAGGTTCTGATCGAGGCCGACGCCAGCCCGCGTGAGCCGGAGTATCGCGGACGCAAGGTCCACGGTGACATCCGCTTCGGTGCCGGCTTTGGTTTCATGGTCGAGGATCCGATGGCGAGCCTTGAGCCCTCGCTCGGCCTCGACTTTCGCGACATCGCGCCGGTCGAGCTGAGGATCGGTGGGCCCGTGCGGCTGCGGATCTACGACCGTGACCCCGAGCAGGGCCCGGTGCTGCGTGGCACCGACTGGGACGAGGCCGGCGACTTCCTGGCGATCCTTCAGCAGCTCTCGTACAACGGCGACTATGTGTTCGGCCTGCAGGGCCGGGCGATGATCGACCTGCGGGTCGGCAACCTCGGGCGCGTGCATGTCGGTCACGGCAGCCTGGTGCATGGCTATGCAAACAGCCTCGACCTCGATCGCCGGCGCACCGGCATCGACCTCGACGCGCGGGTCGAGGGCGCGCTGCTTCAGCAGCCTGCGGGGGCCGAGCTGGCCTTCGTCGCCGGTGACCTCGCGGGTCAGCAGATCTTCGGCTCGCGCATGGGCGTCGACTGGGCCGGCGCGGGCGTCGGCTTCTCGGTGTTCGGCGATCCGCTGGCACCACGAGCGCTGCAAGCGGGGACCGGCAACGGCGTGCTGATCGACAGCCGCAATCGTCTGGTGTCGCAAGGGGACCGCGGCGCGACGGCGCTCGGCCTCGACTTCAGCTACCGCTGGACCGATCGCTGGCGGTATCTGGTCGTGCCGTACCTCGACTTGAACCTGATGCCCGGACTCGGCAAGGGCATGCACCTCGGCGTCGATACGGAGTTCACGCTCGGTCGTCGCCGTGCGGTCCGCCTCGGCGTCGTCGGCGAGCTGACGGTCGGCGACCGCGGCTATGACCCGACCTACTTCGACGTGTTCTACATGGCGCAGCGGATGCAGGGGACCTTTGTGGCGTACCCCGGCGATCTGCCGCCGGGCTTCTCCACCGACGCGGTGACCAAGTACGGCTTCGTGCAACAGAACGACCTCGGTGGCGTGGGTGGTTATGGGGCGCTGCGCTTCTCGCACGAGGAGGGCGCGTTCGTGGAGATGGGCTACCGCCATCGTCCGGGGCCGCTCGGTCAGACCTGGGAGACGCGGGTCGGCGTCGACCTCGAGGTCGTGCAGCTGTCCGTGCTCGCGGCGCACAAGGGCGCGCTGGGCTTCAACATCGTCGAGCCGGCGGGCACACTGGCGCGCCTCGACCTCAACGTGCCGGTCAACCCCTACCTCGACGTCACCGCGCAGGCCGGGTGGCAGCCGGTGGTTCGGCGCGCGCCGACCGAGACCGCGGCGGCGCGGCAGCCCTCGTCGGGCTTCGTCGGCGGCGGCGGCCTGATCCTGCTCGGCGTCGCCGGGCGCTTCGGCTGGTGACCTTTATGCCAGGTACGATCGGACAGGTCCCGGAGGACAGCCGACCGCCGCTGCGCGGGGTCATGGACACCGCGGAGTTCGCCGCCGCGATCGCCAGTCGTGGCGCCGAGGCGGTCGCGGAGCGGCTCGCGCCGTACCTGACCCCGGCCCGCCGCGCCCGCATCGAGGCGGTGCTGCGCGCTCGCGTCGCGTCGCTGCAGATCGCCATCGAGGACCCGCAGGACCCGCACAACGCGGCCGCCGTGGTGCGCACCGCGGAGGCGCTCGGGGCCGGGGCCGTGCATGTCATCGGCGGGCGCGCGAGCGGCCTGCTGTCGCGCAGGGTCACCCGCGGGACGTTTTATTGGGCGGACATCCGCCACCACGCCGACTTGGATAATTTTCGCGCCGACCTGCCCGCGGGAATGCAGCTGGCGGGGGCCTGCGTCGATCCCGGGACCGTGGAGCTCGCCGCCGTACCCGTCGATCGCCCGCTGTGCTTGCTGTTCGGCAATGAGCAGGCGGGGTTGTCGGCGCGGGCGCGGGCGGCCTGTGCATTGCACTTTCGGATCCCGATGACGGGCATGGCCGAGAGCTTGAACCTCTCGGTGGCCGCGGGGATCGCCATGTTCGCGCTGCTCGAGCGGCGACGGGCCGTGCTCGCGGGCGCGGGTGATTTGCCCGATCATGAGTTGGCGGGCCAGCGCGCTCGCTGGTACGCGAAGGCCGTCGATCCGCGGCTGGTCCGACGCGCGCTCGAGATCGTCGGGAACGACGTCGGGAACGAGGAAGAGAGCTCATCATGACTTCAGGACGCTGGCGCAAGATCCTCGGCTGGACGGCGGGCCTCGGCCTGGCCGGTGTGCTTTGTGGTGTCGGCGGGATCGCCGGGGTGTTCTGGTACTACGGCCGCAACATCCAGCACGTCGATGTCGCGGCGATCCGCGACTATCGACCGCCGCAGGTGACCCGCATCGTCGCGCGTGACGGCACGGTGCTCGGCGAGATCTTCAGTGAGCGGCGCTCGCTGATCCGCTTCGACGACATCCCGACCCACGTGGTCAACGCCTTCCTCGCGGCCGAGGACGCTGACTTCTACAACCACGAGGGCATGGACTACTTCGGCATGGCCCGCGCCGCGCTGACCAACCTCGAGGCGGGCCAGATGCGTCAGGGCGCCTCGACGATCACCCAGCAGGTGGTGAAGAACTTCCTGCTGTCGTCGGAGCGGACCTTCGAGCGCAAGATCCAGGAGCTGCTGCTCGCGCGCCGGCTCGAGCAGGCGCTGTCGAAGCACGAGATCCTCGAACTCTACCTCAACGAGATCTTCCTCGGGCACGCGCGCTACGGCATCGAGGAGGCGAGTCGCTTCTACTTCGGCAAGGGCGTCCGTGAGATCAACATCGGCCAGGCGGCGGTGCTCGCCGGGCTGCCGAAGGCGCCGGGCAAGGTCACGCCGATCAAGGACCCGGTTCGCACCAAGGACCGGCAGATCTACGTGCTGAAGCAGATGGTCGCCAACGGCTTCGCGCAGCCGCAAGACGTCGAGGCGGCGATCGCCGGGCCGCTCGAGTTGAACCCGGATCCGGAGGCCTCGACCACGCACCCGGGCGCGCAGGAATTCGTCGACGCCGCGCGCGAGTTCCTGGTCGCCAAGTACGGGGCCGAGCGCCTGGATCGTCTCGGCGCGACGGTGGTGACGACCGTCGATCTGGGCGTGCAGGAGCAGGCGCGCGCCGGGCTGCTCGAGGGTCTGGTCGCCCTCGATCATCGGCAGGGTTACGGCCACAAGATCAAGCCGGTCAAGGCCAAGGAGCAGGCGAAGGTGCTCGAGAAGGGCAAGGTGCCGCTGGCGAACGGGGCGATCGTTCCCGCGGTGATCCAGGCCCGTGATCCGGCGCGTGGATTGGCGGCGGACTGCTTCGCGGCGAAGGCCGGTGATCACGAGGTGCTGGTGCGCGTGCGTGAGGGCGGGCGCTACGACGACCCGAAGCTCGGCCACGACGAGCAGTTCCCGGCCGGTGGTGTGACGATGGTGACGGTCAGCGCGCTGCCTGGCACGCCGGAGGCCAAGGAGGCGGGTGCGCCGGAGGGCTGGGCGGTCGGCACGATCGGCTCGGGCCCGCAGGCGGCGGTGGTGGTCGCGGAGGCGAAGACCGGCGAGATCCTGGCGATGATCGGCGGCGACAGTTATCGCCGCGGCGACTTCAATCGGGTGCTCGCGGCCAAGCGTCAGCCGGGCTCCTCGTTCAAGCCGTTCATCTATGGCGCCGCGCTGGCGACCGAGAAGTTCACGGCGGCGACGCTGGTCAGTGACTCGCCCGAGATCTACGAGAAGTGGCGCCCGACCAACTTCGAGGCCGACGTATACCGCGGCGACATTCGTCTGCGGGTCGCGCTCACCTTCTCGGTCAACACGATCGCGATCAAGCTGCTCGATACGATCGGCTTCGAGGCGGCCCACGCGTTCGCCAAGGCGGCGGGGATCCAGGCGCCGCTGATCGAGAACCTGGCGCTGGCGCTCGGTGTCAGCGAGCTGACGCCCCACGACCTGCTCGCTGGTTATCTGACACTCGCGCGCGGCGGCTCGTACCTCGAGCCGACCTTCATCCGCGCGATCAACGTGCCCGGGGAGGCCAGCTGGGCGCCGGAGCGCACACCGCAGCAGACCCTGCGCGACGACATCGTGTTCGTGCTGACCTCGATGATGACCAGCGTGGTCCAGGAGGGCACCGGGCAGGGGGCTCGTGCGCTCAAGCGGCCGGTCGCGGGCAAGACCGGGACCTCGGCGGAGCACCGCGACGCGTGGTTCGCCGGCTTCACGCCCGACCATGTCGCGGTCGCGTGGGTCGGCTTCGACACCCCGAAGAAGCTCGGCAAGAGCGAGACCGGCGGACGCGCGGCGTTGCCGATCTGGATGACGGCGATGAAGGCGGTCAGCGGCGCGCTCCCGGTCCGCGGCTTCGTGCCGCCGGCGTCGGTGCAGGTGCGCACGATCGACAAGCGCACCGGCTTGCTGGCGCCGACCGAGGTGGTGCTGGAGAACGGCACGATGGGCCCGCCGCGGCCCGAGGATGTGATGGAAGAGTATTTTGTCGCCGGTACCGAGCCGGTGGACGTCGCCGAGCCGGCCGCGCTGCCGGCGGGTGATGCTCTGCTCGACCTCTATGGTGATGGCGACGAGCGTATTCCCTCGAACCAGCCCGCGGCGGCGGCTCCCGATGCGATCGACCCGATGCCGCCGCCGGCCTCGCCGCCGCCGTCGTCGCCGGTCCCGGCCTCGCCGGCGGCGAATGGGGGCTTGCCGAGTGTCACCGACGATCCCTGAGCCGAGGGTCGCAGGCGAGCGAGGCGCGCCCGGGACCGTGCGCCGCGGCGGCGGATCGGCCTTCCGGTTGGCGCCGGCGGTGCTAGTCTAGCCGCCATGGCCCAGCACAAGGTCGTGGATCTCGTGATCCAGCACGGCTCGGTGCAGATCGTGCAGCGTAGCGCACTGGCGGTGCAGGAGCCGCACGGTGCCATGGACCTGCGCGGCTGGTTGGCGGCGACGCCGGGCACCTGGCTCGGCATGGTCGGCGTCGGTGCGGCGTCGGCCGGCGTGGGCATGGCGCTCTCGGTCCTCGGCACTCGCGTGCTGACCTTGATGTTCGCCAACTCGATGCTCTCCGCGGGTCTGTGCCTGTTGTTGCTGGGCCTGCTCAAGCGGGCGTGGGCCCGGCCTGCGCCCGGTCCTGCGCCGGAGCCTGCGCCGCCGCCGGTGGATCCGAAGCTGCTGGCGGAGCGAGCCCGGCGGACCCGGGCGATCCTGGCGCGGGCGAGCTCGGCGTCGGAGCTCTTCACCTTCGAGCAGCTGGTCAAGGAGTCGCGGTGGACCCACGCGGCGATGCTCTCGACCTTGTTGCACATGAAAGAGCGGGGTGAGGTCGTGGAGGACCTGAACCTCGACACGGGCGAGTGGGTCTACTCGCTGGCCGACGAGCCCGCGGCGAGCGGCGTCACCTCGTTGATGCTCGCCGAGCGCACTGCCCAGGCCTCACCTTCGGAGCGACAGGGATGAAGGACAAGAACACAGCAGCGGTCCTGGCATTTTTCTTTGGAGGGGTCGGCGCCCACAAGTTTTACCTGGGGCAGACGGGCGCCGGCATCGTGTACCTCGCGTTCGCGTGGACGCTGATCCCGTTCTTCATCAGCTTCATCGAGTTCATCGTGCTCGCGCTGATGGACCGCGACGAGTTCAACCGTCGCTTCAACGGCAGCCACTCGCTCGGTGCGAGCCCGGTGGTCGTCAACATGTTGCCGCCGGCTCAGGGTTATTATCCGCAGCAGCCAGGCATGTACTCGCCGCAGGGGTACCCGCAGCAGGGGTATCCGCAACAGGGGTATCCGCAACAAGGGTACCCGCAGCCGGGTTACCCGCCGCAGGGCATGTATCCGCCGGGCGTGTATCCGGGGCATCCGCCGGCGAACGGCTACCCGTACCCGCAGCAGCAGGCGCCGATGCCCCAGGTCGACATCGTCGCGCGGCTGGAGAAGCTCAACGAGCTGCGGATCGCCGGCTTGCTGACGGATGAGGAGTTCGCCCGGCAGAAGGCCCGGGTCCTCGATCAGCTGTGAGCGGCCCGGTGGTGGTTGGCGCCGGCTCATGCTGTTGTGGCTCGTCTACGCCGTGATCGTGTTGATGTTCGGGATCTCGGCGCGGCGTCCGTTCGGGGCGCTGGTCGAGGCGAGGCGGCAGCGAACGAACCTGGCGCGCGAGATGAAGGCGCTCGGTGAGGTCGTCACGCCCGAGGCGATGCCGCACCTGAGCCCGAGCCTCGCACGCATGCTCGAGGACACGCGCATGTTGCGGCTCGCGCTGGCCGAGCCGATCCAGGCGGCGCGCGCCTGGGTGTCCGCCGATGGCAGTCCGTTGCTGGCGCGCGTCGATGTCGGTGACGGCTCGGATCTCGATCGCTGCGACGAGGTCGACGTGGCTCTGGTCGACGCGCGTCGTTCGGTGTGGGACTGGGTACGGACCGTCGAGGCCTTGCCGGACGCCGATCAGCGCACCCTCGAGGGCCTGGGCCTGACGACCGGCCTGGCGCGCGAGCTGCTGGCGGGGGCCGCCTTCCAGCGGACCAGTCGCGCGCCGCGGCGCGAGCTCGAGCGCATCGAGCAGCAGCTACAGCCGCTGATCGCCTCGCTCGAGCGCTTCGAGGCCGGGCTGCAGCGGGCGACGCGGACGGGGATCTACCGCTGACCCTTCGTGCATGTCGCGAGGGACATGTCCCATGAAGCAGCTAACTGCAGCTGGCCGCAGCTAGCCGCCCCAGTACGAGAGGCCGAACTGCAGGACGTTGGTGACCGGGAGGTCGCCGCGAAACGAGCCGAGCAGGGCCTGGTAGCCGATCGTGAGGCCGAAGCCGTGGAACAGCTTGCGCACGCGGGCCGGGTTCGACATCAGGCCCATGTTGATCGACAGGCGCGGGCCGTGGGGCATGCGCATGCCGTCGCTCTGGGCCACGCCGTCGCTGATGCGGCGGGTCGGGCCGAACAGGAAGTCGTAGCCGACGCGGACGTCGAGGAAGCCGCGTTGCAGCAGGGCGAGGCGCCCGAGCGAGAGCGTCGGCCCGCCGCCGAGCAGGGCGACGGTCTGGGTGTGGATGCCGTTGCTGACGCGGTCGAGGCTGCCGGCCTGGGCGACGAGCGTGAGGGCGTAGCCGAATTTGTTGAAGCTCTGGCCGAGGTCCGCCGAGAGCCCGCCGAGGCGCCCCGAGACGGTGTTGTCGATGCTGCCGGCGATGCCATAAACGGCGCGTGCGACCACGTTGAAGCGGCCGGGGTTGCCGGACGGGCGGTACAGGCCGCGGTACATCGCCGCGATCGCCTGGTCCTCTTCCTCGGCCGATTCCTCCTCGGTCCGGGTGGTCGTGGTCGGTCGAGTGCTGGGATGCTGATTGACCGAGGGCCCGAGCAGCTGCTCGGCGAGGCCCGGGGCCGCGGTTTGCGGCTCGGGGGCGATGGCCGCGGTGGGATCGCCTCCGATCGGTTGCGGAGGCTCGGCGACCAGCGGGGGCGGGGCGGTCTCTCCGGGGCTCGTGGGAGGGGTGTTCGGCGATGCGGTGGGCGAGGGCGTGGGCGTGGGCGATGGAGCCGGCGACGGTGACGGCGACGGCGACGGTGACGGTGACGGCGAGGAAGCGGATGCGCCCGACGGGCGCTGCACCGGTGGGGCGGTGACGGTGGGCGCAGGCGCGGTCGGGGAGGCCGGCGCTGCGCCCGTGGGAGGGGCGGAGGCTGCGCGTAGCCCATTCGGGGCGAGCGCGAGCGCGAGCATCAGACCTGGGAGGCCGAGCTTAAGCATGGAGATACCGGACGCACGGGCGGCTCGTACGGCGTACCGGGGCGGGGCAAACATGCGGCACAGGCTACCCGGCAGGACGCGAGCGAGCGAGGCATTTCGTTGCGTTCGCCCGTACATGTCGGTCACAATGCGGCCCGGCGTGGGGCCCGCCCCATCGGGTGCATCGGGTCGACCCGAGCTCCAGGCCTGGCCGCCCCGATCGGCGCGCGGCTTTTCATCCCCCCAGCATTCCGGAGACCCCGTTCATGCCATTCGTTCGCAACTCTCGAGCCGTGACCTCGACGCTGCTCACCTCGTTGACCCTGACCGCAGCGCTGCAGCTGGCCGCCTGCGGCCCGACCGTGTTCGAGGACGCGAGCGCGCTCACCGTCATCGGCGAGCCGCCGCCGCCGCCCCCGAAGCCCAAGGTGGTGGTCGAGAAGCCCAGGCGCGTCGAGGTTCAGGACAACAGGATCGTCATCAACGAGAAGATCCAGTTCGACTTCAACAAGGCGACGATCAAGCCCGAGTCGGACAGCCTGATGCAGGAGATCATCAAGGTCATCAAGGATCACCCGCACATCAAGAAGCTGGCGATCGAGGGCCACACCTCGAGCGAGGGCTCCGACAAGTACAACCTCAAGCTCTCCGACAAGCGCGCCAAGGCGGTCATGGACTACCTGGTGAAGAAGGGCGAGCTGCCGAAGGA
>ERZ795056.5619-NODE-5619-length-12503-cov-4.104113_pt1 | contig 12503 bp, 12 predicted proteins | sample MGYA00375140_ERZ795056 | MGnify/ENA primary metagenome ERZ795056 (study PRJEB30185, sample SAMN05720227) | activated sludge metagenome | isolation source: Anaerobic digester | place: USA | collected 2015-03-09 ...
CTGATAAAATATCTCTCAAAGCAGCACTGTCTGCTAAAGCATGTTTTCCGGTATAAATTCCAATATGTTGACTTTCATCATACGTTTTTGGAGTATCATCACCACAACCTGTAATGAATAGGGCAGAAAGTAAAACTGCTACTGTAAATAATAATGTTTGTTTTTTCATTTTGACTATTTTGTTTAATGTAGTTACAAAGATATTGCCAAAAAATTGAAAACAATAGCTTTTATATGTTTTTAACTGAGAATTAATCCACTTTTTAAACTAAGATAAGTTCTCACCTGTTAATAGATTTTAAACGTCTGGTATTAAAAATAATTGTAAATTAGTAAACATTTTACCTCATGAAGACAATCGATGAATGGCTTACATTGTATGGCAGAGACCATCAAAATCCGGTTAACAAACTCATTCACTGGATATGTGTGCCTGTTATTTTATTTACAGTGTTTGGTTTATTGATGGCTATTCCTTTTCCTGAAATCGCAAATGGCTGGGTCAATCCGGCTTCAATTATCTTTTTAGCAGCCTTGATATTCTATTTAAGGCTATCTTTTCCAATTTTTGCAGGAATGGTGCTAGTTGGATTTTTCTTTTTATGGGCAAATCGTTATTTGTCAACCACAATATTGCCTTCTATTGGATTGAGTTTATGGCAGTTCTCACTTATTGTTTTTGTAATTGCCTGGATTTTCCAGTTTATCGGCCATAAAATTGAAGGACAAAAGCCTTCTTTTTTTGAAGATTTGCAATTTTTGTTAATCGGACCTATCTGGTTGTTACATTTCTTATTCAAAAAAGTAGGTATTCCGTACAAATAATTCTAAATTAGTAACTCAAAATATTTAATTATGACAGTAAATATAGAAAGCCAGGTTTACTCAGCATTTGATGCTGCAGCATTGGTGAATAAGCAACGTCAGTTTTTTAATACAGGAAAAACGAAAGACGTAGAATTCAGGATTCAGCAATTAAAAAAACTAAGACAGTTAATTGTTGATAATGAACAAGGTATCATGGATGCTTTGAAGAAAGATTTGAACAAATCTCCAATGGAAGCATATGGAACCGAAATAGGTTTCCTTATTGCCGATATAGATCATACACTTAAAGACATTCGCAGTCTTTCAAAACCTCGAAAAGTAAAAACACCATTGTTTCACCAGCTTGGCAGCTCCTGGATACAGGCTGAGCCTTATGGTGTTACCTATATTATTGCGCCTTGGAATTATCCATTTCAGTTGGCATTATCACCGGTAATAGGTGCAATTTCTGCAGGAAATACTTGTATCATCAGACCATCCAGAATGTCTGAAAATACCGCAAAGATTATGGAAAAAATCATCAACAATAATTTTGATGAAAGCTTCCTGAAAGTTGTATTGTCTAATATTGAGCAAAGTAATGCTTTGCTGGAGCAGAAATTTGATTACATATTTTTTACAGGAAGTCCTGATGTAGGTCGCCAAATTTATCAGGCAGCTGCGAAACATCTGACACCTGTGACTTTAGAATTAGGCGGTAAAAGTCCTTGTTTTGTAGATGAAACATTCAATACAAATTGGGGAATTAAACGCCTGGTTTGGGGCAAATTTACGAATACCGGACAAACCTGTGTGGCACCGGATTATGTGCTGGTAGATAAAAAAGTAAAACAAAAATTTGTTAATCAATTCAAAAAGACGGTGCAGGAATTTTATGGTGAAGACCCGCAGAAAAGCCCGGATTTAGGAAGAATCATCAACGAAAAACATTTTTTAAGATTAAGTAATCTACTAAAGGATGGAAATATATTAATGGGTGGACAAACAGATATCAAAGATTTATACATTGCACCAACATTATTAGACAACGTATCTCCTGATTCGCCGGTGATGCAAGGTGAAATTTTTGGACCTATCTTACCGATTATAGAATACGAAAAACTAGATGATGCTATTGCATTTGTGAATGCCAGAAATAAACCATTAGCATTGTATATTTTCTCGGATGATAAAATGTATCAGGAAAGAATCCTGAATGAAACATCTTCCGGAAATGCATCGATTAATGAATGCCTGATGCATGTTGGTAATTTCGAATTACCTTTTGGTGGTGTTGGCGAAAGCGGCATTGGTGCTTATCATGGTAAATTGAGTTTCGATACATTTAGTCATTTGAAAGGCGTGTTGAAAAAATCTACACTTGCCGATATGGCACAACGATATCCGCCATATACTGAAAGCGGAACAAAACTGATAAAGAAAATGATTAACTGGTTAATGTAATTTTTCATTTTTCATATGCTACAAATCCTGAGTGAACGCTCAGGATTTTTTTGTTTAATTTAAACTCATTCCAAATTAGTTGCTATAACAACTTTTTTTATAAAATATTTGGAAGTATAAAAATAATTAATTTATCTTTGCGACATAAATAATTAGAAATGCGAAAAATTAGTATTAATCACAGTCAGCAAGAAGCAGTAGGGTCAGTATATCCTATGTATTCAGCGTGTCGCAGTCATCGTTTTAGTTAATTATCACACTAACTATATATGAAGCTCGACATAAAATGTCGGGCTTTTTTATTTTAAAAATTTCCTGACACAACTTTGTCTTTCTGAAACTTGTTTCAGAACCTTTTTAAAAATAATGCGATATAAATCGCACTGGAAAACTATTGTAAAAAAGTAAAAAAATAGAAAAATGGAATTTGTACAAAATAGATTTAATGTAGATATTAATCGTGTCTTCGCTGGTGATTATCTGGATGCTAAAGGTTTGTATTGGGCTTTGAACGGAAACATTCCGCTTTTAAATTCAGTATTTCCAATTGATATCGAAAAAGTAAAATCATACTTATTGGAGAATTTTAAAGAGGAGATTAACAACGTTTTTCAAAGCTCTAATTTGAATAACAACATCAACAAAAAAAGGTATGTAATGGAAGAAAGTTATATCGTTTTTAAAAATAAAATGGTCATCAAATTAGCTTATAATTATTGTGATATTTTATCGAACGAACAAGATCACACTTTTGTAGAATCATTGACGATGAAAATTAAGAAGTTTCATCGGCGTGAACGTAAAAAGGAATTTGAGATTAACTTAATTTCTTTTGATAACAACACTTTTACGTTAAAAGAAATCGAAATCAAAAAAACAAGATTGGATTTGAAGTTGTATTATGAAGATGAATTTTTGGAAATTGATAAAACAATACAAGAACGACTAAACAAGAAAAATGATAAAGGTATTGTATTGTTGCACGGCTTGCCGGGCACCGGAAAAACAACCTATTTGCGCTATTTAATTGGAAAAGTAAAGAAACGCATTTTGTTTGTGCCGCCAAGTGTTGCGGCTAATATCACTAATCCGGAATTTATGAATCTGTTGTTAGATTATCCAAACAGTATTTTGATTATCGAAGATGCAGAGAACATTATCATGGACAGACAAATTACAGGAAGTTCGGCAGTGTCTAACCTGTTAAACATCTCTGATGGTTTGTTGGGTGATTGTTTAAATACACAAATTATTTGCACATTCAACATGCCAATTTCTAAAATAGATTCGGCATTGATGCGAAAAGGAAGATTGATTGCGAAATATTATTTTGGAAAATTACCTGTAGCGAAAGCACAATATTTATCAGATAAATTAAAATTAGAAAACAACATCTCTGAACCAATGACTGTAGCAGAAATCTTTAACCAAAACGAACAAAAATTTGAAGATAAACGTATTAATGTAATTGGTTTCAGAAGAGAAGAAATGATGAATTAAAAATCGTTGTACGCAGTTTGTGAAATGAGATTTGGTAAGTTCGTTACTTACCAAATCTTTGACACAACATTTAAAACTTAGAAAAACAATCTCAGTGAACTTTGTGAAACCATAGCGTTCTCTGTGATATTAAAAAAAACAAAAATGGCAAAATTAAAATTACAAGGTAAAGACCTTAGAAAAATAAACTATCCTGAAGACAGAACTATCGCTATTGTGATTGATGTGATGCATAAACATTACAAACATCATTCCGTGGAAGATGCTCTTCAAATCTTACAGGAAGTTTTAGCAAATCCGTTTGAGTTCACGGAAAATGAACCATTATCAAAAATTGCAAATGCATTGATAGATTACAATATCCGATTATTGCGTAAAGGTGAAAAATCGCATATGACTATCTCAGAAGAATTGTTAACCGATGCTCTGAAAACAGAAAGCAACGAATACTTCTTCAGAAATGATCAACTCGAATACGCATCTTATGGTGCCAATGAAATCGAAGAAGGAGCCATCAAACAAATGGAAACGGCGATGAAGTTGCCAATCACCGTTGCAGGTGCTTTAATGCCGGATGCACATCAAGGTTATGGTTTGCCGATTGGTGGTGTGTTAGCAACAGAAAACGCAGTAATACCTTTTGGTGTTGGTGTAGATATCGGTTGCAGAATGTGCTTATCCGTTTTTGATATCAATGAAAAGATGTTGAAATCCAAAGAAGATTATTTTAAAAATTTGTTGAAAGAAAATACCTTGTTTGGTGCTGGCAGAGAATTTGCAAAAACGACACCACACGAAATCATCGATAGAAAAGAGTTTGATGAAAATCCATTGTTGAAATCATTGCAACAAAAAGCAGCAAAACAACTAGGCTCTTCAGGTTCAGGCAACCATTTCGTAGAGTTTGGTATCGTGGAAATTGCAGATGCTGACAACGCTTTAGGTTTAGCCGTTGGTAAATACATTGGCTTGTTATCGCACTCTGGATCACGTGGTTTAGGTGCAACAGTGGCAAATCATTATACTAAACTAGCCATGCAAACTTGTAAGTTGCCTGCAGAAGCGAAACACTTGGCTTGGTTATCGTTAGATTCGCAGGAAGGTATGGAATACTGGCTGGCAATGAATTTAGCAGGTGATTATGCTTCGGCATGTCATTATACCATTCATAACAAAATGGCAAAAGCGTTGAATGAAACACCTTTATGTGTCGTTGAAAATCACCATAACTTTGCCTGGAAAGAAATGCATAACGGACAAGAATTAATTGTGCATCGAAAAGGAGCGACACCTGCCGGAAAAAATGTATTAGGTATTATTCCCGGCTCGATGACGGCACCAGGTTATATTGTGAATGGGAAAGGAGTTGAAGCTTCATTAGATTCAGCATCGCATGGTGCAGGCAGAAGAATGTCACGTACCAGAGCCTTAAGTTCTATTACGATGAACGATATGAAAAAATTGCTGAAAGATAATGGTGTCACTTTAATAGGTGGTGGTTTGGACGAAGCACCACAAGCCTATAAAGATATTACTAAAGTGATGCAGGCACAAACCGATTTGGTGGATATTGTCGGTACGTTTCATCCGAAAATTGTGAAGATGGATCAATAAGCATAAGGTCGAAGTAGTTCTAAACGCTTCGGCCTTTTTTAAAATAAAATGATTTGAGTAACGTTTTCAATAGTGCCGTTTTTCTTTAGTTGTAGCTGATAAGTACCTTTCGCTATTTTATCGGAAACAGAAATAGTGTGTTCAGTTCCTGATGTTAGTTTTTGTTGCAACACCATTCGACCAAGCATATCTATAATAAAAACTTCAGCGTGTTCTGTAGATTGAATTTCCGTTTGTAGAACAAAATTTCCGTTTGTAGGATTTGGATAAACAGTTAATGTATTAGTATTTACCTGATTACGAATGCTTGTTGTTAATCCTGTGCATGCACGAGAACGTACTAATAAACTGCGCGACGTTGTAAGAATATTATTTCGAACACGGTCTTTTTGTCCTTGAGTAAAAAAGCCTCTTCCGCTGCAATAACTCATAATATTTTTAGTCGCATTCAGACTGTCTGCAGTATTTTGACAAAAACTGTTATTGCAGTCGGATTGTCTGTGTGGTGGCGTATCACAAATCCAGTCACCTTGAAGGAAACAGATACTGTTCGCAGGACAATTATTTCCGTCATCACCTTGAAACGTGTGAAACAAACCCATGCCATGTCCAAGTTCATGTGCCAATGTAGATGAAGAATATCGAATAGCAGTAGAGATAATAATTGTACCATCAGTGGCGTAGTCAAATCCAAGTGGGAAAAATGCATAGCCACCCCAACCGCCTGCAATTTTGTTGACTACCCAAATATTGTAAACATAATTATGCGGCCAATTGCTAAGGTTTTTAGTAGCAATTTCATCTGATCCAGGTTCACCGAGTGCACCAATGTAACTAATTCCATACTGTGTGTAATTGGGCAAAGTACTTGCATCTTTTCGGACAATACCATTACTGGGATTTCCTTGTGGATCAAATTGTGCCAGGCAAAATTGAACCTCCATATCTACACCGTCTGAAGAATTTATTTTTCTCCAACGTTCATTCGTGCCTTCTACAGCATCAAAAATTTGCTGATCTGAAATATTTGTGCCGGTTCCAATCGGTTCACCCAAATGCAATACGTGCACTACAATTGGAATTTCCAGAATCGTGCCATTTATTCGAAGCGCAACATTATTAAATTCAGGATGAGTTTCTTTTAAAAGCCGCACAAAGGCACTGTCATTTAATTGATTGGTTTGAATTATCTCATTCGCACATGGTAATTCCTGTGCTTCTGAATAAAATGAGAAAAGAAATGTTAATACAAAAAGTATTACAGGCAATTTCACACGAACTGTGCGTTGAATAGTTTTAATGATTGTCATGAAAATATAGATCTACTGAAAGATACTAAATTTTGGTTATAATACATTAACTACCCAGCCAAATTTGTCTTCAATAGTGCATTTTTGAATGCCCTCCAGTTCCTTTTTAATTTGACCGGCAATGACAAATGCTTTTTCATCCAGCAAGTAATCTTTGCCTTTGTATCCGAATCTGTTCACCGGATTGACAACAGCGGCAGTACCGGTTCCAAACATTTCCGTAAGTTTTCCGGCTTCCTGTGCTTCAATTATCTCATCAATAGAAATTGGACGTTCTTCCACAGTAATTCCAAGCTCTTTTGCAATCTTTATAACACTGTCTCTGGTGATTCCTTCCAAAATTGTGCCATCGGTTTCAGGTGTAATTAATTTACCGTCAATTACAAAGAAGATATTCATAGTGCCAACTTCATTGGCATACTTTTTTTGTTCACCATCCAGCCATAACACATCTTTATAGCCCATTTTTGTTGCTAATTCTCTAGGGTATAGTGTTCCGGCATAATTTCCTGCAGCTTTCGCATTGCCATATCCGCCTTTAGTAGAGCGCACAAAAGTATCATACACCAATACAGAAATTGGTTCGCCATAATATGGTCCAGTTGGTCCAATAATAATCATAAACAAATACCTGTCTGAAGTCCTAACACCAATGAATGGTTCTGTTCCAACAATAAACGGACGTATGTAGAGAGAACTTCCGGCACCTTTTGGAATAAAATCTTTATCCAGTTCAATTAGTTTTTTAATGCCTTCCATGAAAAGTTCTTTTGGAACTTCAGGAATAGACATACGTGCTGCAGATTTATTTAAGCGTTCCCAGTTTTTTTCCGGTCTGAATAAAACGATACCGCTTTCATCTGCTTTGTAATATGCTTTCATTCCTTCAAAAACAGCTTGTCCGTAATGAAATACATTGCAAGCAGGACTCACTGATATATTTTGATAAGGCTGAATTTTTGCAGTTTGCCATTTGCCGTCGTAATATTCACAAATCATCATATGATCTGAGAAAGTTTTACCAAAAGGAAGGTTGTCAAAGTCGATGGTTGGCAACTTACTTTCCCTGATTTTCTCTACTTCAATTTTTGGTAATGTTTCCAAATCCACAACTTGTGCTGACATATGTAAATATTTATACAAAGTTACGAAAAAGCTACTTACTTTTGGAGTCCAATTATAAAATTTTGATTAAGTTGACCGTTATATGAATGCATTTTATGTACTAACACCATCCGGCAAGATTACTGTAAGCGAACAATATGCCGGCTATGTGATTTTCTATAAGAAAAGTGTAGAAAATTCAATAGCAGCCATTCAGGAAGGCTTGTTTTTAAAATTGATTGAAAACGGATTAAAATTAAAAATAGAACAGTTTTTATTCATTGATATTTCAACTCAACCGGAACGAATTTCATCTCTTAAAAAATCTATAGATATTCAAAAATGTTTTTTATTTGGTGTAAAAGAATCACAAGTTGGAATAAATTTTGATATTCCTTTGTATACATTGATAACAGTTGGTCAAACAGAGTTTTTGAAAGCAGACACGCCGGAAGTATTAGAACAGGAAAAGCAACTTAAGAATCAACTATGGAAGCAATTACAAATCGCATTTAAATTAAATTAATGACAGAAATAGTTTTTGCTACTAATAACCAGAACAAAATCAATGAGATAGAGATTTTATTGAAACCAGCCTATCATATTAAAAAATTATTTGATATCGGATGCAACGAAGAGCTACCGGAAACGCATCTTACTATTGAAGAGAATTCCGCAGAAAAGGCTGATTACATTTATAATACATATAACGTAAATTGTTTTTCTGAAGATTCCGGACTTGAAGTAGAAGCATTAAACGGAGAACCTGGTGTACACAGTGCCTATTATGCAGGCGACCGAGATGCTGGCAGGAATATGGATATGGTATTGAAAAAAATGGAAAAGCAAAAAAACAGAAACGCGCAATTTAAAACGGTTATAACGCTGATTATAAATGGATTAAAATATCAATTTACCGGAATTTTAAAAGGTAAAATTGGATTTGAGAAAAAAGGACTATATGGTTTTGGTTACGATCCGATATTTGTATTAGAAGATGGAAGATCTTTGGCAGAGCTAATGTTGGATGAAAAATCAAGAATTAGTCACCGTTCTATAGCAACCAAAAAATTGATTACATTTTTAGCCGAATTAGACTAAATTTAAAAAATACACGCATTTTATACCTAAAATTAAGGATTTAGAAAGCAACAATGCAACCAAACGACAATAAATCGACACTATATAGTGAGTTAATCGAAAGTTGCAAGAGCAACAATCGGGAAGCTCAGTATAAACTATATAGTTTATTGTCGGGGAAAATGTTTGCAGTTTGCCTTCGCTATGCTAAAAACAAAGAAGAAGCTGAAGACATATTACAGGAAGGTTTTGTAAAAGTATTTACCTATATAGAAAAATTTAGAGGAGATGGTTCTTTTGAAGGCTGGGTTCGCAGAATAATTGTTAATACTGCTGTTGAGCATTACAGGAAGTCTACCAAAATGTATCCTATGGTGAATGTGGATGACGTTAATTTGGACGTTTCCTGGGAAGATAAAGGTGATGAATTGGAATACGAAGATTTAATGAATATGATAAATAAATTATCACATGGTTATAAAACAATATTCAACTTGTATGTAGTAGAAGGATATACACACAAAGAAATTGGCGAAATGCTCGAAATTAATGAAGGAACCTCAAAGTCACAATTAGCAAGAGCTCGCTATTTATTGATGGAAATGGTAAAAAAATCTGAAATCGTAAAAAAAAGTGCAACGATCGCAAAATAACAAATTTGACCAACAGGTGAGAAAAACACTCGAAGATGCGAGTGTGCAACCGCCTGCGTTTTTGTGGAATTCGATTGAATCGCAATTGCCACCGGAAAAGTCATGGTACAGCAAATCTAAGTATATGCTGCTATTGTTATTACTGGTTTTTACATCAACCGGTAGTATTCTTGTTTACAAAAATTTTGTACTAAATGGAAATTCCAGTCAGATTGCTTTAAATAAACGATTACTCAAAGATGAAATTGGAAAAGACGCTGAAGCAATTAATAAGGTTAGAGAAGCCAATCTTAAGGCTGAACAAATAACTTCAAATCAAACAGTTCAATCAGAAACTTTAATTGCAACTGACAGTAAAACAACTAAAGCTGATAATGCGCCAAGTGTATCTTCTTTTTACAAACCAGCCGAACATGAAGAGAAAAGTGATGCCGTACTTTATGCAGAACAAAAAGAAGCTGCAGCGGCAAAAAGGACAACTCGTTTAAAACGACTCGAAGTTGAATCAACAGATAATGAAGAAGAAAATCAAACAGAAAATGTAGCAGCTCAGAAAAATCAAGCAGCTGCATTTTTGCCTGCTAATGCTAAAACACAATCAGGAAATGATTCTAAAAAAGCAACAAAAAATAATGCTATTGAAGAGTCGAGATTTACAGCTTCCAAATCTGTAAAAAATAATAGTGTATTTGAAGCAGAACAAAAGAGCAATACTGTTAGTGAAGATAACTCCATTAGCAGTGAAAGCACAGAAGCTGCAACTGATAATACACAATTTGAAGAAATTACTGCCGGAAATAATACAACTGCACTTTCAGATGACGATATAACACAACCTATTTCAGAACCGATTCGTAAAACGGATGCTATAGCATTGACTGCCTCTTTGGAGCCAGTGAAAGTGCAGCAAACGCCAATTCCTTCGCGCGAAGCACTGCGCTCTTTAATTGAACCGGAAAAATTACAGCAACTCGATATTTCTTCACAAGCTGCAGGTATCACCGATTTGAATCCAAACAAAGAAAAACTGCTAAAAAATCTCAAGCAGTTTGCCGGTTATGATATCAATAAAGGGTTTCATATTGGCGCATTTATTTCTATCAATAATGTGTGGTTGAATAATAAGGATTTCAGTGCAGATGAAAATACAACATCGATAAAACCCAAAGTTCAATTTGGAAAAGCTTACGGTATCAACATTGGTTACGATTACACAGACCGTTGGGGAATTCAACTGGAATGGCAGATTTCAGAGCAAGGTCAGAAATATAGTATGCAGCAACAATCCGCAGAAGAACGCGTTACTAAAAACATAAATTTGTTGTACACTAAGTTTCCAATAATGATGAAATACAAACAAACATTCATCAATAATTATAATTCTAAGCCGATAGCATTGAGCTTTTTGTTTGGACCGCAGTTCGGAATTTTAATTAAGAAACAAGTTACCATGAATGGTGTTGAAATGCAAAATACACCAGAATATAATAAAGCCGAATTTGGTTTAATGGGTGGATTTGATTTTGATTTATTTATGACACGTAATCTGGCAATGACAATTGGTGGTAGAACCGGATTTGCAACATCATTTAAGAAAGGGCAACCCATGAGTTTTCAATTAGGAGTGACGACACAATTTAATTTCAGATTTCCTAAAAAAATAAAATAGAAAATCGTTTCTATGGTTTTACAATTTTTTGCTTATGTAGCGTTCAGTTTTCTGAACGCTTTTTTTATTTCTTTTCCTGAAAGACAAATTCAATTTGTTCATCCAATAACTTTTTCTCAAAAGATACAGCAGCAGCTTGTTCAATTGCTACCACAAAAACGGATAAATTATCCAATACCTGTTCTGTAATAATCGCTTTGCTGTTATTGGCAATCTGGTATATTTTATTGATGTTTTCATAAGAACACTTCAATTTGTAGAAAGCTAAAATCCGTTGTTCTGTAATGGTAGTTGCTTCAAGTGTTGCTTTTGCGCAGGCCTTATAAGCATCTATTAATCCGGAAACACCCAGCTTAGTGCCACCAAAATATCGAACTACAATAAGTAAACAATTGGTGATAGCAAAAGAATCCAGCTGTCCTAAAATAGGCTTTCCTGCAGTGCCGTTGGGTTCGCCGTCATCATTGCATCGGAAATTATTTTTATCCAATCCTAATCGGTAAGCATAGCAATGATGCGTGGCTTTCGGATGTCGTTTTCTCAGGTCTTCCAGTTTTAATTTTATTTCGTGTTCATCCTGTACAGGATAAACAAACCCAATAAATTTACTGGCTTTATCCTTATAAAGAATTTCTTCTACTGCTTGTATCGTGAAATAGGAATGCAATTATTAAGATATGAATCCGATAATAATAATACTTGCAACAGCCAGTATAAAACCAATGATTTTGCGTGACGAAAATGTTTCTTTAAATAAGAATAAACCGAAAAGTGCTGACAATCCAACAATGCCTAAATTATTTAATGGAAATAACGTAGATGGTGAAAATCCTGAATGTTTCAGCGCCTGCAGTAAAAAATACAAAGAACCATAATTTGGAATTCCTAAAACAATACCACCAAATACATTTTTCCATTGGTACATTTCTTTCTTAAATCCATACATCATCATGCCTGACAGAAATGCGCCTAAGAATACCATGATTGTTACGATATGGTCATATCCATTTGGTGTGTAGTTGCGCTGAATAAAATTAAAAGAAGCATCCGTTAAACCGCTTCCAACGAAAATCAGCAAAGGCAGCATCCAGGCTTTTTTGTGTATAAATGAAGTTTGAGTTGAGTTAGGTTCCTTATCTTGCTCAAGGGCTGCTGTTGGCTGGTATGCTATAAAATACACAGCAGAAATTGCCGTAGCGATTCCAATTGCTTTCATAATGGATAGTGCATCTCCATAAAAAATGATAGCAATAATTACAGGAATTATAAACGATAATTTGAATGCAATACTTGTGGTAGCCA
>ERZ795056.5620-NODE-5620-length-12502-cov-5.799470_pt1 | contig 12502 bp, 10 predicted proteins | sample MGYA00375140_ERZ795056 | MGnify/ENA primary metagenome ERZ795056 (study PRJEB30185, sample SAMN05720227) | activated sludge metagenome | isolation source: Anaerobic digester | place: USA | collected 2015-03-09 ...
CCAGGGTGTGTTGGGGTTCAAGACTGGCGGTCCGGTGATCCGCCCGAACATGCCGGGGGTCCCGTTCCCTGCGCCGATCCCTGTTGCGCCGCAGCAGGCCACTGGGGCGAATCCTGCGTTGGCCGGGTTGACTCCCCGCCAGGTCTTGAATGTTGGTGCGGGTGCGCCGATCCCGAACCGCCCGGTGGTGGGTCCGGGCGCTCGTCCGGGTGTTCCGGCTCCTGTGGCGTCGAATACTCGTGCGTGGTATGACGCGTACAAGAAGCCGCCTGTTGCTGCGCCTAAGCCGGCTCCTGGTGCTGGTACCCCGGTGGTGCCGAAGAAGCCTGTGGCGGCACCAACGCCTACGGTGCATACCGGTTCTGGCTTGGGTCCGGGGCCGTCTGCGCATTCCGGGTCGGGTTACACCCCTGGCCCTATCTCGGCGAGCCCAAGTGTGCCCGTACCGATGACTCCTGCGGCGGGCTTGCCGGTGACCCCTGGCGCTACCATGCCGATCATTCCGGGGCAGGGCCGTACCGGCCCTGAGGCGGGGTTGCAGGCGAACACATTGCGGGCGAAGCGCGCCATTGAGGCCGCGTTCCCTGAGATTCAGACCATTGGTGGTGTCCGCCCGGATGCGCTGCATTGGCACCCGGATGGCCTCGCCCTTGATGTGATGATCCCGAACCCGGGGTCGGCTGAGGGTTACGCGTTGGGTGACCGCATCTGGGAGTGGGCGAAGGCTAACCCGCAGTACGGTTTCCAGTTCAACGGCGAGAGCATTTGGCGTGACGGTGCAGCCCACGAGGACCACCTGCATTTGACCACCAATGGTGGCGGTATGCCTACCGGTGGCGAGACTTTCAATCTGCCCGGCGTTCCGGGTATGCCTGGGCTTCCGGCTGCGGGTGGGCCTGCTGGCGCGGTGCCTCCATTCATCTCTGGTTTGGGTAACCCGCTTGACCCGAATGGTGGTGGCCCGCTCGGCGGCTTGTTGGGCAACATTGGGCAGATCATTTTGCAGGCTATCGGTGGGTTCTTCGGCATTGATTTGTCGGGGATCTTCAACATGATCAACGGTATCGCTAACGGTGCCGGTGGGTTGTTCGGCGGCCAGGGGCAGACCCCGCAGGCGAACATCCCGGTCACTGATTACTCGCAGTCGATCAGCGATTTGAAGTCGCAGGCGCAGGCTGCGCGCGCTCAGGGTAACACTGTGTTGGCGGATCAGCTTGACAAGACCGCCCAGGATTTGGCGCAGCAGCAGTCGTCCACGGCCTCCATCATGGGCAGCGTTACCCGGGACTCAGCCCCCGGGGACATCGCGAAGTACATTTACAACCAGGCGATTGCCCGTGGGTACAGCCCTTCGGATGCCCGCATGATCGTGGCGCAAGCCAAGGGTGAGAGTTCCTTCAACCCAACCATTTCCGGTGGGCGCCAGGGTGACGATGAAGTTATCGGCATCTTTCAGGAGAAGACCGCGTTCTCCGGTGGGCTTTCGGTTGAGGACCGCAAGGACCCCGTTAAGAACATCGAAGCCTACTTCAACCAGTTGCAGGCCCATGGTGGCCCCGGGCAGGAGATCGTTGATCTGTTGGCCCGCACCAGTGTTGGTGGTCCTGCTCATCCTGCGAATGGTGGCCGGGCGTATATTCAGCAGTTGGCTGCGCAGCTAGCCGACCCGCAGTTCCTTGGCTTCTCTAAGGGTGGGCACGTCAAGGGGCCGGGTACGGGTATCTCGGATTCGATTCCGGCGTACTTGTCGAACGGCGAGTTTGTGATGAAGGCTGACGCTGTGCGTAAGTACGGCGGCGGGTTCATGTCAGCCCTGAATAGCGGTGGCGTGCCAGGGTTTAATGGTGGCGGTATTGCGGGTGGCTGGCTGAAGCCTACGCAGCCTGTGCAGTTCAATCCGCAGCAGCAGGAAATGTTGCAGCCACAGTCGTACGCCCCTGATCCGATGGCTCAGCAGGCCGGGGCCGCCTTGGGTGGTATCGGTGCTGCCGCTGCCACACCTAAGGGGCCTATGGGCGGCGGGGGCGGCGCTCCTTCGGGGTGGAACCCTGCAGCGTCGAACGCTCGCGGTGAGGCTGCTGGCGATGATGCGCGTGGCGCTTTTGCTGCGGCGACGAACAACCAGAACCATTTGAACCCGGCGTTCAAGTCGGCCATCAAGGGTGGCTTCTCCACTGTGGGATCTATTGCGTCGCAGGCCGCTTCGATGGCGGTGTCGGCGGGGTCGATGGGTGCTGGTGCTGCTGGTGGCGCTCAGGCTGCCGGGCAGTTGACTGGTGCGGCTTTTGAGATCGCTGGCGATGTGGCTACCGGCGCGGCGAACATCCTGTCGTCGCTGGCGGTGGGTACCGCTTCCCCGACCACTGGTGGTGGTTACGGTGCGCCGCTGTTGCCGCAGTCTCAGGTGAAGGGTCAGGGTTCAAACTTCCAGACCATCAACAACGGTGACGTGTACACGAACAACCTTGATGAGTACAGCCGCTTGCAGAACCGCCAGGAGGCGCAGCGGTCACTTCCACTTATGAATCGACTGTAAAACATGGATGCGTATGACGGATTCTATGCCTCCCAGATCACCGTAGACGGGTGTGACGGGTCGCATTGGATCATCTCGGGGCCGGGCCGTCCAGACGATGCTGGGGTCACGTTGTCCCCGGAGTTGACGGGCGCTATTGACGCCCCGGTGAAAACTCAGTGGCTGCCAGGGGCTTTCGGCGAGGAGCCGCAGGGGTTCCGGTGGCAGCGAAGAGACATGGTGTTCGCGGTGCAAACGTTCGCCGACGACCACGAAACATGGATGACCGTTGACTCGAATTGGAGAGCTGCATGGGATTATGTGAAACCCACAAAGATCACGTACACCACATCTGCGGGTTCGCGTTGGGTGTGGGCTCGGATGCTGGAGGAGCCGAAGTCCTACGAGGGGCAGATCACGAGGGGCAAGAGCCCGTTCCTGACATGTGACGCCACCGTCGTAATGACCGTGGCCAGTTCGCTGCCCTTCTACGAGGGGGAGACTCAGGTGTTTGAGTGGGAGCTCCCTGAGGGGCAGACGTGGGCGAACTTGCAAATCGAAATCAACAACGACTCGGATGTGCCGGTATTCCCGCGTTGGACGTTGACCGATCAGGCCATCTGGACATTGCCCGATTTCTCTTGGGGCAGTGAGGAATACTCGCGGGGCTTGCAGGACGCTGGCCGCATGGTTGAGCTTCCGGAGCTGCGGGAGAACGAGAACGTGGTGGTGGACGCCGACCCGCGTTTGCAGACGATCATTTCGGCGAACATGGCGAACGTTCAGTCGCGGTGGCGGGGACAGGATTTGTTGTATCCGATCGCGCCGGGAGTGTCGTCTTCGATGCCAGTGACCGTGAGGGAGGCCACCAATGGGGCGGCGCTCCGACTTGAACTTAAACGATGGTTCACCAGACCATGGGGAAGGCCGCTACCGTGAGTCGCCTAGACGAACTCAACAGCATCACGCACGCCTGCGAAGACTGGCGGCGCATCCTGGCCAACCGCGCCAAGGAGAAGCCTCTGATCCGCATTTGGAAGAACCCCGAGGACGGTTCTCCCGGTTTGATTTACGTGGGCCGCGTGCATTACGACGACACAATCCGCGCCGACTTCCCGTTCCAGTTGAACGAGTCGGCGCAGGGCGTCCTTGAGTTGCGCAGCGACCACTACATCTCCAAGTTTGTGCGGGAAGTGGTCACCGACGATGACATGAAGAAGAACATCGTCATCTCCGTGGACATGTATGGCGGGGAGCTGCGGTGGTCGGGCATCCTGAAGCATCATGCGGTGAAGGTGATGGAGGACGGCCTGCACTACATGGAGTTGACCTTCATGGACGACCTCCAGTTTCTGCAGTTCCTGTTGGGGCCGCCGAACCCTGCGCTGCCGATCCCAGTGTTCCAGTTCCCCCGCGTGTTCCCGATGGTTGGGCCTGCGAAGTGGGCTATCGCCACCATGATTCTGCTGAATCTCATTCGCGTGGAAGGGAACTTGTGGACCCTGCCCGATGACCCGCTGGACCCGGATCAGTGGTTGGACATTGTGCAGTGGGACGACTGGCAGGTCCACATCAAGGCCCCGTCGTTCCTATTGGACGACTCCAGCCTGTGGGTGTTGTTGGCTACCCGCATGAACCCTATGGACTCGGTGATCGCCGACGCGCTGGAGGATGCGCAGCTGACGTTGCGTTACCGGCGTGTGTTCTCCGATTTGGGCGAAGAGGCGAACGGCATCATGTTCGTGGACAAGGTTGCCAACGGGGCGCTTGTCTTCGAGCTGACTGACGATTCGGGATACCATTCGCCGCTGGGTACCTTCTTGTCGGGCACCATCGTTGATGGCATGTTCCGTTCCGCCGCAACATATGTGGGCGGTTTTGTTGAGGATACGTTGCAGTTCGTGACCGACGATCAGTCGTTGTACCCGGACTCTTACTGGGGGCCAGGTTTCCTGGGGACGCTCGCTTCGACGCCGTGGTTGGTTATCAGGGACAACTCGTGGACGATGATCCACACCTCAGAACTCACATGGTCCCCCGCTACGGCTGTATCGGTGGTGGTCGGTGGCAGTAACCCGGCAGCTGATGCGTTGGCGCGGTTGGTGATTGAGACTACCGGGTCTTTGATCGGCTATATCCTTTTGGGCGGTTTCAGCGGCTTGGGTTCTATCATCGCCGACCTTGTTATGCCGTTCCTTGAGGGAACTATCGCGGCGTGGCTTCAGTGGAAGAACACTGGCCGGGCGAGCAACCTTGGGTGGGTTCACCTTTGGGAGTTGTTCCAGACTGGTGGCGACGCGAACGCTTGGTCGTTGTCGGCGTTGGCGGCTTTGCGCGGCGGGTTCCTTGCTTCGCGTTCGGAAACCTCTCACACTATGACTTTGAAGGGGACTCGGTGGATTCTGCCTGGGCTTCATTTCACAATTGGATCGCGTATCGGTTCGACTTTGAAAGAGTACCCGAACAACATTTTCGTGAACCAGGTGAACCGGATCAGCATGAAGTGGGACCACACTAACGCTGAGCCAATGGACTTCGAGGTTCAGGTGGGCAAGAACAAGGCGGCTATGTCGCTTGGTGAGCGGCAGGCCCGCGCGCTGAATAAGGCGTTGACAACTATGAACGCTATTGGTGTTCGGTTGGTTTCGTGATTAATTAGCTATGGTAAGATATGAGAAGAGGGTTTAATTGTGGCACATCCACAGCAGGGTGACTGCGACCCGAACAATCCGCAGCAATTCGCTTCATGGTGCTGGGCGGCTGGCATCCCAGATCCGTCGCCGAACCGGCCCATGCCCATCCCGCTGATCTCCCCGATGATCACGGAGTCTGTCTCACAGATGTTGTGGGACTTCGGCTTCCGGCATCACCCGGAGTTTCAGACGAAGTGGATTTCGGGTGTTGCTGGGCTTGGCACGTTGGCAGACATGGTGGACGAGAAGCCGCTGGTCAATACGCGCACGCAGTTGGCGTTGAAGTTCCTTGAGGAAACGAACCCGGAACTTTACGAGCGGGTGCGTGGCACAACGGATATCGACCATCTTGACATGGAAACCCTGGGAGATAGCTTCGCGGCGATTGCGGCTTTGATTAAGGAAATTCAGAAATGAGTGGTGGACTACCTTCCGGTGGTGATCCCGGACAGTTCGACCTCGGTGCGTTCGGCATCGCGGGCGCTTCGGGGATCTCCGGGCTGGCCGAGAACACGCAGACCAACGTCGAGAACTACTATAAGTCTCAGATCGCCGGGTCGAACAGCATCAACAATCAGGTGGATGCGATTTTCGATGGGCTGCGGCAGGCGGCGGGTTTGCCGTTGGCGATCATCGAGTCGATCATCAAGCGGATCCTGGCTCCGTTTGGGTTGGATGATGAGTTTGAGCATCTGGTGGACGCGCTGAATCATTTGGTGCACGCCATCACCCACCCGTTCCAGACGATTTCGAACTTGCTGGATTCGTTGCATGACATGTTTGAGGGGTTGTGGGCGAAGCTCGCTTCGGCGGGTGCCCGCATCAACGCCCTTGAGGTGTCTTTGGGGGCGGGTGACGAGGTTGGTGGGTACGACAACTGTTCAAAGTTGGACAAGTTCGACATCATCGACCCGGGCATGTTCACCTTCATGGGCGCCATCTCGGGCAGTAACCGTTCGGCGGCGCTGTATGAGGATGCCCCGGCGACGGACAAGTGTGGTGTCGGGGTGAAGGTCACTTCACGGCGGGCTGGTCTGACGAAGGCTGTGATCTGTTCCGACGATGACATGACTAACTATGCGGCGCTTGAGTTGACGACGAACTGGAATGGTAAGGATGTGGCCCGGATCGTCACCGGCACGGGCGTGACGACGACTATGACGCAGACTTCTATGCCTGTGTATGTGCGGGATAACTCGTTCTGGGAGATCCGGTATGACCCTTATGAGGAGGGTTCGGAGACTTCGAATACGTTCCGGGTGTACAAGAATGGTGAGGAGTTGGTGCCGCTGCGGTGGCGCGATGAGGGCAATCAGGTGTTGCATGGGGTGGGGCAGCGCAAGACTGGTGTTGTGGTTAATGGTTGGAATCAGCTTATCCAGACGGGGATGGCTGTCACTGATTTCACGTGGTATGACTGGACGGCTACGGCTGGGGTGTGACGGATCTTAAGGTTGGCGTTTGCCAAACAGAACTCCCATGGGGTGGTACGTCCGGAGCTGCGGCTTCGGAGGTAGTTCTCGCGTGCGCGGGTATCAAATCCGTTGGCGCTAACCAGATCCGCATGACTGTCCGGTGGTCGAACCTTGACCCCGCGTTCGACCACAACTACCGGTGGGGGGATTTGGACACTGCGGTGGGGACGGCCCTGCTGCTGGGGTTGGAAATCCATTTGGTGATCGACCCCACCCGGGCTGTGTTCTCGTCCACTTCGCCGAATTTGAATGTGGTGGATGAGTTCGGGATCCTCTGTGGCGCAATCTGCTACAGATACATGCAGCACATTTCCCGGTGGGAGATCGGGAACTCCGTCAACACCATTGAGAACTTCGGGTTCCCTTCGAACCCTGCGCGGTACACCGAATATTTGGCGTCGGCGTGGGCGGCAATCAAGGCTTTGCAGCCGTCAGCGTTGGTGTTCAATGGGGCGTTGGCTTCCCACTTGGCGACCGACTGGTCGCACATGGAGGCGGTGGAGTGGACGCGGGTGTTCTACCAGTCGAACCCGCAGGGCTACTTCGATGGGTTCGCGGTCCACGCTTACATGTTGGACGGGGAGAACAACGCCCGGCCCGCTGAGTTGACCGCCCCGGCGTTTGTGGCCATCGACGGTATCCGCGCCACGATGAACGCTAATGGTGACGGCGCGAAGAAGATTCATGTGGTGGAGTGGGGTTTCGACTCTGTTCGTACCGTTTCGACTGCGACGACAACTGAGCAGTTGGAAGATGAGCAGGCGTCACAGATGCTTGTGCAGGCGAACCTCCTTCAGGGGTTGGTGGATGCCGGGACGATTGATGAACAGACGTTCCTGTACAACTACCGGGACTGGGAGGGGCCGAACCGTAACCCGCTGAACCATCAGGGTTTGGTGACGTTCGATTTCCGGGAGAAGAAGGCCGCGCGGATGATGCGCGGCTGGAATAACCGGCACACTGTGGCACCGGCTGCCGCTGCTGATGCGGTGGTGTCTCCTGTGGATTTGGTGTTCGTGGTGGGGGCGGTCATTTTGAACCCGAACTCCACTGATGCGGTGACTCCGGTGCCGACTGTCATTGTGCCGGTGCCGGTGCCGGTAGTGGGGATGGACGCTGTTGCGCCCGTGCCGACGATGACGGTGTTGAGGGAGGTTGAGTATGTCGCGACAAGCGCAGGTGACCGTTCGACTGTTTCAGGTTCCACGATCACTGTCGAGGACTCTTTGGCTGTGCCTTCCGGTTTGCGGGGTGGCATGGTTGTGGTGGGTGTGGTGTTCTCCCATGCGGGGGTTAAGGATTGGGCGACGTATACAAGCTTCGGGGTGACTTCCGATTTGGATGGGCCGCTGACACGTTTGTCGTCCACCCACTTGGGGGCTGTGGCGGCGAAGCCTGGTAGCGCCCACTTGTTCGGGTTGTTCCTGCCCTCGGTGGGGACGCACACCTTGACTGCGACCGCTTCTGGTACGACGTTCGCGTCGGCGACGATTGTGTCGGTGTTGTACAAGGGTGTGTCTGGTTGGGGCACGGCGGGTTCGGCGACTGGCAGCAGTGGCACTCCGCAGGTTTCGGTGACCACCCGACCGGATGACCGCATCGTTGTGGTTGCCGGGCAGGGGGAGTCGCCGGGCACGTGGAACATTGATGACCGGTTCTCTGATGGTGGCTCGGTGGATGGCGTCGGCGACTATATGACGTTGGCGGACGGTGCTGGCGCTGGCACTGGGGTGTTGGCTGCGATGTCTACGTCGTCTACGGCGTGGGGTGTCGCGGGTATTAATCTTCGGCAGTGGGATGACGGGCATATTGTGCCTGAGATTCCGGTGACTGTTGCTTCGGCGGTGTCGGCGATGCCGATCTTGTTGGGCGGCAACTTGACCAACACTACGGTGGCGACTGCGGTGACGCCTTCGGTGACCGTCCCCGTTGTTGTTAGTGTGCCTAACTATTCGGCGACTGCGGTGGTGCCCATCCCGACCTTCGCGGGTGGCGTGGACTTCGTGGACTCAGATGGTTCAACGGCGTACACCACTATCTCCAACCAGCGCAAGATGATCACGCTGAGCGTGGAGGTCACAGAGGCCGGTGGGGCGATTGTGGCGGGCTTCTTCACGTCGGTGCAGTCGGGCGGCAACTTGACCACCTTGACATGTTCCTCGAATTTGAGCGGGTCGTTGACGAAGGTGAAGTCTGTGTATTCAGGCAACAATCGTGGCACACACATGTTTGCGATCTTCAACCCCGCTGTGGGCACCCACACTTTGACTTTCAATGCGCAGACCGGCATTTTGAGTTCAGCCCCGCCTGTACATAATGTGCAGGCGGCAGCGGCGAGTTACAAGAATGTGGGCGGGTACACGGGCGCTGTAACCAAGGCGGCCACGGGAGTGTTGGACCTGGTAGTGACAGCCGCTGGGGTGGGCAGCCAGTGTGTGATGGTCGGCTCGTTTGATGGCGACCCGGGGGTGTTCGACAAGACGACCAGGGAACGGTTGGGCACCCTTTCGGTGGGTGGAAATCCTGGCTTGGTGATCATGTTGGGTGACGCTGACGGCGAAGGCGATTTCAGCACAACAACAAGTAGGGCTTACCGGGCGGTCGGCGCGTCCTTGAACCCGCCAACGATTTAAAAGGAAAAAGGAATAGGCATGGCATACACAACACACATGTACGGCAACGCCCAGGTGTGCGCCTGGAACAAAGAGATCGACCTGGACACCGACGCGATCAAGGTGATGCTCGTGAACGGGTACACCTACTCGAAAACCCACCGGTACAAGGATGTTTCGATCACCAACGAGGCCACCGGCACCGGCTACACCGCTGGCGGTGCGACCATCGCTTCATGCTCTATCACGTTCGACTCGGGTACCAACCGGGCGATCTTCGATGGTGCGGATGTGACGGCGTGGGCTTCGAATACTGCGGTGGCCACGGGGGCAGTCATCTATGACGACACCCCGGGCTCCAATAAGCCGCTGCTGTTCTACATCGACTTCGGTGGCACGCAGACGCCTTTGGGGTTGCAGTTCTCCGCTGACGGTATCCACTACATCAACATTCCGGTGTAATTGTGGCCCAGACTTATGTGGGGAACGCCGTGAAGACCCCCACGGATGTCACTCCAATCACGGTGGATTGGTCGGATTGGTTGGCTGTCACCGAGGACGCCATCTACGACTGTGACGTAGAGGCCCCTGGGCTTGATGTGCATGACTGCTGGTTCACCAAGACGGACACCACTGCCCGTGTTGGTGGAGGTGTCGATAACGGCGTGTACACCATCACGTTCATTGTTCAGCTGGAGTCGGGTGAGTGGTACAGCCGGTCCGTGAAGTTGCGCTGCCGCAACGGATAACTTGAAAGTGAAAGACTATGGCATCTAACGGCTTTACCTACCATGGCGCTACCGCCATGTTGAACTTTCTGCTGCGCAGCGGCACCGTCTACGGGAAGCTGCACATTGATGACCCGATTGACGGGACGATGAACCCTTCGGTGATTACTACCCGGGCGTCGATGACGTTCGGGGCGCCGGACACGAACGGTGTGATCGACTTGTCGACACCGGCTTCGTGGTCGGTGTCGTCTACCGAAAAGCTGTGGGGTATCTCTATCTGGTCGGCGTCCACTGCCGGTAACTGTCTGGCGATCCGGGCGTTCTCTTCGGCGAAGCCGGTATACAACGGGGACACGTTGGTGTTGGCGTCTATGCCGATCAGCTTGCCCATTGTGGGGCAGTAACCATGGCGGTGTTCTTTGAGGCCGCGACCCCGGGGGATGGCGACTGGGCTGCGTTCACTGACGCTATTGATGTGGAGTTCAATCACACATCGAATGGTGGCGAGGTGTGTGCGTTGGTGTGCGCGGCGTTCACCGCCTCGGATTTGTCGTTGGGGCCGTTCGTGATTGGCGATAACGAGTTGGATGATTTGACTCGCCGCGCCACTTATGGTGGGCAGCCAATGACCTCGGTGGGCGTGGTTCAGTGGTCTACGTCTCAGGCGTGGACTGAGGTGTTCGCGGCGTTCGACATTCCCGCTGGCCGCAACCAGGTGCGGGTGAAGGTTGATGGCGGGGCGGCGTCGAAGCGGCATGTCCGCGCCACTTGTGTCACCTATACGGGTGTCGACGGGGTGGGGACACCTGTGTCGGGTTCTGGTACCGGTACGAGCATGTCGATTTCGGCTACCGCTGCTGCCGCCGACCGGGTGGTGGGGGTGTTTGGGACGAAGGACGGCATTGGCGCTTTCAACCAGACTCAGCGCACCGTGACAAATGCGACGACGGCGATGCTAGTGGGGGACGCCGCTGGCACCGGGTCCACGATGGCATTGACGGCGACCCGCCAGAAGTCGGGCGTGTGGGGCGGGTTCGCGGTGCCACTGTTGGCCGCTGCGACCGTCGCGACGGCTGACCCGTTGATTGTGGAGCCACGTTTGGACGCCATTGTTCGTCGGGAGCCTCGCCTGGGCGGTTTGCGCCGCCAGGTCTTCACTGTTCCTTTGGAGGATTAATATGGCTTTGCCGAGTTTCATTGTCACCGGGCAGCTTTACGACATCCCGGGCACGGTGCTGTCCGGTGAGCTGTACAGCCAGGCGTTGGCTCGGGGCCGGGTGATGTGCACGTCGAACTTGGATCCGGACATGTTCATCGCTTTCGAGGGTGGGTTGTACCGTCCGCCGACGAAGGTGTACGCGGACGTGAATGAGGCCGCCGAGCTTGTCGACAAGGATGGGCATGATCTGCGGCTGTTGGCGAACGATGAGGATTTGTCGTTGGCTGGTATCCAGTGGACGATCACTGTGTTGTTGCCGATGCCTGGCCGCATTCAGCGTATTGAGTTGGGGCCGTTCAACGCTCCGCAGGCTGGGGACACGTTGGCGTTGGTGAACATCATTCCCGAGTTGCCCGCTGATCCGACTGGCCCGGATGCTCCTGAGATCATTGATGGTGGGTCGCTGTAATGGCACGTAGAATCATTTTGCCTCGCCGCGCAACAGCGGCTGACGCTGCCGCGTCGAACCCTATCCTGTTGGATGGTGAGCGCGGCTATGAGACTGATACCGGTAAGTGGAAGACCGGTGATGGTGAAACCCATTGGAATGACCTGCCTTACGAGGAGTCTGTCACTGGGGACTCGTCGTGGGCCAGCATCACGGGTAAGCCTTCTACGTTCCCGCCGTCTACCCACACCCATGCTTACGCGGACATCACGGGTAAGCCTTCTACGTTCACTCCTTCTGCCCACTCTCATGCCCAGTCTGATGTTACTGGTCTGACAACGGCTTTGACGAATCTTGGTGACGAGATTGACGCGAAGCCCGACGACGCGGACATCACGTCGGCGGTGTCAGCTGGTCTGGTGGTCATCCGGGATGGTGTGCACACCGATTTCGATACGTTGGCGAAGTTGAAGACCGCCATCGACGCTATCGAGACGGGTGAGCCCGAGGTTCATTACTTGGTGTGGACTGGTTCGGCGTGGCCTACTCGTCCTGCTACTGGGTTGCCGGTGATTTGGGTGGGTGGTGAGGCTCCTGATGATCAGCCGCCCGAGCATGAGGCTGGGGATGTGTGGATTCCCACCACGGGCGACAACATTGACCTGGGTGACGTGTTGGATGCCCTTCAGGGGTTGACGCCGACTGCCGGGACGATGGTCAAGTTCACGTCGGGCACCGCAGCCACCCTGGTAACCCTGGACACGGACCTCACTGAAGATTCTGATGACCGTATTCCGACGCAGAAGGCTGTGAAGACCGCGATTGATGCGGTTGATGATGCTTACAGTGTGGTGACGGCGAACCGGCAG